>Ga0308016_10000641_pt1 | contig 17561 bp, 12 predicted proteins | sample Neamet233_FD_203129 | JGI IMG/M metagenome (GOLD analysis project Ga0308016, IMG submission 203129) | Marine microbial communities from water near the shore, Antarctic Ocean - #233 | ecosystem: Environmental > Aquatic > Marine > Unclassified | place: Southern Ocean | collected 2014-07-28
GCAGTCTTCCCCTTTGATGCATGATTCAGTCCAAGAATTATTGCTGGCCAAATAACGGTATGGAATGGAATGTTGTCTTTGCCTAAGAAATATAAGTGCCTAGGACTGGTCCCATCCTCTGAAACACACCACCAATTCTTCCAAGCATCGAGTCCATTGGAGTGGCCAGCTTGCTGTGCATGGCGAAGGGCCCATATCTTTGCACATGAATAGTAACCTTGTACCGCTTCAAACCAAACATATACGCATTTGCCATCCCATTCTGCATCTTCTAATGGTAGTGGAATCCCCCAAGAAAGGTCCCTGGTAACTGCACGGGAACGTAGACCCATGTCCAACCATTGCTTGGTCATAGCCCGAACATTTGGCTTCCATACCGATTTCCTTTCAGATGCATGCTGTTGTAGAGATTCTTGAAATAAATCTAAGCGATAAAAGAAATGGTCAGTATCTTTGATTTCTATTTTAGCAGCAGGGTTCATCTTAGAAACTGGATTCTTTAACTCAGTCGATTCGTAAGTAGCCCCACATGAATCACACTGGTCACCTCTAGCGCCATCTTCTGCACAGGATGGGCAAACCCCCTCTACATATCTATCTGGCAAAAACCGGCCGCTTCCATCGCTATTGGTCTCATAGTATTGCTGAGTGGTCTTTCTTTCAAACAACCCTGCATCCATTAATGAAGAAAAATTCTCTTGCACTATTTGTTTGTGCATTGGATCAGTGGTCCGATTGAATAGTGATCCACCATATTCAACTCCTCGTGAGTCAATATTTGGCTCCCAACTACACCCAAGGTCTAGTAGGGCTTTGGAGTTGATAGCATGATATTCATCAACAACTTGTTGAGGTGTAATGCCTTTCTGTTCTGCAGTAACCGTTATTGGAGTTCCGTGCTCATCACTTCCGGAAACCATTAGAACTCTATTTCCTCTTGCTCTTTCGAAGCGGGCTTGGATATCTGGTGGCAAATAACAGCCTGCGACATGACCTAGGTGTAGTGGGCCATTAGCATATGGCCAAGCAACACAAATCAGTACATGCTCATCGACCATATCAATCCCTATTTCAATGCGGGCGTGATGTCCTTCTTGAGTTTCACCCTTGTAATGCTATACTTGTATGCGTTTATCTTACTTCTAATCGCTAGTGGATGGCGAAATAGTATAATCAATATATCTTAGAGATTCATCATTACATTGGGTTAGAATCAAGAACTATCACCTCTCATATACCATTTACCCACTACCGGGGCACGGAGTCGCTGACTACAAATGGACATCACTTTACTAGTATTTTATGCCGTATTGGCCCTAGGAATCTCTTTTATTTGCTCAATACTTGAAGCAGTTGTATTATCAGTACCTCATACTCACATTGCAATCTTGCAAAAAGAGGGAAAGAAATCAGGAGACTTATGGGCGAGACTGAAAGATGATGATGCGGTCAAACCCCTCACTTCGATCCTTACTTTGAATACAATCGCCCATACAATGGGAGCTGCTGGTGTTGGTTCACAAGTACAGACTATATGGGGAGAAGAGTACCTTACAGGTGCTTCAATCATCCTCACAATAGCAGTCTTATTCTTCTCCGAAATTGTCCCAAAGACTCTAGGGACGGCATACTGGAAAAAACTGGTTCCTATGACAGGATTCATTTTACAGTTTTTGATTAAGTTACTAGCATTTATTATCATTCCAATTCAAATCTTAAAATCTATTCTCCCAGAAGGAAGTAGTACGCTGGTAACTAGAGATGATGTTGCCGCGATTGTCGACCTCGGTGAAGAAGAAGGAATTCTAGAGGCTGATGAAGAGGAAGTAATTCATAACTTACTGAAATTAAGAGATATTAGTGTCAGTGAAATAATGACTCCAAGAGTGGTAATGACCGCCTTTATGTCAACATCTACGGTTGAAGAAATACTGCAAGAACACAAAATTATTCGCTTTTCAAGAATACCGATTTATGAAGATTCAATTGATGAGATCACTGGTTTCATAATACGTTCTGAAATATTGATGGCAGCTAGTAGAGATGAATCCAATAAATCAATTGGAGAGTTCAAGAAGCCAGCAATTACTATTCTCGTCAATGATTCAGTCGACCATGCGCTTGAAATATTCTTAGAACAAAGGCAGCAGGTCGCCATTGTAAAGGATGAGTTTGGTGGTACTGCTGGACTTGTGACTTTAGAAGATGTCCTTGAGACATTACTCGGTGAAGAAATTGTTGATGAATTAGATGAAGTTGATGATATGCGCGAATTGGCAAAAGAATACGCTGAATCATCTGATGAATCTCAGTAAGAAGTGATTTTAGAAACCATTCTCCAACCATTGCTCAATGTGATGATTCCTTGTGGAATTGATTCTAGCACCCGAGTGCGGTAAGTCTTCAATTAGATGAGTTGTGAGAATTCCTTCTCTACCAGCATTGACCATCGATGAAACAAGCAAGTCATAGTGAGACCTCCCTAGGATTGAATCCTCTTCTGCTTGTAAGATGAGGGTAGGTTGTTGTGGCAAGCCCCAGAGAGGAACATCTAATTGCATAAGTGAATGAATAGTATTCTCTTGTGGGTGGAGTGCTGATAATTGGGCAAATAGCCTTTTTTGAATTGATGAATGGAGGATTTTTGGAATTCTATTGCGCTTTATCGAGTCTTCATAGACCAATGAATATTTGGTCATTGGGGATTCCAGTATCCATCCTTTGATTTTATTACCCCAAGGGTAATCATCAATTCGTTTTGAGAGATTAAGGCCTACGAACCCACCCATCGAGTGACCATAATATGTAATTTCTGTGATATCTTCAGGGAGCAGTAAACTATCTAGTGCGCTCATTAATTCTACAGCGTGCTCTACTACTCTAATGGCAGTCCATTTTTCAACGGACATTGCCTTACCATGCCCTGGCATTTCAACTATCAAAGCATGCCAACCTTGATCACAGAACCATTCAGCACGTTCGCGTACTGATTCAGCGCTGCTTTTCCAACCATGTATCATCAGTAGCAATGGTGCGCTTTGATCTCTGCGATTTAGCATTGCTCTCGCTTCTACACCACGGCAATCAGCAATCAATTCCACCCAAGGTTCAACCTCTATGCTAGGCTTTTGGAAATATATTTTCTTAAAGATTTGAATGATGAGGTATTCAATAAATAGATTAACTAATAACGCACCAATAATTATTACAAAAATAATATTGGCTAATAGTGGGTAGTTGCCAATTAATAGAATGCTACTAGTGATGATGAGTAATATAAAGAATATTACAAATCGTCCATACCTAGAATGGTTTAGCATGATGATCATCAAGAAGTGATTTATTCATCCTTAGAACTATCAGTGGGTGCTTTCTTTGCATCCTCTTCAGCCTTAGCAGTCTTATCAGCAGCCTTTTGAGTAGCCTTTTTGATATTATCTTCTCTTCTAGAAGCAATCTTGTCACCCCACTCTCCAGCATTTTCTAGTCTGCCCCAAATACCTGTTGCGACTTCTCCTTCTACTGGTATGTGTTTTACCAAGTATGCTCTGAACAACAAGTCATAGAGACCTTGGTCCATATCACTGTTTTTCTTGAAATTCCTATTTACAAACCAAAGAACAATAAAAATTATACCGATTACTAAACCAGCGATGCTAACATAGTTTTTGGCATCGAAGTCGGACATATTGATCAGAACAAGTATGAGTCCTACCAGTGTAAATAATCCGATAGTATTTGCTAGAATGGAATGCAAAACTCCAGCTTTTTCGCCACTTGCAGTCATATATTTTGTTCTTGATACAAAGTGTCCAATCGTTCTGCCAGTCTTTGCTGGAATTACGATTACATTTAGGATAATCAGTACAAGTGATAAGATAAACAGATAGGTCGTAAGCGTAGTCGTATTTGAAGCAGTTAACACAAGGGCAACTGTTAGGACTGAAAAATTGACGGCGATATTTACCCACCAACTAATTGAGCGATTCATTTTTGATGCTAATTCATAACCCTCTGGCAATCCCGTTGTGCGCTGCGCTCTAACTTTCTTTGCTTTAGCTGGTTTAGCTGAAACAGAGGTTGCCGCTACTGACTTTGGTTTTGCAACCGCTTTAGGTGCTGCCTTTGCTACCGCTTTAGGCACCGCCTTTGCTACAGCCTTAGGCTTTTCATTCGGTGTGGTTCCAACATTTCCTGCTTTATCGAGTAATCCCATTTTCTCACGCTCACTGATACATTTTTCCAACTGTTTGATAAACTTCAAACTGTTCTGATTCTACGAATACTTGGATGTCTGAACCATCCATATTTCCTAATTGGCCATCTACTATGGCAAAGAATGCTGCTCTTAACTCCTCATCTGCGGCTTGTGGATCACTGCCCACTTGCTGATATACCTGGAAATCTGGACTCTCAATAAATTCAGCAACGACATCTTCAGGAAGGTTCGATCCCAATAGATCATCAACAATCGATACGAATGAAGTAAAGATGTCATCTCCATCGGTCTCAACTGCTTCTTGTGCCACTACAGACTCTCCAGTAGATTCAATAATTGATTGCAGTTCTTTTCTATGCGCCATTAAAGATTCTAGTTGAGGTCTTAGTTGAGATAATAATTCTGAATCACCAGAACTCTTTGCCGCTTGGTATTCTGGTTTCAATGAACGTAATTCATTTTCGACCGCTAAAAGTTGCTCGGACAGGTCCATGTTTTCATCAAGTTCCAGTCCAATCGATTCTGCGTTCATTAATTCAACAGTAGGCGCATCTCTAACTTCTGATACTTTGTCATCAATCTGTTGCTTTCTCAATACGATGATGTCGCGGTCTAGTGAATGGCCAAAGCGATCTGCATAACGATCCAATAAAGAGCCAGCTTCGGAATTAGCAATACGGTCAATGTGCCCGTAAATTTGTGGAAGGGGTTTGTCTGAACGCTTTGCCCAAAGATCACCATAAGATGGGTCAGTTTGTGGCAATGTAGGTTCTGCAACAGCAGCAACTACTACTGGCGCTAGAGGTAATGGTGCATCCATGACTGGAGCAGGTGGTAGAGGTAGAGGTGCATCCATGACCGGAGCAGGTGGTAGCGGTAGTGGAGCATCCATGACTGGAGCAGGTGGCATAGGTAGTGGAGCATCCATGACTGGAGCAGGTGGCATAGGCAGTGGTAGTGGTGCATCCATGACCGGAGCAGGTGGTAGAGGCAATGGTGCTAGAGGTAATGCAGCGCCCATAGGTGGCATTGGTGGCAATTGGGAATCCATACTTGGCATAGGTGGCAATGGTGGCATTGGTGGTAGAGGAAGAGCACCTAATGATGGCAATTTGCTATCCTTTTTTTCATCATCTTGCTGACTCATACGGCTTACCCCACCTATGGTGGGTTAAACTCTACCCTTGAACCTTACCGATGAAGGAGCATGCTCGAGATTGATTATGGGACTATGTATTTGTTTCCAATTATACGATTTTAGCCCAACCTTTCAAAACCAAAAATGTCGCCCCAGCCTCACTTATTTCTACAATTTGGCCACGCGACAAATCGTATCTTTTGTCATGGAATTGTGCAACAGCATCCTCAACAGTAATTTCTACCCGCAATTTTTCTTGACCGCTTAGTACCAGGGCCTCTTGAAGCGGCCTATATGGATTGGAACCATCGGGATCCAAACGACTCAAGGGGAATTCACTTACGCGCATTCCAGTTTTACCATGAAGAGACGTAGGCCATCGGATTTGCCTCCTAGTATCAATGGTAACTACTTCGTCCGTTTCTCCCGCATTACCTAGGACTACTGAAGAATCAGTTTTCAATAAATTAAGAAATAATCCATCATAGGAACCAAGAGCGCCAAAATTACCCTCTCTAATTCTTTTTGATCGTGCTTCATGATTCACCACTTCTGCTAATTTTTTAATTGATGCAGCGCTTCTTTGAGAAGTTGACCCTTCCCGTTCATATTGAGATTTGAGGCCCCGCTCCAAATCCTTCAACGTTGAAGAATAATCTCCTTGCTTATTTGAAATAACTTGTAATTTCAAGATCATGTCATCAACACCATCTCTAATTCTTCTAGACCATCCATTGGAGTCGGCTTCATTGAAGCGAGACATACCACCTTGCACATCAACGCCTTCACCACGAATATGCGATACTAGTTCCCTCCTTGCTTCCGAATCTAGGTGAAATAAATTAGGGTCGCGGTAGTGCAAATGGAATCCCCTATGCCCTGAAAATGTAACTTGTAAATATTTTTCATCAAAACCGAATTCTGGTTGTAAAAAATCGTTCCAAAGAGTCCACCCTTGTTCTTGGATGACTTCTAGCATAGCGGGGAAATCTCTATCGGTAACCCCTGGCAAGTGATCACCGTCTAGGTCGAAGATTAAATCGGCACCTTGCCATATTTTATCATTCATTTTCAACTCATATGGCCGTTTCCAATAAGCCGTTGAGTAGAAACATGAATGCATTGCTCTTTCCGACAGAAAGGTCCTAACATCCTGCATATCGGTGAAACCTTTGTGTCTTATTGGAGGTGAACCTCCAAAGGGAATAAACATCCACTCTCTTGACTTTAATCGCGGAGGGGTCCAGAAATCAGAAGTACGATAATACTGGCCAAAGCGATGTGCAAATCGAGCCCAACCAGTTGACATTATTCATCCTCCCATAGTAGTACAGAAGGCGACGGTTTTTGAACTAAGTGAAAGTTCATTCCTTTTGCATCCAAAATCTTCCTTCGGATTCATTGATAGTAGTTGCTGTATCTGCACCGGTTGCTTCAACATAATGTTCCCAGCACATGTAATACTTGTCCACTACCATAGCATTGCCAAAGGTCAAACGTTCCCCGCATTTATGGCATCGCGGACCGATTTCTCCATTTGGAGTCTGGGCCAATTGTATGTGTTCGTGTGGCATAGGGTTTGCCTCTAATTTATGCGGGTGCTGGCTAGTCTTTGAACTTGAGCATTAAAATCTCACCAAGAAGCATCTTCCCATTCTGCTGTTCGACACCAATTTAGTAAGTCCAATGCAACTTCACATGATTCAGCAACTTCAATATTTTCATCGCTGAGGTATTTCTCCAGAATCGGTTTAACAGAGACATCCCCTATAGCACCCATAGCCTCAGCAGCCTCATGCCTAACCATGATGTGTTCTTCCAAATCACTCAATCTTTCAACCAAGGTGGGAATGGCAACTGCATTTTGCATCTGCCCAAGAACATAGGCCAATTCATGACGTAAAAGAACACTTTTTGTTATGAAGGCTGAGCATAGTGCCAAGCAAGCCTCATCAGTACCATTATTTCTCAATGAAAAAACAGCTCTCATCCGCAGGAACATCTTATTGTTCTCATCCAGTAGGTGAAGTTTCAGTGTTTCAACAATATTTTCACTGGATGGTGGTGCTGGATCTACTGAACCATATTGGCTGACACCCGGCGCCCGATCTACAATATCCATCCAATCACCTATTCATTCAGGAGAACCAATAAATTTCATGCTCTTAGTATCAAAAGTTGAATCTATGAGTCCAAGTTCTTGGCCTTCATTGATGAATTGTCGTACTGCGGAACGCCCTTCGTCTTCATAATCAATCGTTCTGTCGTTAACATACATAGAAACAAATTCCTTATTTGTTTCATCATCAATTCCTCTACCCCACGCCTTAGCAAATTCAAGAGCATCAGCAGGATGTGCAATCGCATGTTCAATGCTCATTTTTGTGTAAAGGGTGATGTCTTCCATTACCTGCTGGCCTAAATCTCTTCTAACGACATTTCCACCAAGAGGCATAGGCCAACCATCGGTTCGCTCATTCCACCAAACTCCCAAATCCAATAGGACATTCAAGTCGTGTTCGACATAAGTTAATTGGCCCTCATGGATAATTAATCCAGACATAAATGTGCCATCTAGGACTCGTGGTATGATCTCATCAAAAGGAACGACTTCAACTTGGCAATCGCCCCAAGCCAACCTCAAACCAAGATATGCACTAGTTTTCATACCAGGTACTGCGATTACATTGGAGCGTACATCATCTTCAGATACTCCTTGCATAGAAACTACCATTGGTCCATACCCCTCTCCCATTGAAGCACCACAGTTCATCAAAGCATAGTGCTGTGAAATTTCTGGGTAAGCGTGGATGGAAACTGCTGAAACTTCAAGTTCTTGATTCATAGCTCTGTGATTAAGAGTTTCAATATCTTGCAACTCATGTACGAAGTTATATCCTGGTGTAGGGAAGGCCCCTGTGGTCATTGCATGGAACATAAATGCATCATCCGGATCTGGTGAATGTCCAATTCGGACTATCTTATTCCCTTCCGCGTCTAGTGGCAACTCAGTGTGCATGATGCGCCCGACCAAGATACCCTTCATCAATCAACCGCATTCAATCTATATGCAGCATGATACTAAATGGTAAAAAATGAAGATTCAAGGGATTTTTTACCGAGATGTTTTCAAGCCATATGCTTTCAGCAAATTAGGGGCGCACATGCTAAGAAGCCGAATAATAGATTTCCAATTCTCATCTATAGTGATGTTATTGTTAATTATTATCGCTCCAGCAACTACTGCTACATCATCTGGATTATCCTATACGGGTGGCCTCTCCAACCCCTCGGAATCATCAAATAGCCAAGCAGTGGACATTAACTTCGACAATACCTTGGTCGCGACTGGATATAACGGTGTTCTAACAATCCATAGTATCGAAGACAATTCATTGCTAGCAAGTTTTGAATTGATTAGGCAAATTGTAGATCTCAAATTTTCCCCTGATGGGACAACATTGGCACTATCACTAATCGGTTCTGAAGTCCGCACAGATAATATTCAATTGATTGATGTTGGAAGTCTTCAACTGGCAGCGATTAATAGCAATTCTAACTCAGAAACAAAATCTATTTCTTGGAGCCCAGATAGTTCTGTTCTAGCAGTACCTAATTCGGATAACGGTGTGGACATATTAAGAAAGTCTGACCTAAGTATTGAGAGCAGTTTGTCCAGTGAGCATAATACGGATGTATCTTGTATTGCCTTTTCAACTGATGGAAACATGGTACTTACCGGTGATGAATCAGGTAGAGTATTGACCTGGGATCGGCAAGGCAACCCTACAGGGAAACAATGGGAATTAGATAGTGAAGTCGTAGGATGTGGCTTTGATAGCGAAAACTTAAGAATTGGTCTACTCGGTGAAAATGGAAGACTAAAAACTGTAGATCCAAATGGGGGAGGGATACATCAAAGCGACTTTATTTCTGGAAGTGAGATGTTATGGTCGAGTGATGGATCTTACATCCATATTATAGAATCCAGCACCCAATCAAAGATAATTACTATTGAAACCTCTACATTCGAAATCAAGGAAGAAACGATTCTATTTCACCGTGCATCCGATTTTGCGATTATTGAAAATTCAAACTTTTTGCCCGAAAAGATATTTGTCACCTCAGATACTCAAAACATTGCTATCTACGGATCTGCAGAATTGCCAATTGGATATGGTGAAAGTGGTGCTGATTTAGATGGAGATGGAGTTCCCGATAATTTAGACATTGATGATGATGGGGATTCCATTTCAGATGAGTGGGACATCAATTGTGATTCAACTGCTGAAGAGTGCTCAAACGTACCAAACCAAGATGACATCAGAAATCTAAATATTTGGATTAATCAAACTACATTGGAAATTGAGGATGTAATCACATTAAGTTCTCAACAATCATCTCTAATCAGGAACATGTCACGTAAATCTGTTATTGCAGACCAGCAATTAAGTTACGCTGAGGCGGTGATGTTCTCAAACTCTGTTTGCAAGAATATGGATACTGCAGATTTCATTGACTCTTGGAAGGCCGCTATTGAATTGTCTGTGGGTCAAGTAGAAAATGGAATTGTTAGTTGCATTACTAGAAGTGGGATGGCATTAACCGAGATAGATGATGAAAGAACAAGAATAAAGGTCGTATTGAAAGTTTCATTTGCACTGTTCCCAGATGCACAATATCCACTCCAGTTATCGCTCATGTACCAGCCTGAGGCTACTGACGGATCAATAGCCAATTTAGCTGAAGCACACCCAATCCATGTCCGATTAGATGGAGAACAAGGGCTACCCGTTTCTTGGAGTCCATGGTGGGTTGAAGAAAATAAAATTAATTTGCAATTAGAAGAAGATATTCCACCTAGCCCGACAATGTTAGAAACGTTTGTCAAAATAACTATTGAATATCCATGGATTGCTATATTTGCTATCTTGATGCTAACCGCTTCGGCATTAACTTATATCAGAACTAGAAATGCTAGTAATGTCGATTTGGAATTTGCATTTGAAGATATAGAAGATGTCGCTGAAGAAACTAAAGAGGATGTTTTTGAGGAAGAATCCGGTGAAGAAGAGGACTTACCGACTCATGATGAATTGATGAAGAATCGGCAGATAAAGAGGAAAATCGGTCGCAAGAAATCACAATCCGATTCCGAATCCACAATCGGAGGCTCTTACGGCGATGAGGATGTTGCTGAACCTGTAGTTGTACGGAGAAGGTCTGCCAGTGTTAAGCGGAGCCGTGACGGCACCGTTGTGACGGGTAAACGAACTACATTGAGTTCTGGGAACGAACGTGCTACCTCTGTCACTACTAAGAAAGTAGCAACCAAGAAAGCGGCTGTCAAAACTCGCAGAGTGGTTACTTCGCAAAACGATGACCAAGTAATGGATGATGCTCTCGACCGTTTGACTAAGGATGAATGATTACCAGCAGAATCGGGCACCGGTGCTCAATTCACATGCTTCTATCAAAAACTGGTTTAATCCGGCTAGGTGGTCTTCATCAAGCCTATTGAAAACCTCTCCAAAATATCTGTCTAATCTCTCATAAGATAATTCGGATCGGCTGATGGACCAATTGATTACGGCAGTTCTTTGTTCAGAACTATTCTCGAATAGAGACAACTTTGATTCAAGAGCGTTATGTGCTGCAATTATCAGTTCTTTAGGAGTATCTATTCTAGCTGCGAAGACTCCAAAAACCATCGGTTTACCTGATTTCTCTAACCATGCTTGGCCCAAATCCAATTGTACCATAGAGGGGTGTTGTTTTGCACTTTCAAGTGCCCGATCTCCAATCAATAGTGCTCCATCACAACTATCGAGCATCAAATCAAAATCAGGGCCCATATCAGTCAGCGTCGGATTTAATCCCTTGATCTTCAAAAGATGCTTCAAAAGAGCGACCGATGTTGCAGAATCTGAAGGTAAGGCAATCGATTTCATATCTTCTATTTTCTTGTCTGAAAATAATAGCACACTACCGACCTCACCCTTAGAACAAATTCCAATATCTGGAACTAATACCAATTCATCTGCATGTTTTGCATAATCTGCTGCAGGAATTGGTGCTAGTACGCAATCTCTGCGTAGTAAATGACCCGTTAGCCATGAAGGAGGAGCTGGTAAAACGTTCCAAGTTTCATCTAGGCCATAGAATAGCGGATCACAATTTAGAAAGGAAACACGACCGATTGTCCTCGTCCAACTATGGGTCGCCATGTTGCGAGGGTAGGCCAACTACTGAAAGGTGTAACTCATGATTGGTTTGAGTTATTGGGCCATTTTCAAACCGCGTATTGGCTTGGGGGTTGGAGCGATGAATCTCTCAAAGCGTTCATAAGTTGTATTTCTCTTCACAGGGATGCATCCAGCATTTTCAATCAATTTAGATAATCTACTCAAATCATGATCTAATGGCGCAGTAGAACCTGCTAAATGCATAATAGATTCCTTTTGCACAGTTCCATCAATATCATCGGCACCGAATTGTAATGCTAATTCAGCCAAGCCATCGCCAATATTCATTCGGTATGCCTTGATATGCGGTATAGAATCGAGCATTAACCTTGAAACTGCTATAGTTCGCAATATTTCAGTTCCCGTAGCGCATTGGGCCTCTGGCAGCCTGGATGAATCTGGTAGGAACGGATAGGGTACAAAACACTGGAATCCTCCGGTTTCGTCAGCCAATCTGCGTAATTTATCCATGTGAACTAGCCGGTGTCTCAGCGTTTCAACTGTACCAAATAGCATGGTACAATTTGAAGGCAATCCGATTTCATGAGCAGTTCTATGAATCTCCAAGTACTCCTCAGAACTCTCTTTGCCATTACAGATAATAGCTCTAACTCCGTCATCCAATATTTCAGCACCACCACCAGGCAAACTACCGAGCCCGGCATCCTTTAAGATCGTCAATACTTCTCTGTAAGACATACTAGACAACTGAGAGAGATGCTTTATTTCAACTGCTGTCAACGCCTTAATAGTGATATGTGGGAATTTCTCGTTTACTGTTTTGAATAAGTCCCGATAATGATAAACATCCCAATCTGGATGTAATCCTCCAACAGAGTGAACTTCATCCACATAATCTGCGTACTTGGATAAATCTTCCACGTATGCTTCAATATCCAATGAATAGGCATCAGCAGATTTCTTACTTCTTCTAAAGGCACAAAACCTACATGCTAAAACACAAACATTGGTTTGATTTACGTGTACATTAGAATTAAAAAATGCAAAGTTTTCAAAACGTGATTTACGAACAAAATCCGCTAATCTACCAACTTCGTTAAGATTCGGATGGTGGTATAAGATCAATCCATCCTCAATGCTCAATCTTTCTCCTAAAGCAACTTTCTCGGCGATTGGAGTTATTGCATCACTCCACTGCTCAAGTTTTAGAGAATTGGTTAGTCTTTGTTGCCAATCCTTTAGGCAACCTGCAAGTAACTGAGTTGATGACCATTGTTCCATTATGTTTCCACCTCTAATTATACGATTTTCTTACCGACTGCAAACACTCGTGAATAGACCATGAATTTTCTAAACTCTTCAGCAATAAATACTCCAGATGCAACTGCAATAATGATCAACCAATCCTTTCCTTGTAACTCAATTGTAGACAATAATGAACCAACCTTAACATCGATAATCGGTATTACTTCTGACGAATTGTTAATGATTAACCATAGTAGTGTGAATGATATCACAACTGCGTAATTTATCGCTTTGTTAGAGAAGAGGCCCAATTTGAAAACACTATCCTCGCTACTTCGGCAATTCATTACATTGAATAATTGGAATACCACGAAAACTGCGAATGTCATTGTTTGTGCATAAACGAATTTGTCGTTTGAATAGTTCTCCCAGTCACCTATTGCAACTGAATCTCCAGTCAAGCACGCATTACGGTCGAAGTATTGAGATAAGTCCTCTTCAGTAAATGGCATTCCATCGCAGGCCTCAACCCCGCCACCAGCAAGGAAGAAAATTATGAGAGTACCAGTTACCATGATAATTCCGAGATAAAATATCAATGCGATATCGGCTAGACTCGGCAATCCTTCCTGGACTGGACGCGGTGGCCTATTCATCACGCTTCCATGTTTCTTTTCAACTCCAAGTGCAACCGCAGGTGGACCATCCATTAGGATATTGATAACCAAGATTTGAGTTGCAGTTAGAGGTAAGTTCCAGCCAAATATGAATGTTGAAACAATAATTAATGCTACCGCTGCAACATTTGTTGATATCTGATATCTTACAAAGTTGCGTATATTTTGGTATATTTTTCTTCCTTCTTCTATCGCAGATACAATATTTGCAAAGTTATCATCTTGTAAAACCATATCTGAGGCATCTTTTGCAACGTCTGTACCCGCTATCCCCATCGCTATACCAATATTTGCTCGGGATAATGCTGGAGCATCATTTACCCCATCACCAGTCATTGCAACGATTTCACCCTTCTCTTGTAGGGATGAAACTATCCGCATCTTTTGATCTGGCGTCACGCGAGAGAAAATACTCGTACCCGCACACACATCTAGCATTTCTTCATCAGTGAAATTAGATAATTGATTACCATTCACTGCTGCGGCCAAACCATCGGTGATGTTCAGTTCTAGACCGATTGCATCAGCAGTAATTTGTTGGTCTCCTGTAATCATCTTTACTTTTATTCCAGCTCTTTGACAAATTGCTATAGCATCTTTCACTTCAGGTCTCGGCGGGTCCATTATCCCTACAAGTCCTAAGAAAATAAATCCAGACTCAATTTTAGCGACATCATCAATGGTTTCACCATCATTCATCTTTCTAGCACATAATGCTAACACGCGCATTGCTTTAGACGCCATATCGTTATTGGCTCCGACTGCTTTTGCAAAGTCGTTTTCCCCAATTGGCTGAATTTCTCCATCCTCAATTTTCCAATCAACTAAAGATTTGAATCCACCTGCTCCACCTTTGGAAAATATCCATTTATCTCCTTCGTATTCGTGAATGACCGTCATTCTCTTTCTAATATTATCAAAAAAGAATTCATGGATACGAGGATGTCTTTGAGCGAATTTCTTTACATCACCATTGATTTTCCATCCAGCAACAGCGCAAGCAGAATCAGTTGGATCTCCTATCGCTTGCCATTGTCCATCAACCTTTGAAATTTGAGAGTTATGACATAATGCTAAGCACGCAGCAGTTAATCTAAAACCAAGGTCGTTTTGCAAAGAGGACATTTGTTCATTAGAAACATTTGCGCCATCACTCATTAAGGTACCTTCAGGCTTGAACCCGTTGCCAGATATATTGAATTCTCCAAAAGAAGTATTTATTTGACGTGCAGTCATTTGGTTTTTAGTTAGAGTACCAGTTTTATCTGAACAAATAACAGTAGTTGAACCGAGAGTTTCTACTGCTTTCATTCTACGGATAATCGCTTTATGTTGAGCCATATTTCGCATTCCGAGGGCGAGAGTTATCACTAAAATAATTGGTAGTCCTTCAGGAACAATTGCAACGAAAATGGCTACAGCGACCATGAATTGCTCAACTGCAGCATCCCAAATATCAATTTCAGGATTACCATAAGCAATTAGCATTTTTAGTGATACTAAGAGAAATGCTACTATTAGGGCGACAAATCCAAGGAATTTACCTAATGATTCTAATTTCATTTCCAAAGGAGTAGGTGGGGATACATTACCGACAATATCTGTCGCAATTCGACCTAACTCAGTCGCCATACCGGTTTCAACAACAATACCAACCGCTCGCCCAGTTGCTACGCAAGTACCCATGTAAGCCATGTTTGTTCTATCTGCAAGTATCGTATCATTATCACAGGAGTTCGGGTTTTTCCTAACGGTGTGTGATTCTCCGGTTAGAGCAGATTCATCAATTTTACATTGGAATGCTTCTATTATTCTTATATCGGCAGGTACATTCAATCCACCTTCCAATTTTACGATGTCACCAGGAACCAATTCTTGTGTAGAAATTTCTACATCAATACCCTCGCGGATAACAACACATTGAGAAACAGACATTTGTTTGAGTGCATCCATTGCTTGTTCGGCTTGACCTTCTTGCCAAAAACCAAAAATTGCATTTGCAGTTAGAACAATAAAAATAAAGATTGCATCTCCAGAATTATGTCCCGGTAATGCTAGTGCAACTAAAGCAGCTGCTATCAACAAATAGTTGAGAGGATCGTGATATTGTGATAAAAACCTCATTATTGCGGATGTTTTAACCGGTTCTTGTAATTTATTAAATCCATACTTTTCCTGCCTCTCTACGATTTCAGAAGGCGATAAACCATCTAAGTTAGTATCTAATTCAAGTAAAATATCAGCAGTTTCAAGGTCGTGCCAAGTAATTGTAGACATAGTATTCACCTTGAACGGAAGAGCCATCCAATAACCCTGCGACGAATTGATGATTTATGAGTATAATGGAGGGGTCCCCATCAACGAATATCAAATATAGAGAAGATATTGATTGGATTTTATAGGTTGATTAATTTTATAATACGAACATTATGTGTGCATTAGGTTCAAAATCCCAATTCACTTGGCTGAGATTATGAGCGCTTTGGGCGAACCATATATCTCAGCAGATGAGTCACCGATGGAATTGACTCTCAGAGTCCTCATAGTAGGTGTCGTTCTTGGTGTTTTGATGACCGCAGCCAATGCATATCTCGGGTTGTACGCAGGTATGACTGTATCTGCTTCGATTCCTGCTGCAGTAATGTCAATGATCATTCTGCGTACTTTATTTGATGATGTTACAATACTTGAAAACAATGCAGTGCAAACAATGGCAAGTGCTGGTGAATCTCTTGCAGCTGGAATAATCTTTACAGTTCCAGCATTACTGGTAATTGGGATATGGGAAGATATTCAATTTGTTGAAACATTTATAATTGCCCTTATTGGTGGACTATTAGGTACAATGTTCACCATTGCACTTAGAAGATTATTCATTGTCGAAGAAGCCCTACCTTATCCAGAAGGTGTTGCCTGCAGAGAAGTATTGGTTGCTGGTGAAGAAGGTGGAGAAGGTGCATTAGCGATAATATATGCACTAGGAATCGGTGCAATATATGGATTCATGGTAAAAGGTTTCAATGTGACGCATCACACCGTTGAAAGTTCTGTAGATTTCTTGGGTACAAAATTATACGCTGGTATGGATTTGTCAATTGCACTATTATCCGTAGGATATATTGTTGGAATAAGAATCGCTTCATTCATTTTCCTCGGCGGTGTTATCGGCTTTGGAATATTAGTTCCAATTTATGGATTGATAAACGGCTGGCCTGAAGCATCAAATGGAGTAGAAGCGTTCTACAGCGTATGGTCTTCACAAATTCGTTACGTTGGTGTTGGCGCTATGGTCGTTGGAGGAGTTTACACTCTATGGTCGATGAAAGGTACAATCTTTACAGGGTTGTCAAAAGCATTTGAAAAGAATGATGAGGCTGTATTTGAAGTTGTACGTACTGAGCAGGATCTACCACTTCGCAAAGTTTTAATGGTATGTGGACTACTTGTTCTAGCGACCTTTATCTTCTATGCAATTGCATTGAAATCTATTGTGCTAGCATTTGCTGGTGCAGCGTTTTTGGCTATTGTATCGTTCTTTTTTGCAGCAGTTGCAGGATATATAGCCGGAGTAGTTGGTTCTTCTAATTCTCCCGTTTCGGGAATGACGATTGCAACTTTATTATTCACAGTTGCACTTGTATGGGTCGTAGGTGACTTGATTCTTGGATTGTCCACAGGTACTCTAATGTACGCAACATTGCTAATCGCCGCAATCGTAGCATCTTCTGCAGCTATTGCTGGGGATGTCATGCAGGATTTGAAAACAGGCCACATGGTTGGTGCGACTCCATGGAAGCAACAGATTGCCGAAATTGTTGGTGTGGTAACCGGTGCTATTGTGATTGGACCGACTTTGAAATTACTACATGAGGCATTTAGAATCTCAAGTACTGCTTGTGCATTAGATCCACTGCCAGGTGACCTAGAATGTAAAAATGCGCTATTCGCCCCACAGGCTGAATTGATTGGAGCCATTGTAGAAGGTGCATTTGGAGGAGGGTTAAATCTACAAATGGTATTACTCGGAGCAATTATCGCGGTCGTATTGATTAGACTAAGTATGCCTGTGATGAGCG
>Ga0308016_10000651_pt1 | contig 17406 bp, 30 predicted proteins | sample Neamet233_FD_203129 | JGI IMG/M metagenome (GOLD analysis project Ga0308016, IMG submission 203129) | Marine microbial communities from water near the shore, Antarctic Ocean - #233 | ecosystem: Environmental > Aquatic > Marine > Unclassified | place: Southern Ocean | collected 2014-07-28
TAGCTACGTGACCTAATGCTGTATACTTAGCTGTTAGTATCTGAGTAGTAACTACAGGACGGAACTCTTCCTGTACCTCTGCCTCTAGATCATGTAGCTTAGTTTCAAACATAGCCATCAAGCCCATAACTTTCTTAACATCTAACACAAACCCATTGGTACGTTGCTGATCTACAATCTTAGCTACTGCATGTTCTATCTGCACTGACTCAGGTGTGAAGCCACGGCTCTCAACCTTCAACGCTTCATATACTTTAGTATTAAGCAACACATCGTTCTTGCAGTACTCTAGCATCTCAGGTGTGTACTCGTCCCAAGCATCTTCTTGCTGACCAAAGTCACCCTTGCGAAAGCCTAGACGATAGCCCCACCCTTCAAGTCCGTGGTTGCCTTCGCGTGTTGGCTTGAAGAGGCGTGACAGTACGAGTGTATCAACGATCTTCTTGTCAAACAGATCAACCCCTGCAACCTTTTTAATAGCAGGGATGTCATAGCCTATCAAGTTGTGGCCTATTAGTTTAGTTGCAGAGGACAGCATAGCATAGCCCTCGTCTAGTTGTGTGTTGTCAAACGTGAACACATCTTTTGTGTCTACGTCCTGTGCCACGATACAATGTATCTTCGTGGGGTCTAAGCCGTCTGCTTCTATATCAAATACTAAGTTACTCATTTTCTTTTGCCTTTATGGTTTAAAGTTGTTGGACTTACTAAGATTGTCATGCCACGGAAGTATCTGTAAATTTGTTTCAACATGAAGACCGCTCACCAGTTTACCTCTAAGTGGTATAATATGATCGACATGCATGACTATTCCTGTTTCTTCCTGTAGTCGTTTAGCTTCCACGTAAAACTCAACAATCTTTTCGCGGTTAGCCCAAGCTACGGTACGTTTGATCTTGGCGGCCCTGCGCTCGACAGCGTATTCGTTGACCTTATCAAGGTTTGCCTTCCGCCACGCAAGAGAAGTAGCCCTGTGCCTTTCTTTGTTGGCTTCGTACCAAGCCTTGTTAGTGGCCGCCTTGACTTCTTTGTTGCGTTGCGCCGACTCCCTCTTTCTAAAATTAATACGCTCTCTGTGCGCTTGGCGATATTCGAAACCTTTAAGCGATATACAGGCTCTACACTCAGATCGTAGGCCGCTTGGGGTGGCCCGCTTCTTAGAGAAACACCCAAGCTCCTTAACCTCTCCGCACTTGGTACACTTCTTATTCAAGAGGACTCCGTGAATCTTTCAGCATCTCGTCGTAATACTTTAGCAGAACATCATGTTCAATTGCAACTTTGATACCCTCAAGAGTGTAGTACGCCCATCTTATAACAGTTATAGGGCGAAAGAACTGGTTGTGTTTGTCTATCTCAAAGCCATTAAAGGTAGTAGTCATATTATTTCCTCTGCGAACTGCGATTCATCATAGTCATCAAGCTCTCTGAGCCGTCCTGTACTGTTATCATACAGCAACTGAGAAGCAATGCCAACATCTCCGGTGTACCTAGACTTCAACACCCTGACCTTTGTGGTCGATGCTTCTATCTGATCATCTGATTGTTGGTTACGCTCCAGTGCAATCACACAGTCACTCAACTGAGCAATACTTTGTGACCCTCTGAGATGATTTAGTCCTGTCTCTATTCCGTTCTCATGCCCACGGTTGCCCTCTACTCTGCGGAGGTGTGACACTAGGATCATACCGCACCCTGTCTCCTCTACCATAGTACGCAATCGGTGCATGATCTGATCAATAGCTTTACGCTCGTCGTTCTCAAGCGTAGACAGAACAAGCATGTGAAGGTGGTCAACTATAACCCACTTACAATCTAAACCAATGATCATGTAGCGTAGCTTACTAAAGATCTCTTCAAGGTTATTGACACCGTGATGGGCGTGTACCCATACCCGACCTTTGTTCTCGCCCATAAAGACTTTGTTGAAGTAGCCATCCAGTTCTTCTTCACTGAACTCAGCCTTAACACTATCAAGATGTAGCTTGGCGTTTGCTTCCACTGCCATGATACCTTCAGCAGTACGTGACCAACTCTCTTCAAGTGCTAACACACCTACGTTATCTTCTGTTTTATTTATCAACCAGTGTTCAATCTCTCTGGTCACAGAAGACTTACCTAGTCCTGTGCCGCCTGTAAGGGTCACAAGCTCACCTGCTCTCATGCCTTCTAGCTTCTTGTTGAGGCCATACCAAGGATAAGGTATAGCTGTTTTCTTTTCTGACCGTAGCTTCTGATATGCTTCAAGCTGTTCGGACATGTTCAGTACACCAGAAGGTGTATAAAGTTTAGCGTCCCAAAAAGAACTGACGTACTCTGCGTGTCTACCCTTGCGTAACATATCGTTAGCATCTTTGTAGTCTACTGGCAGTGTCATTATCTTAGCTTTCTTGGGGGTGAGTAGCTTAGCCACAGCTATCGCGGCTTCCTTGCCCACCTTGTCGTTGTCAAAATTAATACAGATAGTCTCGAATGACTCAAGGTACTCAAGACTATTCTTAACATCACCCACTCCACCTGACGCACCTGATCTAATAGAAACGACAGGCCACTTACTCCCCATAAGTTCATAAGCGGCCATCGCATCACACTCACCTTCTACTAAAGTTATAAACTTACCACCTGCTTTAAACAGGTTCTCGCCAAACAATCCTACGTGCCTTGGGCTTGCTGTCCATTCAAAGTTCTTGTCCTGCTTACGAACTTTTGTTGCCGCGAACTCATGCCCATTGTAATAGGGGTAGTAGTGCTTGTCTATCTTCGTTCCGTTGGTTGTTGATTTAACACCGTACTTCTTCGCTGTTTCTAAACTTATCTTGCGGTCAGTCAATGCATTGTATGTAGCTGTTGAGTTGTGGTTCATTGTACTGTCCTTGGGACACACATCAAATTCCGTTAAGGTGTCGAGTTGTTGCACTTCCGTTGTGCCGTAGTCTGGTAAATATGTACTGCAACTGAAGCACCACCCAGATCCATTAGCGTTAACTGAAACTGGGTCGCTCCCTCCACAAGCAGGACACGGTTGCTTATGTTTAACAAAAGGCAAGAGCCTTACTCCTTAGTTGGTTCTACTTCCTCTGTAGCTAATGCCTCGTCCGTGAGGTGGTTAGTTTTAAGATCGTTGATCAGCGATACACTAGCTGATTTCATAAGCCCGATCATTATCTGTGCTTCACGCATTCTAGTATCTGCTTCTACTAAGTGTGCTACGATTAAGTTACCATCATCTGATAGCAACTCTGTATCATAGTTAACTTCATCTACTGTGACAATTCCCATTACAGTTCGTCCTCCATTGCTGTCTCTACATAAGCGCCATCAAACTCAGCACCGTCTGGTGTTCCTACCTCTACTAAATCAAGAACCTGCATTGCTTGAAAGTCTAAGCCTTTGAACGAGCCATACTTATTAGTAACTTCCCACTCGTTGTATTGCACCTTCACTGCTGAGCCGTTGCCGACCTGTGCATCTAAGGGTTGCTTGAACTTATCTACTAGCTTTGGTGCTTGTCGTATCGCTCCGTCCTTACCATCAACCTTACGCTTAATTAAAATAGATGGGCCTTCATCCATCTGCTTGATGGTGTAGCCGCGTGATTTAAAATCTTCTGCGGTGGCCTCGTCAATAACTAGGTTGACTTCATACGTAGGCTCAAACCTTGTGTTGGGTGTAAGGACTGATGCCCACATTGCTGTACCTTCTAAGATAGCCATATTACTTTCCTCTTGTGGTTTTAAAATTGAGCGTGGAGTATACCACGATTGTTAATTGTTGTCAACACTTTTAATCAAAAGAATTTATCACTGAACCAACAGCGATAGCAAAAAATATAAGGGCTAGTATCAACCCTTTAATTTCATCGGGGTCACGCGGATCAAAGCTAATATTATTTCCTCCTCATCAATGTGTCGTACTCAGTGCTGTCAATAATAAACTGTATGACAGACTGCTCTTTAACATTGTACATAACACAAGCCCTGCTCAGCGGTGTCTTACCATCAACTACATCTGTTGCGGCTCTAGCTGTTGCAACTGCGGCAGGGCTTGGACTACCTGATATGCTCTCTGCGAACATTAGTTATTCTCCTCGTCTATCATTAGCTCTGAAATGTACAGCAGTTTAATAGCCACTGCCATTGTTATAGTACCTACAAATAATAAAACAATATTATATATCATACAAACCTCACTTCAATAGTAGAAAAACGACTGCAAAAAAGTATGCAATTGAACATAAGAATAGGAACCTAATCACTCTTACAATTGCTACAGGCTTAGGCTCTTGCTCCATTACATTATTCTTTATCCATCTTAGTAACCCAAGGCCAGTGTCGCTCAGACAGTTTACTGCTTTCATCATCATCTTCTTTTAACTCCTCTCTATTGTATTTAAAGATAGCATCAAAGTTTGAACTGTACTTCTCTGCGTCTACCTTACGTTGTCTATCACCTTTGCCACCATGCGTAGCGTCACCCATCTTAATCGTCCATCCATATCTTACCTAGCGTGATAATCATAAACGGTAACATCAGCACTGTGCCTTCAAAGGATGCCGTAGCTAAGCCGCCTGTCTCTGAGTTACTTATCCACACTGGTCGGCTGTCTGCAAACTCAAGGTCTAAACCTACACCGTTTCGTAGGTCAAGACTCAAGTAGTATTCTCCAAATGATTTAGTCATATCTTTATTTCCTATAAGGTTTAATGTATTCACCGACAGTCAGGTCGGAACTAACAATATGATTTATAACTACTCCCCACTCAGCAATAGTCCAATACTTTTTATCACCAGTAACTATATCAAGTAGAGCATCTTGTAAAGCATATTCATTTCTATCAAAAATGTAGCGCACCTTGAGATGCGCTTTAGAGTCTAAAGTAAATGGTGCTACTGGTATTTTCATTACGCTACCTTCATAAAGTGATTGTGTTTAATAGCTTCTTGCACCACCTGTTGTCTATCGTTCTCAATGGATGCAATGTTAGCGCGGCTCGAAGACCTTGACACATCACAGTGAGTAGACCAATCAGTCATAGCATTATACACTGCCCAGTAGTTATCTCCAAGTCGTTTAGAATATACACTGGAGTATACATTCCACATATAAGCTAGGTTATTGTTACGTCTTGGCATATCACCCATAATATATTCAGGGACAGTGCCGCCTTGATAGAGTAGGTCTAGTGCTGTCTTACACTTTAGTGCCTCGGCAAAGTGTTTGAATGCTCTGAGCGGAGTACACTCTGTGCCATGCCATTCTCTCCACAGATCACGTTGCTGATTAAAGACTTCTAAAGACTTAGTAATTACTCTGCCGCCCTGCTCAATGTCTAAGGACTGAGTGTGCTTAGATTTATATACTGAAACCTCACCGCCTACAAAGACTTGAAGATTAGTACATGCTGACTGTGTTGCCGCGGCACTGATTAAGAACGGCCATGTCCCATCAAAAGATGATAAGGCTAACAAGCTAAGCGATGCACTGTCACCGTCACTGGTTGTATAAGTATGTTCGGGTAGCTTGTATTGAACAAAGGTTCTTGAGCCACTGTGAGATGTCCTAATAGTTTCTTGCATGTTGTTAATAGATAACCCCGAACGCTCAATGATGTTGCGCGTCACATCTATCATGTGCTTTGGTGCTACTGCTTTGTAACCGTGACCATGAATACCTAACTCTTCACATGTGTCAGTACGATAGATAACATTCTTGGAACTAGGAAACCCAGTGCCGTCAGCATAATAAACCAAAGGCGCAGTGGCTATATCAAAGTTAGCAGAGCCATAACCTCCATCCCTTATTGCTGTTAAACCTGTATTGTTTTTAAACATCGGTGTAATATTATTCATTTTGTTTTCCTTTTTTATAACCGTTATAATTTATTTTAAAGATGGTAACATATTAGAACTCTATTGTCAACATCTATTTAGTTGTGTACTCTCTTGACTTTCAAACCAATCTGTGCTATAATAGACTTTATAGTTTAAAAGAAAAGAGAAAAGAAAATATTAACATAACCCTTCATAGTCTTTATAGACTATATAGTGAGATCGGTTTCAACCTCCAAAGCATAATCATCCTCATGTACAAAGGCATCCGCTACATCTCTATAGGTTAAGAGAGAAGAGAAACAAAGGTTACACTCCGCTGTCTGGTCGTGGTGTTCTACAAACATTGTCAAGCACGTTGAACATTCATGGTAGTTGTGCATTGTCTTCATCCTCCGTTGTAAAGATTTGATAGTGAGTGTCCACTACCCTTGAGTCGTACTGTTTATAATAGTTCTTAGCCTTCGCAGACTTCAAAGCCTCCTCCTCATTGGAGGCCGCAACGTCTATCATGTAGCCGCGCACCTCCGACACCATCACCTTGTAGGTTTGGATGGGTTTATCCAGATCTATCTGGCTTACTAACTTAGGTATTTTGTTAGCGGTCATATTTTGATAACCTCCATAGTAAGTGCTAACTGTTTCTGTATGGTACGCAGTCTGTCATAGTCACGGCTTAAAACAATGCTTGCTCTCTCGCTCAGTCCTGACTCATTGAGGTCAGCCATTAAGCTGTCGCGCATCTCTTCAAGTATAGCTATTAGAACTTCGAAGTTCTCTTCTGTAAGCACTGTTGTATCGCTTGGAAATTTAATCATTGCTCCACCTCCATTAGACGTAGGTCGCAATCGTCCATATCTTCTGTAATCCATGAGCAGTCGAAGTCAGGTGCGTCAAACAGTTTGATGCTACCGTCCTCATTGAGTAACTCGTTACCCTCATCATCTATTTTGTAGAATGTGAGATCCCACACTGCGATTGAATGGCTCATCTTATCTCTCCACTGTTATTTTAAAGTCGGTCGCATCTAGCTCAGCCCTGACAGCATCCATGACCTTGGTTTCTAGTGCATCGTCGATCATAACTTCTACTGAGTATGAATCGGGTAGGTCTAAGTCAGACAGAGCAGACTCAACCTTATCATCAACATCACAGTTATCAACCTTTTCATCCATGCTACATTCAAGATCATCGAGTCTACTATCAACACTGTCTAGTCTTGCGGTGTCACCCTCATCAATCCACAGGGCTACCCTACGTTCAAGCTCTTCGATTCTATTAGCTTGTCTCACTGCTATACTTTCGTTTTGATGCGCTCTTGCTAACATCTCTTTAAACTTAGCCTCAAAGATTGCGTTCTTGTTGTTCGCAAAAATTCTAAGGTCTATCCATTCTTCTACTGCGTTTATCAAAGTCTTCATTTTATAATTCCTTATAACGGTTATAATTATTTGACAGACTTGATTAGTCCATCAAGCATTGTCACTTGTGCAAAGAACTCGCGTCCTCTACCTGTAGTGTGTGGACGGTTAGCCCCTGTCAGTTGTCCGTTAGGTACATACTCTGCACCGAACATGCTAGTTTCTATATAGCGCAACGGCTCACCGACATTTTCTTTCAAGTCTTTTTTGCTAACGTAATTAAATACTATCATTTTGTTTACCTATTTAGTTAATGTGAGTTCAGTATAAAGCAATGACAAAACCCTTGTCAAGCTTTTTTTTATTTATATATCCGCGTCCTTGTTTCACGATCTTCTGGTAGTTTTGTTTCGGTGTAATAATAGCGGTGGTTGTCTGGGCCTGTAACGGTTTCCCAGACACTAGGATAGCCAGTGTTATCGTCCGTATAAAACATAATGTCACCTGTTTTGCCATCAATAATATAATACTTTTTGTCTGGTATGTTCATGTCGTCTATTCCTTATAACGGTTATAAATATTAAGCATCAGTTAAATAGCTGTAGTGTACCGCACTTACATGTGCGCCATCAATCCACTTCTTAGATTTAGTTGCTAGTAAATCGCACCAAATATCCCATAGGCTTTCCGTGCCTATGTCATGGCACACATCAATATACGCCCACACCTTTTTGTTGTTGGCATCGACACCCTTGCTAGTCTTTGGATTCTTAGACAGTGAAAGATCTTTAATATCTAACCTATACAGTCTGATATTGTGTACGTCCATGCACCCAACCAATCCGGCCATCAACTGACACGTAAACCCTGCTTTGGGAATGCCTAGACCATCGACTCGCAGAAACACTTCCATCAATGCCCTTGCTTTATCGCGGTCTGAATCACCAGAGTTTATCGCCTCCATTGCATCCGCATATAGTTGGTGCGAATTGGCCTGTAAATACTTATAGGTTTTTATCTTATTACCCCACAAAAACCTAGACTCTGCGCCATTTAGCCTGACATCTTTTAGTTGCTCACCAACGCCAAGCCAGTTCTGCTGTATGCTTAACGCCACCATTAGTATGACTTGCATCATATTATCAGCAGAGACTTGCGCGTATTCTTGACAGTTTACCGCATCTTTCCTGTAATGAAATAGTTTCATAATCTTTAATCCTTATAACGGTTATAATTATTTAACCTTTATCGGTCAAACCCACATTAAAAAAACCAGTGTTTACAAGCACATGATAGCCATGCTTAAAATCATACTTAACATACGGCCTCCGCAGTTTATTAAAGCTAAACTCTAGCACACTGTTAGCACTAACCACCACGAACCCACGTTCGCGCTTATCATCGAACCACGTACAGGCCCGCATTATTTTAATATTCAACATTTTATTTCCCTTATAACGGTTATAATTATTTAGTTTGTGATACGCCACTTGGGTATCACGGTGTCGATAGTATACCCCAACTGCTCAATCAATTCAAGCGTTGAAGCGGTAAGCGTTTTTGTACCTGCTAATCTAGCAAAAGTCTCTGCATTATTACAAGCCGGATAAATTACTGGCCGTCCGTAACTCTGTTTAACTTCAATTAAAATTGATCTATTCATTATTCTATTTCACCTTTATAGTTCATTGTTATTTCAGTACCATCACTAAAAGTGATAAGCGTTCTTTCACCGTACACTTCACCACTATCATTGTAGTAATCAAATACTTTACAATCACTATCAAACTTCCAAGCAAGATCGCAATGCTCATTGTCTTTCCAATCTTGGTCGCTAGACCACTTTTCAAATAGCTCAGCTTTAGTCTTAATATTCATATCATGCCCCAATATTTATAACGGTTATAATTATTTAGCTTAAAACTACAAGATAGATTGCACCTATTGCCATGACAGCAACACCCACAAAAACTATAGTTAGAGTAATCCAACTCACAATCTCACGCTTGCGATTCATACGCTCCCAATCTTTTTGGCGCAGGTACTCGTAAGCTATTTCAATTTCAGCCTCGCGTAAATTCTTCTCACTTTGGTTATTCATAGTCTATTGCTCCAATATTTATAACGGTTATAAAATCTATTTAGTAAAACCGCCAGTGTTTAGCGGCTATCCATATATATCTTATAGCTTGGCGGCTAGTACCGCAACCGCGGTTTTTAGTGCGTCCAATTGCTTCTCGTCTTTTTCCTTTTTAATCATGCGAGAGAGCACCTCAAAAGCTAGTTTAATCGCGGGATCTATAGCGGTATCTGGTGCGCTAGTCTCTGCGCCTTCGCCTTCGCCTTCGCCAGTACCGCCTTTAGCGGTGCGCGGTATAACATCGACTAGTTCACCATCTTTAACTGTTAGAGCTAAAGGGTTTTTGTCGCCGTTCTCTTTGCGTATCTTTTTACTAATGCGGTTCAACTGGGCGCGATAGACGGCAAGAGCCTCTTTGTTATCTTCCAAGGCTCCCCAAAGAGCAAGAATAAAATCTGCACCGCTAATGCCGACCGAAGGAACAACACCAACACCGCTTAGGTGCGCCATGACTGCGCTAGTTGTTAGCTCTGTCACCATTGCTTTATTTTTTGTTCCGGCTTTCAATCCGTTGGCACATTTGATTGCAATTTTAAGACTAATTTCAGTAGTGATTATTTGATTAGACATTTTAGTATTTCCTGTATTGGTTAAAGTTATTTAGTTTTTTAAGTTGATAGGTGCATACTGGACTAGTTGAATCCCTATGTCAACACCCCATAGCAAAATAAATTAAATTAAATTAAATAGATTTTATAACCGTTATAAATATTTACATAAGGAGTCTTGAGTAACACACAATAAAAGATAATACAATAGTTTATTTAAACTAGCTGTGACTATAGAGACTCAATAGCGTCTAATAGATTCTGAAGGGTTTAAAAAGGAAATAGGATTAATCATAAAGGGTATGGCTAGAATGGCTTAGAATGGATTAGAGAGGGTTTTAGAATCTTGTAGGATTCCTTAGACTATATAAAAGTATATTGCAAGATATTAATTTATATAGTCTTTATAGTTTAAAGCTATTGATCTTTGAAGGCTTTGGAGTCCTATCACACTGTACACCAGTTATCAAGCTATTTAATTTATTTAATTTGGCACACTTGATAGACTTCAAAGGTATTTTCTGCTAGTGATTCAGATCTGTTAAATTTATGTGGACTTTAAAGCTCAGGTGTGATAGGCGATCGCATGACCCGCTTGAAAACGACTATAAATAGTAGGCTGTCTAGGCGGGGCAGGTCGCCATACCCCTCCCCCCCCATATATACACAATGTTATACATTTTGAGAAGGTTTAGAGTGTGTACCAGATTGGGGCGGGGCTTTAAAGACTATACAGGAAAGGGGTTGGGGAGAAGATATTCTTTTCCCCTTGTTGAAAAGGGGTCTGTAGATAGGTAGCCTAGAATGGCTATATAACCCTGAGGGCTTAATATCTATTATAGCCTCAGATTCGCAATCTGTCAAGTACTTTCGTACCTTTATTTAACAAATAAGTAAAATAACACTTGACAAACCTCCATTCTAGGGCTATAATGTAGTACATGACAAAGAATAAAGAATTAACAACTAAACAACAGTCCTTCATAGATAACTTAGTAACCTGTAATGGTGACACTAAGCTTGCAGGAGAGATGGCAGGGTACTCAAACTCTAGCATCAATAGCGTTGTTAAAAGCTTGAAGACTGAGATACTAGATCTAGCTACAAACATCTTAGCGCAGAGCGCCCCTAAAGCCGCTTTAAAGCTTGTACACATTATGGATAGTGCAGAACCTATCCCACAGGCTAATATGCGTATACAGGCCGCACAGACCATCCTAGACCGTGTAGGATTAGGCAAGACAGATAGGCTAGATGTTACTGTTAATACTTCTGGAGGTTTATTTATACTTCCTGCTAAGACAGAAACAGTAATAGAAGGTAATTATGAGGAGGTCTAGTAGCACTATTCCTTTTGGCTATAAGCTAGATGAGAAGAACGATGCTTTACTAGAGCCAATCCTTAAAGAGATAGAGGCTTTAGACATGGTTGTAGATTTAATTAAGAGTGAATCATTAAGTCTGCGCGAAGGATCTATATGGCTAGAGTATCAAACAGGCCGCAAGCTCTCTCATAGTGGTTTAAAGAAGATAGCGTCTAAAGATGCAAGATGATTGGGATGTTAATCCTGATAACTACCTTAAAGACGAAGAAGGCAATTTCGTACTCAAGGTTGACGGCACTCCGCGTAAGAAAGCAGGTAGAGCTAAAGGGTCTAAAGGGCGTGGTTATACTTACCACTCAAAGACTAAAGCAAAGATGGATGCAGAAAGAACAGTAAAAGAAAAGAAAAAGAAATTAAAGGCGGCTCAAGCTAAAGTCGATAGTTTTAAGAAGTCCATAAGTACAACTACAAAGACTCTTAATAAGTTAGAAGGTACAGAAAGCTCTAATGTCATAGAAGACGTTGAACTAGCATCCTTACCTTCTTCTTTAGCAACTGAAGCTCAAGAGGATGTTATCTTCAAGGCCAACGAAGGCCCACAAGAAGACTTCCTTGCCGCAGGAGAAACAGATGTTCTCTACGGTGGAGCGGCAGGAGGTGGTAAGTCCTACGCTATGTTAGTAGATCCATTACGTTACGCCCACAGATCCGCTCACAGGGGTCTAATCATAAGACGCTCTATGCCAGAACTTAGAGAGCTTATAGACAAGAGTAGAGAGTTGTACCCGAAAGCATTTCCGGGATGTAAGTATAAGGAAGTAGAGAAACTTTGGAACTTCCCAAGCGGTGCAAAGATAGAGTTTGGATTCTTGGAGCGTGATGCAGACGTATACCGCTACCAAGGACAAGCATATAGTTGGATAGGGTTTGATGAGATTACACACCTTCCTACAGAGTTTGCTTGGAACTATCTTGCATCGCGGTTACGGACAACTGATAGCGCAATTACATGCTACATGCGTTGTACAGCGAATCCTGGAGGTGCAGGAGCTACATGGGTTAAGAAGAGATACATTGACCCTGCTGTACCCTGTGAGTCCTTTGAAGGGGCTGACGGCTTAACACGGAAGTTTATACCCGCTAGGCTACAGGATAATCCTTTCCTAGCAACAGATGGAAACTATGAAAAGATGCTGAAGGCTTTACCGCCTACACAGCGTCAGCAACTCCTAGAAGGTAATTGGGATGTTGCAGAAGGTGCGGCCTTCACAGAGTTTATTCCAAAGCTACATGTTATTACGCCTTTTGAAATACCAGTACACTGGGAGCGCGTAAAAGGAATCGACTACGGTTACGCATCAGAGAGCGCCTGTATTTGGGCGGCTGTTGATCCCAGTGATGGAACATTAATAGTATACAGAGAACTATACCAAAAAGGATTGTTAGGTACAGAGCTTGCAGAACTGATTACAAACATGGAGATGCAAGACCCCTTCTCAGTCCAAGGAGTGCTTGATACAGCGTGTTGGAGCCGAACAGGTACTACAGGCCCAACGATAGGCGAAACGCTTCAGAGAGCAGGACACAAGCTCAGGAGAGCAGATAAGAATAGGATACAAGGAAAGATTCAAATCCACGAATACTTAAAAGTCATGCAAAGCGGTAGGCCCAAAATACAATTATTTAATACATGCCCGAACCTGATACGCGAACTACAAAGTATTCCTCTGGATAAACGCAACCCAGAAGACGTAGATACTCATGCACCTGATCACGCTTACGATGCACTACGTTATCTGATTATGTCACGACCACGCATCAACGACACGATAAGTCAAATGAGACAGTTTCATCGGGAAAGATTATATAGCCCTGTAGACTCAACATTTGGTTATTGAACAAACTAAAATAAAAGGAATGTAATTATGGCACAAGTAAATATTCGTAAAGACGTAAATGACGCATCAAACGCAATTGATGTACGTAGATTAGCCGCTCGTGTAGATACGACTAATCCAGATCAAGAAGTAACTACTACTAATGAAGTAAAAGTAACAACAGGTACTATCGCAGTTACAGATGACACAAACACTATTGTTACGATTGCTCAACCCGCAGGGACAGTCCTAACTAACTTAATCGCTTATCCTCAAGGTAACCTCGTTACTGCGGGTTCAAGTGGTAATGACTTAGACATCTTTATTGGTACTGCTTCAGCAGGAGCGCAGTTACTCGCCGCTACAGCCGTTCTAGATGACGGTGGAGCCGCTGTAACTTGGACAGCTAACGTACCTTTATATCTGATTGAAAACTCACACGGTAAAGCGGCTAACCAGTTTGCTACTACCGGAGTTGGCCCTAAAGGTGGCCCCGCAACTACCGAAGCTATTGTTATTGCAGGTGCTTTGTACTCTGCCGCGGCTCGTAATGTCTTTATTACTTTGCGACCAATTGGAGCAGACCTTGCAACTGCCGCTACTACTGTTACTTATATTGCTCAGTTCCAAGAACTCTAAGGAAAACTTAAATGAGTGAAGAAGAGAACGGTTTATTCGGAAACGCAGGTGAGATTTACTTTTCGCCAGTAGAAGGCGAGAGTGGTCTTGACCTGACCCTTGAAGAAGCTGTACGACTCAAATTTGTAGGCTTGGTAGAAGATCGTTTTGCACAAGCAGAAAGGGCCAGAGAGCATGATGAAGCTCGATGGCTCCAAGCCTACCATAACTTTCGTGGACTTTACGGCAAAAGCGTAAGGTTCCGAGAGTCTGAGAAGTCTAGAGTCTTTATTAAAGTAACTAAGACTAAAGTCATTGCGGCTTTTGGTCAGCTAGTAGATGTTATCTTTGGTACAGGTCAGTTCCCGATAGGCGTTAAAGAAACCAAAGTTCCTGAAGGTGTTTCTACGTATAAACATTTAGATAATGCTCCTAGTATTGAAACTTCTGAACCAGAACAAAAAGAAGAAACGCCAGAAGAGGTTGTAAACCCTTTTGACGTAGGCTATGAAGGTGATGGTAAGGTTTTAAAAGCAGGAGCTACGTTCTCATCAGGTGAATCAGCGTTAGAAAATGCTTTAGACGAAGCAGGTGTAGCGTTTAAAGATGGCCCTAACCCTGATCCACAGGCTTTACAGCTTGCTCCGGCTAAAGATGCCGCTAGACTTATGGAAAAACTAATACATGACCAGATCGAAGAGTCTAATGGCTCTTCTGAACTGCGTAATGCGTTGTTTGAGTCTGCGTTGTTTGGCACAGGAGTTGTTAAAGGCCCATTTAACTTTAATAAAACTCTTAGTCGTTGGGAAAAAGACGAAGAGACAGGCGAAAGAACGTACAATCCGCTATCAGTACGTGTACCGCGCATTGAGTTTGTAAGTATCTGGGACTTCTTTCCAGATCCTAATGCAACAACAATGGAAGACTGCGAATACACTTTTCACCGCCACAAAATGAACCGCTCACAGCTTAGAGGTCTAGCAAAGCTACCTCATTTCAACAAAGATCAGATCCGCGAATGTTTAGTTATGGGATCTAACTACACTGAAAAAGACTATGAGACTGAATTGAAGGACAATCACCACACAGAAGAGTATGGTGATGGGCTTTTTGAAGTATTGGAGTACTGGGGCGTAATGGACGCACAATACGCTAGAGAAGCAGGAATGGAACTCCCAGACGAGGTAGACGATTTAGATGAAGTACAGGTTAATGCTTGGGTTAGTAATGGCAAGCTGTTACGTGGGGTTGTTAATCCATTCACTCCGTACAGACTCCCATACAATGCCTTTCCTTACGAGCGTAATCCTTATTCTTTCTTTGGTATTGGCGTTGCTGAGAATATGGACGATTCGCAACAAATAATGAATGGTCATGCACGTATGGCTATTGATAATCTTGCGCTATCTGGCTCAGTAGTCTTTGACGTTGATGAGTCTGCCCTAGTAGGTGGACAATCTATGGAAATATATCCCGGAAAAGTGTTCAGAAGGCAGTCAGGAATGCAAGGTCAAGCTATTCATGGCATTAAGTTCCCTAATACAACACAAGAAAACTTGCAGATGTTCGATAAGTTCCGTCAGCTTGCAGATGAGCAGACAGGTATACCTAGCTACTCTCACGGACAGACAGGCGTACAGTCTATGACTCGTACAGCTTCTGGTATGTCGATGCTACTAGGTGCGGCAAGTCTCAACATTAAAACTGTAGTTAAGAACATAGATGATTTCTTGTTACGTCCACTAGGAAGATCATATTACCAGTGGAACATGCAGTTCTTTGAAGGCGAGTTAGCTATTGAAGGTGATTTAGAAGTAAATGCAATGGGTACAAATAGCCTTATGCAGAAAGAAGTACGCAGTCAGCGACTAACAATGTTCTTACAGACTGCTCAGAATCCTGCTATTGCACCGTTCGTTAAGATCTCTAAGATTGTAAGTGAGTTAGCTTACAGCCTCGATCTTGACCCTGATGAGATCCTTAACGATCCAGAAGAAGCGGCAATGATGGCACAAATTATAGGAGCGCAAAATGTTGGACAAGCAAATGGCGGCGAAGCTGTCGCCCCTGACGAACAACAGGGAGCTATGGGAGGCCCTCAAGGAGCATCTCAACAACCTCCGAACCTTGGAGCTACAGGCACTGGCGGTGGCAACATCGGAACTGGAACTGTACCGCAAGCAGGGGAGAGTGAGTTCTCTGGCTAATTTGCTACAACTGAAAGAACAAATACAAGAAGCCAAACAAAGAATTGAGGATTAAGAAATGCAAGAATCTATGGATGACAAACGCTACAGAATGCAACAAGAAAAAAGACAAGGCAAGATGTATGGCGGTAGAGCAATGTATGCTGATGGTAAGGTAGTTAGAGTTGAAAACACTACAATTCAAGAGCTTGAAGAAGATCCTGAACAATTTATGTCGTCTAAAGATGCTGAAGAACATCAAGAAAGGCTAGACCAAGAAGAAATGGATCGGAAGTTAGAAGAAGCTAACAGAAGATTTAAAGAAAATCAAACACAAGGGTTTATGTCTGGTGGCTCTATATTAAGTTCTCCTGAACGTGAAGAGTATGCGGGGGGCGGCATAATAAAATTAATTGTAGAGGCTGTAAAGAAAAGCAAGAGTGTTAAAAAAGGAAAACCACCTAAAAGAGCAGAAATACAAACAGCTATTAATGATGTCAAAGATAATAATTTTGATAAACTTAACCAAATTTTAAAAAACAATAAGTCTGAACAGCGGGATTTAAGCAAGTTTGAAAACTATGCTACTGGCGGTGGGGGCAAAGGCGATTTAGATGCTTTTGTAACAAGCGTTTTAAAACCTGCAACTGAAAATCAAGAAAGAACTAAATCTTTAATACGAGCTACAAAAACTTCAAGAGATGATAAAGCTGTAACTGGAGTAGCAGGATTAGGAGCAGGAACATTATTAGGCGGTGCAGGGACTCTTGCAGTCATGTCAGACTCTGAAGAAGAAAGAATAAATCCTGAAGACTATCCTACCTATAAAAAAGATAGTGATAGTGGAAAAGCTTTTAGAGAAGCTCAACGAAAAGCTAAAAAAGAAAAAGCAGAGTTTTTCGAATTTGAAGGTCGTGAGTATAATGTACGCGAAGCTAAAAATGTAGGTGGAAAACTAAAGTACGCTGAAGGCTCTATGCTCATGCCTCCTGAAATGGAAATGGAAGACGAGATGCCTGAAGACACATACGACAACATCCCAGAAGATGAGAAAGAAGCGGCAGAAGCTTCACAGCTACCAGATGATGAGATGGAAGAAGACTACGTAGGCTATGTACTAGGCGAGTCTTTAGATACAGAAGAACAAGAATATTTAATGGGCGTTCTAGAAGGTGATGAACGTCTAAGTGGCATCTTTGATAAGGTTATGGATGTTGCAGGAGAGTTCTCTGGCGAAGGCGAAGTAAGTGGCCTTGGCACTGGAGTATCAGATTCGATTCCCGCAAGGTTATCGGATGGTGAATTTGTTTTCACCAAAAAGGCTACCGATCAAATGGGCGCTGATCAGCTACAAACTATGATGGACGAAGCTGAGAAAGCCTTTGATGGTGGTTATTTAATGAAGAAAGCATTTGGAGGTCTAACAAGCGAAGACGATATGGATTCGTATGATAGTGAAGAAGAGGTTAAGAAACAAATGATCTCTGCTAACCAAATGCCAAGTATACGATAAAGCTACTTC
>Ga0308016_10000654_pt1 | contig 17389 bp, 20 predicted proteins | sample Neamet233_FD_203129 | JGI IMG/M metagenome (GOLD analysis project Ga0308016, IMG submission 203129) | Marine microbial communities from water near the shore, Antarctic Ocean - #233 | ecosystem: Environmental > Aquatic > Marine > Unclassified | place: Southern Ocean | collected 2014-07-28
TGTTAGCCTGACCTTTTGTAAGTGGAGTTGTTTGTGACATATCAACAGCTAATGAATCCATAGCTTTAATTCGGTCATTGAACGCTTGAGGAGGCAATGGCTGACCCATTTCATCATTGATTATCTTTTGATGCACGATACCATCGACACGCATTGACATATGGGTCATGGTTTCATCCATAGCTCTCTTGTCTATGTACTCCATATGCCTTTTCTGCATGTCTGCTTTTGCTGCAACAAGGATGTCACTAGCACCTGCTATCAAGAACTGACTGCCACCACCACCTTCCATAGATGACATTAATGAACCAAACTGTTCCTTTAAATAAGGCTCTATATCTGTGCCATTGTCATTTGAACCAAGTAGAAATTCCTGAAAATCAGATTCAAGTTTTGGTAAAGATTCACGGGCGAACTGTTGACCACGATTTTCTAACCGAGTCGCAATGTAATCAGGACGTGTACTAGAAAACCCAACACGATTATGAAGGTCTTTAGGACCCTCTGATAAAGCCTCAGTAACTGCTTCAATCTCCGCATTCTTTATAGCGCGGTCATTGTCAGTTTTATCAATAGAGTTAAGAAGCAGGCCTATAGCCCTTGCGTTCTTTTCTAACTCAGGTCTAACGTAAGTATCCATTGCCCTAGCTGAAGAGTTTAGTTGAGTTACTTGAAGTTGACGTTCAGCCATTAGGTAATAACTCCTTTCTGTGCGGTGTCATATTTGTAATATTTATCGGCAATTTCTAAACCTGTTGTAAAAAAGTTTGGGGCTGCTTTCATTCTGCCTTGTGACTGAACTGCATAACCTTGCATTTCATACTGCTTCTGCTGGATGTCCATTGCGTAGTTCTGGTTCACGTTATCTTTGTTACGAGCTTCTATCGCTTGCTGGTCGCGTACTATTCTGTTAACTAATGAGCCACCCATGCCTTCTGTGCGCGCATAGGCAGATGCTTGGTTTTGTTTAGCAACAATAGTGTCTTCAAACAAAGCATCACTCATAGCTGCTTGTGATTGTAATTGGGCTAAACGAGTCTGTTTAATTTTCTGGTGGTAGTCTTTTACTGACGCTGTATTTTGAGCTTTTGTTTGTTTTGCCTTCTCGTCATACTCCATTAAAGAAGTACCGACACTAAGTACCATCATGGTAGTGGGGTCACACATTGTTGTTCACCTTTACGAATTCATAGAATGGTGCTTTACCTACCCCATACTCTGGGTCTAGATAAATAAATTTAAAGCCAAGCCATTTTAGCCATCTAATAGCTTTGTGATTCTCAGCATGTACATAATTAACAAGGACATCATGTCCCTTGGATACTGTTTCTAGCCAGTGCTTACATTCATTTGTAAACTCCCTAGCGTGTCTATATATACCTGAACTGCCGAGCATCCAAGGTATGCCAACTCCTTTATCAATAGCATCAACTACACCAAACATTGCAAAGGGAACATCCCACTCATCAACAGCCACATATGGCTTCTCTGAGGCAATCATAGACATGGTCAGTGCTGTCACTGGACCATGCCCACAAGAGAGCTTTAACTCTTCTTTATCTGCCTGACGTAAGCGAGGGCCTAACGTATTACAATCATTTAATTTTGCAGGCCTAACGCTTATTGTCATTTAGATTCTCCTAGATTTTGTTGTGTAATAACCTGTCCATTCTGCTGATTGGAAGGCTGATGGGAAGTGTGTAGCATTGCTTACTTTTATCGACACTCTGTCATTTTTAGATTGAATAGGAAGAGAGAAAACACCTGATGTAATGTCTACCCTTCCAAGCGTCTGAGCTCCAATTGGAGGCCCTAAGAAAGCATAAGAATGCGAGACACCTTGAGATGTTGTTGTCACGTTAAAGCGACCACTGTCCTCAAATAGCAATTTAAATTCACGAAGCTGTAAGCGTCCTGACGTGTCTGTTAACTGACTACCGCCAATGCCTTGGGTTCTTCTGTACTGTGTTGAGAATGTATACTCCATTGTGTAGGGATAACCTACATATTGAGTACCATCCACAGTCACTAGAGACTGCCCTGTTGCTGCTGTGCTTCCTGCTTTAAGAGAGTCTAGGTAAACCATAGAACCAGCAGAAGTAACTTCAGGAGATTCCTGGAGCTGCATCTTCTCTAGCATTATTGAAGCTCCCCTCTGTATAAGAAAGAAAGCTGTAGATTCAATTACTGAAAGGTTTAAGATTCTGTCAGCATTTGGGAATTCCCATTTGGACCAACTCATCTGTAATGATTGACCATCACGTCTAAGGTACTTATAGACATAACAAGTAGGCTTTGAGTGAACACCATCGGTGAGAACAAATAACATGTCTTCGTTTGTGCTGCTAACTAAGTTTGTTGCAGTTCCCTTTATATAGCGAGATACATTGAGGGTCGCATCAACAGCAACATTAGATGAAGTATCTGCCTGTACAAAGTATTCTCTAACGCCTGTATACCCTTCTCTGTTAGTGGCAAAGTAAACATACTCACCAGCACCAACTGGACTTGCTTGTAAACTAGATTCATATTCAGTCGTCTGATTTATGGACACAGTTGCTGGTGTCAGAGCGTCACCTGCATTCAACATGAACTGGGTTTGGTCTGAGAACAGAAGTAGAGTCTCGTTAAAGGGAATCGCATGGCGAAGAATAGATACTTTAGTATGACTTACAGATACATCAATAGGGTCAGTGTCTAAAATAGAAGTAACAGTCTCAGGGTAAAACTTAAAGTATTCACCAGACCTACTAAGAATTACATTCTCATCAGAGATAAAACCTAAACGATTTCTATGGAAGAACACATCGTTTATTTTTCTACCGATAAAGCTTGGGTCTGGTGAGGAATTAAAGTCACCAACAGAACGGCCCTCCCATGCATTGTTAGTAAATGTAAATGTGCCATTAGCATTGCTTACTAACTTCCAAGGAAGAGTTGTGGCTGTGATTGTTGTGTCGTGTGTTTGCCTAACAGTTTCTTGCCAGTATCCTGATGAATCATTATCTTCAACATACTTAATATAGTAATCATCAGAGTCAGAACTACCTTCACCTGCTACACGGATTATCGTGTTGGGAAATGCCCTTGCTGGCAAATCAGATATTTTCTGTACGCTCTTTCTTATGCCAATAAGTGCTTGGTTCCCTGATGAATCTTCAGTCCTTAAACTAAAGTCTGCTCCAGTTAATCTTGTTATTCTTAGAGTAGAGCCATTACGATGGATACTATATAAAGAGCCATTAGCGTTTAAATTAGAATTTAACTGGGTCGTTAGTTGCTGTGCAATTTGGTCAGTCTGCAATGTAGCTTTATCAGTCGCACTTGTTGTATATGCGGCTTTTTGCTGTCCGTCTATAAATACCCGATAGACGCTTGCATAGTTACCTTGCTTAACATGTACAATAGAATCTGAAGTTTCAGACGTGTATTGGCTTGCTGTTACAGATGTAGTAATAGACTTGTTTAATATAAAAGTATGGTCAGCCACTGTGACTGCTTTAAAGTCAGTCAATGGACTTCCAGAAGATAGGTAAGAATAACCAGCAGGTTTGTTTACTGTCTTTTCTGTGCCATCAAAATCAAACACCCGTATGTTGCTGTTGTCAGCAATTACAATGTAACGCTCTGTAATATCACGATTGATAACGTGTATAAAATAGTTACCATTTGCTTGTGCATTAGTTAATAAAGTTGCTAAGTGTTGGGTTGGTGGTCTTTTGCGCAAACCACTGATGATTGAACTGAAAGCGTTTATTTGTTCTTCACCTTGTGAGTTAAGACGAACACTTGCAGATTGTTGTGAAACGCCATTGGCTATATTGGGAATTGAACTGCTTACAAGTGACATAGATTACCTCGTTAAGATTCGGGAAACGTCAGTGTTACCTGTCAGAATGTTATAGTCAGCATTCTCAGATTCCATAAGCCTCAGTGTTGTAAGGGCTTGGTACTCATCATCCCTGTTCATAGAGTGAAGAGTTTCAGAACCTAATACGCGGTCTTGGAATATACGGGCTGCCCGTATAGCAATGTAATGACGTGCGGCTTCTGTAATTTCATCGAAAGCCAGTAATACAATTAGGCTGCATAGCACTGTTTCTGTGAATGTATATGTGTGGTTCTTGCGGTCATATGCGCGCAGTCCACGTTGTACTAACTCAATTTTATAAGATGCCGCAGTTGTGTCCACGGCTAAAGTGTTAACAGGCAGGGATAACATACTGTCTTGGTCAGGGATAAGTGGATAGTCGTGTTCAGTGTTAAAGTTCCACCCTTGTGACTGCACTTCACGGCTTATATCTCTCAAAATAGAGACTGCAGTAAGCGCATCCGCAGAAGTCATATTGACTAATGTGTTTACAGGTGCTTCACCAATTACATTCAACATGGTGTTGACTGCTTCTAGTTCAGTCGTGAGATTTAATGACATACCGAGTCCTTTAAAAAGTAAAAAAAAGGGAACCGAAGTTCCCTTGTGACTAACTATAAGAAGTTCTTAGTTAATCTTAATTTCAATTGCAGATTCTGGGCGTAGGATGCCACTGCCCATTGCATACTTAGCAACGAACAAAGTACCTTGACGACGAATGTCGTACTCAGATTCAAGTGCAAGGTCCATCAACTTAACAGTACCAATAGCAGAGCTATGGAATACCACAGCCTTAGTCTTCTGGAAGTCACCATGATAAGTGTTGTTCTCACCTGTAACAGCAGATTGGTTGCCAGTAGGTAAGTGGTTAGACATTACAATAGCAATACCAGCTACACGGATTACCTTGGCATCAGCATAGACACCAGCACCACCCCAATCTTTGTTCATGATTGTGGTGTCTTGTGCTAGCTTGTAGTACATAGCTGGAGATACGACAGCAACACGTCCATCAGTTGGAATGTCTTTAGCATCCATTGCTTCAGCAGCTTCAAACAAAGCAGCGATGATTAATGCTGCAGTGTTGTAGTTAGCCTTAGAAATCTGAAGGCCAGCTTTGCCAGAACTTGTGATAGTCTCAGAACCACGGGCAGCTTGTACTACCATGCGTAGAGCGTTCTTATCAAAGGTGTTAGCCAATGCATTACCTAACTCTGAAGTGTAGGTTGCGCGAACATCGTAGTGGTTGCGAGCCTCATCAATATTACTTATGAAGGCAGGTGCTACAAGCAACTCATCGACAGTGATGACTTTCTCAGCGTGTTTAACAGCACCACCAAGAATCTCAGCACCAACCACATGGTAAGCTGCAGCAGCAGTACCCATGACAGGGAAGGAAGCTGACTTGCCGTTAGTGATAGTACGGGTCTGGTGTAAACCCATCATGATGTTCTTTTCTTCGAACTGGGTGATTACTTCACCAGCGAATAATTTTAGAAATAAAGCATCAGTGGCGTTTGCGCCATTGACTTGTCCAATGCGTGATACAGTTGCATTACTCATTTTTTAATACCTTGTAAAGAGGATTGAAGTTTCAAGTTTGTTTATTCTTGAGGCTCCAGCACTCAATAACTTCCCACAGCGTTGTCCCCCTCAAGGGCGCAGTTTCTTTGTCATTAATAGCTTTGGGCTTTTGGAATAGGTTGCCCCCACTGTTAGTTTAGGGGCTTTGTTGTGTTACAGAATTGATGAATTGGAAAGTTTATTCTGCACACTGTTACGGAATGCTGAGTCCTTCGCATAGCGAGGGTCCCTCATTGCTTCCGTTAATTGAGCTACGCTTTCAAAGCGTCCGCCTGCATTTGCAGAAGCAGTGTCACCACTAATTAACTTAGGGTCACTGCCGTTGACGGCTTGGTAACGAGCTTTTAAACCATGAACAGACATTTGAATCTGGTCAATATTTCCACTGTTCATGGTCTTGTTGTAGGCATCTACTTCACTAGCGTTCAGGTTCGTACTTGCCCATTCCATCATGCTTCCATAAGCTTCTTCACCACCAACGCTATTAAACATAGTCGTGCGTTGAGATGTGGCAAGTTGCTCTTGGCCTGCGATGTACTGGTCTACGACTTCACGGGGAATTCCTGACTTAGCTAGTGATTCATAGGTGTCAGGTGACAGGCTTTGATTTGATTGGTACTCCGATTGGAGTGCTTCATAATCTATACCTGCATTTTCGGTAACTTCTTCTGCAGTATTAGTTGGAATTTCAGTGTCAGTGGTTGCAGTAGTATCTGCATTTTCTCCACTGGACATCTTCTTTTCTAATTCTGCATAAGACTTAGCGAGGTCTTCAGGTGTTTTGAACTTTTCAGGTAACCACTCAGGCCTATCCACCTCTGGGGTTTCAAGGTTGTCCTGTACAGGTTCAGTTGTTGCGCCTTCCGCCTTTGCCACCATCGCATCAATATGCTCTTGTGAATCAGGTTGTGGTTCTTGCTTAATTGTTACTGTTTCTACCATTACTGTTCTACATTTCCTTGGGGTTGTTGTTGAGCCATCATCTGTTCTTTAACAGCATCAAACGCTTGAGGTGCTAACTGCTCACCTGTCTGTTGCATCTGTTGTTGTTGCATCTGTTGTTGGATTTCTTCGTCTGTCTTAATCAAGCCCTTCATATCAATACCTAATGATGTACCAACACGGGATATATAATCTCCAATGTTCATGTACTTCATTAAAGTCTCTGGGCCTAACTGACCAAGCTGTTCCAACATGGCTGCTAGTTTATTTAAATCATGTCCACGACCAAGTGCTTCAAGGCCAGTGGTGATTGTGGGTTGTACAATACCTTTAGGCAGAGAAGGAACCTTGCGTTGCTTCTGCATTTGTAAAAGCAATCTGTTTACTAAAGGTAGCTGAAATTCCTGAGACAAGATTGAGTAGATACCACCGAGGGCATCTTCTAATTCACCTGCCATGTATCGGATTTCTTCAGCAGTAACACGTTCAGCATTGCGCTGCACAGATGAGTTCATTAAGAAGGCGTAAGCTAAACGCTCTTTGATTTCCTGTGCGGTTTGGAACGCAATCTGGAAGTCGCCTTGTTTCTGAACTTGTAGTGTACTTACATCATTAGCGTCACCTTCACGAATAGCTCCATTAGGGGCTTCGGCAAGCACACGCGCACGGGTTGTGCCATTGGGTCGGACTAAGAATAGAACTTTGGCAGATGCCGCAGAACCTTCAACTATAGCTTGAGTTAAAGTTTCTAGTGAACGTAAGTCACCTAGATACTCTTCAACATAACCGCGTCCCCAAGATTCCCCGTCAATGCGAGAGAGTCGTAAAGGTATCCAAGGTGTCTTATCTAATGGGTATGTACCCTCTGAATCTGGTACTGGCTTACCCTTTAATTCTTGATACACTTTCCAAGTCTTTCCATCACGGACGACACGGGTGTAGAGAACCACTGATTCATGCCCGTAACCATCTTCTTTGGTTGGGTCAATATCACACAACATCTGAAGTTCAGGTGTTAATGCTTCAGGGGAGATGTCTTCTTTGGTAATCATCTCTAAAGGATTACCCATCGGGTCACGCTTAATGACATACCTGTCTATGTGAAACACACGCATACCACCTTTCTCAGGTAAATATAGCAACACGTTTCCAGCAACTAACAGATGTTTTAATGCTTCAAAGGTAGCAATGCGGACAGAACTAGATTCAATCTCAGACATCACTGCACGTTCTATAGAAGACAGAGCCTCTTCCACTTGCGCTCTAGCACCCTCTTGTTGGGTGAGTTCCTGTAACTTAAAATCATCCACAGTGAGGCGGAAGAATGGTGAGTTAGGTGGAACAAGTGCTAGTAGTAATTTGGAGGCTAGGTTGTTTACACCACGCGCACCAATGCCCTGAAAAGGCGTATCAAACTTACTGCTAGAACTGTGTCCTGAATCAGGAACTAGAGTGGGGAGAGTTAGCTTGCTGCATTCTCTCGCTCTCGTAAGGAAGGGGTCACGTTCTGTCTCCAACTTTTCATATCGTTGTTGGATAGAGGTCATATCATCCTACTTCTTTGGAATGTTAGTGCCAGAAGCAGCAGTACCACCTACAGCACGGGCAATCCGCAGTGAGCTAGTTCCTTTCTTTTTGGCATTATATTTACTACGGGCGCTGCTCATCTCATCATCACCAATCCTGACTGATGCTGGTGCTAAGTCTGCTGGTGGTGGTGGTGGGGGTGCTGGTGGAATAGCTGCTGCTGCAGGTGCGCTTGGTGTTGGGAAACACATATATGTTAATGCTCCGTTTGTTCTATTTGATTTTGGGCTTCATATTGCATTCTTAATAAAGCAACAACATGGACAGCACCAACATTGTGGAATATTTCACGTTCCGTATCATCAAGACGGGGAACGCAATCGGGTACTATCTTCTCTAGATGCTCAACGAGTTCTAAAGGAACATAGGGAAATTCTGTTAAGTCCATACAGGAACCTTCTTATAGCGCAACCTTTGGTTGACTTTTATGAAAGGCCTCAATCCACATCTTGCATTCTTTACTGCGAACAACATCATCAATACCAAATTCAATAACTGGTACAGGTAAGTTGAAGCGTTGTGCAAGTTCTATGATTGTTGATAGGCCACTGGTTTGACGAATGTCTGATTGGGCAATGTCACCATTGATTACGATTCGGCAGTTCTCACCAATTCTGGTGGTAAACATCTTCATCTCTTCTGGTGTTGTGTTCTGTGCCTCATCCATAATGACGAATGCATCACTGAATGAGGACCCACGCATGGTTTCAAAGGGAGCTACGATGATTGCACCATTTCGTACTGCGTTCTCATACGCCCCACCCATGCAGTTCTTAAGCACTTCCACCACAGGCGTAGTCCAAGGAGCCATCTTCTCTTCTAAAGTTCCAGGAAATGACCCTAAACTTCTTGACGAAGGGACATTTGGTCGAGTGAGAATTATCTTATTGATGGTTCCTTGCATGTAAAGCTGCGCTGCCATAGTGCTGGCTATGTAAGTCTTACCTGTTCCAGCACAGCCCAAGCTTATGGTCTGAGTGAAGTTGTTAATAGCTTCAATGTACCTTGCTTGCATTTTATTTTTCGGCTGGAGTGCTGTGCGTGTTGTCCGTTCTTCCATAAACTTCTCTTTAATTTCACGCTTTGGTTTTAGCTTACGTTGTTGACGTGGCATGTTTACCATCCCCATGAGTCACCAGACATTCCATCTGCTGAGTAATCTGTAACACGACCCTCAAAGAAATTCTTAAAGGAGTCACCATTTAAAACCCAGTCAAGCCAAGGCAGTGGGTTAGATTCAATATCCCAGTTAGGCTTAAGACCAAGATTAGTTAAACGTCTATCTGCGATATAGCGTATATATTCTTTAACTTCGCTTTGAGTGATACCTTCCATAGCACCAAGTTCAAACGCCAAATCAATAACTTTATCTTCAAGCGTAACCGCAGTCCGATACATATCGTAGATAGACTGTTTAAATTCATCAGTAACCACCTCTGGGTTTTCAGTAATGTACTGACGGAACAACGCAGTCATACCATCGACATGCATTGTCTCGTCACGGATGCTCCACTCAACAATCTCACACATGCCCTTAAGCTTTCCAAATCGTTGGAAGTTAAGAAGCATTACGAAAGCACTGAACAGACTCATGCCCTCATTGCAGACAGTCTGAGCAATAGCCTTGGCTAGACCTTGCTTAGTATCTGGGTCAAAGGTTTGCATAAACTCAATCTTGTCAGCCATCGCTTCATATTCAAGAAACGCTGTGTACTCTGACTCTGGAAACCCAAGGGTGTCATTAAGTAATGCATAGCTACGCATGTGGATAGTCTCTCGCTGTGCGAATGACAGCATCATCATTCTAGCCTCGTTGTTTTTGATACGAGGTAGGAACACATCCACATAACTACCCCCGACTATCACATCTGACTGTGTGAATAGACGAAGGATTTGGGTGATAAAGTTTTTCTCACTGGCGGAAATCTTTCCAGACTTCCACTGTGCTACATCTTCATTTAGGTCACACTCCCACTCACCCCAAGCTAACTTGTCATGCTCGATTGCTTGATTAACAAAGCTGGGGTTGGCGAAGGGTTTGTAAGCTGGTGATTGGTCTAACAAACTCATTGGTTATCCTTGGCATGAAAGGCATTCATCATCATCGGCATAGTCTTTAAGAGCAACACGGGTAGGCTTGAAGCTTACTGTGTCTGCTTTTGCACCTGCACTTGTACGAAGATAGTAAAGCCCTTTTAATTTTTTGTTGAAGGCACGTAGATGTACCTCATTGACGTAAGCCTTATCCGTCCCTGCTGGGAAGAATAGGTTTACGGATTGACCTTGGCAGATAAATGGTTGACGCTCTGCTGCGTGGTCCACTACCCATCGTTGGTCTAGCTCGAAAGCTGTCTTGTATATTTCTTTATCCCACTCATCCATCCACTCAAGGTGTTGCACAGAACCTTCATGAAGAATGATTGAAGTCCACTGCTCTTCTATCCAAACTTTAGATTTATCCTTCCATGTGTATGCATAGTCAAAGATTACCTTTTCAAGGTAAGGGTTGACGACAAGGTGCGCCCCAACACGGGTACGATGTGTGAATGCATTTGACTTAAGAGGTTCTATAGATGCAGAGCAACCAGCAATGATTGATGAGTTGGCGTTAGGTGCGATAGCTAACAAGTGACTATTACGAACACCATCAACATCAGGACAAGAACCACGCTCACGGGCCAGCTTTATAGTGGCTGCTGTGGCTTGTGCTTTGATGTGTGTGAACATCATAGTGTTGTAGCTGGTAGCCATGACAGACTGCCACGGGATACGTGCGCGTTGCAAAGCACTATGGAACCCCATTGCACCTAGCCCTAAACTTCTCTCTTGTGTCGCACTGTAGATAGCTTTAAACAGTTCTTTGGGAGCGTTGAAACAGAAGAAGCTAATCACGTTATCAAGCATTGTTATCAGGTCAGCTACCATAGTGGTATCTTTCCAATGCTCGTAATGTTCTAGGTTCACGCTAGACAAACAACACACTGCTGTTCGTTCCTCAGATGTAGGCAAGTGAATCTCATTGCAGAGATTAGACCCGTGAATCTTTAGACCCTTCTCTTGCATGGCTGGTGGTAGATGCCTATTGGCTTCATCAATGAAGTTCAAGTATGGCTCACCAGTGCGGAAGCGAGTATCAATCAGACGCTCCCAAAGTCCACGGGCTTTCACAGTTTCACGGACAGTTAAATCTTTAGGGTCAATTAAGTCCCACTCACCACCAGCCATTACCGCATCCATGAATGCATCAGGGATGTTGACAGCGTTGTGTATATTGAACGCCTTGCGGTTGGGGTCACCACCCGTAGGAACACGGATGTTGATAAACTCAATGATGTCAGGGTGGCTTATATTCATGTATGCCGCGTAAGAACCTTTGCGAGTCTTACCCTGACGATACGCAGTCATGTCTGAGTCTACTGTCTTTAAGAAAGGAATAGGTGAAGGAGCAACGTCACTAACAGAACGCACGTCAGACCAATGCCCACCCACTCCACCACCCTTAACTGAAAGCCATCTAAGTTCTGTTGTGTGTCCGATAAGACCATCCAAGGAATCAGGCACATAACCAAGAAAACAACTGATAGGAAGTCCACGAACCTTCTCTCCTTGCGCTGGGGCATTTGATAATAGTGGGGATGAGAACATGAACCAACCCTTGCTGGCGTAGTCATAGATTCTCTGAGCTAAGTCGTAGTCATTACGACAGTATGCAGTTGCTGCTCTGGCATATGCATCTTGTGGGTCCTCACCTTCACGACAGTAGTAGTCACTAAGAAGTGTTGAGGCTTGGTCGGACAGTAATTTGTTACGGCTGTAATCAACTACAATGCTCATGTATCCACTCCGTTGTTTCGCGTATACCTTTGAACCCAATAAGAGTCGCCCCAGTTTCCGTGTTAATTACTGTTGGTACACTACGGACTTTGTAATGTATGGCTGCGTCAATGTCCTTGCCTATGTCAATTTCATCGTAGTCAACCTCTTCATGGTTTAGTACAGTGCTGACTGCTTTACAAGGCTGACACCCTTCAGTGTAAAATTTTATAATCATAATTATTTCTCAGTCGTACTTCTGGTGTTGAAGTTCAAGCCATAGCTCTGCGTAGTGAATTATCTTTTTAACATCAGATTCAAACTGCCCCTTATGCGGAGCGCGAGTTGCATACTTCACGATGTTGCCAGCGATGAAGTCCAGTTCATTTTTCATAATGTATTCGATAGGCTGAATGGGATGAACGTAATGGTCACCACCTTCTTGGCGTGTACTTCCTATGTTGGTGGGTTCCATAGTGGAGGCTCCTCTTGGTCAGGGATTAAGTCTTCAATGCGTAGAATACGAGCGCAACGTGCCTGAACTAATGCATCATCAATAGTCAGGCCAGCCTTCTCATAGGCAGCTACAACAGCAGGCCAATAACCAGACTCAGCAGCATCAAGAATCTTGTCAGCTTTAACTGGGCCAACTTGAGGACATCCCTTATAGTTGTCAGAAGTGTCACCTGTTAGAACTTGGGAATAGAAATAGCGGTCTGCCATCTCTGTGGTAACAGTAACCACACCCCTGTCTGAATGACGTGGGTTGTACAGTTGACATGGCACACACAAGAAGTCCTTGTCTTCAGATACAATAATTGTTTCTGGGTCATCAGTGGCTGCAATACCAATTAAGTCATCAGCTTCATAAGGCTCATTGAGTTCAGCATCGTAGGCATTAACCAACCAATTCTTAAGCGCACCTAAAGTCATAGGCTTACGAGTATCCTTACGATTAGCCTTGTAAGATTCTAAGATGTCAGTGCGGTAGTTCTTTTTACCAGTAAGAAACACACGCATAACTTTGCAGTCTGTAGCATTCTGAATAGATGTTAACGAATCTTGCATGTGGCGTTGACCATCATCTTCAGATGCATGTAAGGTCCATACATCATCATCCCACTTGGTGGCAACCTCAGTTGCAGCCGCAGCTTGGAATGCTAAGATGTCCCCATCAATCAGTAATGTCTTCATCGTCTTCTCCTTCTCTAGAATTACGGGCAGTAATTACACGAATGCCATGACGAATAGCCACGTCTTGTTCTTGCCAATCTAGGTATGCATTCATAGCAAAGCTAAAGGCTAAAGATATAGAAACCACAGTGAAGCTTAGGCAAACAAGTACCATCATTAATGTTTCAATCATTAGTGTTTCTCGTTTAGGTTAGTGGCAAGCGAACTCACCGAACATAATTATTGATGCGCCTTTGTAGGCGCAGTGAGCTTCTATTGCAGAGTTAAAAGTGCCGAGGTGATAACGCTTACCATGCTCAGTGATTGTAGCCCTGAACTTATCTCTGTAAGGCTTAACACCCTTAAGTCCTGTAGTGCTGTCAGAGCGAACTTTTACATTAGCTTTATTCTGAGAGGCTGTTGCTGGTCTTAAATTACAAATGCGGTTGTCTGCTTTATCTTGATTAATATGGTCAAGCATTTCAGGAAGTTCACCATGATAAAGTAGATAAGCTAAACGATGGGCATAATAAGTTTGGTTTAAAACTCGTATGTTGCAATAGCCATTGTTGTTGGTAGTCCCTGTGGATTTCTTACCTGACTTACGTATGAACGTACCCGTTTCAGGCACATAGGTAATCTCAGCACGAAGCTGTTCTAGGGTATGTTTCATTGTGTTTCCTATTTAATGAGTGCCTCCCAACAAACAGGAAACAATGGACTGATAAGGGAAGAGACATCTTTGGCGAGGTCTTGAATTTCTTTTTGTGCATGAGGGTCCATGCGTTGCTTGCAGAACCTAGCGTAGGCAGACAGTGAGCCTGTCCAATACCAACTGACCTCCATGCCTTGAGGCAACAACAGACGTGCTTGTTCAGGACACATGCCACCATCAATAGCCATCTGATATGAGTCTAAGCACATGGTGTTTACAGTTTGGAAATGCCTGCGCCAATACTTGTCACCTGTTGGGTGCATGTCCTCACCACTACCCTGCTTGATAGAACCTTCTGGGTGCTTGCGGAACTGTCGAGGTATGAAGAACTTAGGTGATGAACTAATGTATCGCCTGCTCTCTTCGTTCTCGGTGAAACCAACCTTGTGTTTAAAACACTGAGTGCGGATAGGAACAGGTGCAGTCATTCGCAGAGTGATTGACGTGTGTGAGAATGGAGTCCAGTGGTTGTGCTTGGCTAAATACTTAATCAAGCCTGAATCTTTAACCTCATCAAACTCTGTATCATCAGCAGCAAATGAGACACGGGCTGCACGTACAACAGAGGCATCGTTTCCCATGTGGTCTATGTACTGAACCTGACCATTACGGCAGTCCCACCAACTAACATCTGCACTGGGACTCATCCCTAATTTAACTTTGTCTTTAAATTTTTCAGTCATTCTTGCTCACCTGATTCTCGTAATCGCATCAGACCCATGACAGTGATGTACCACCGCCTACCGAATTGGTTTGTGCCTACAGTTTTTGTTGAAATGAATCCTTCACACGCACACACAGCTACCAACTCAGCATTGTTTCTTGCAAAGTCACTGCGTGTAGTGAAAGGGGTTTGATAGGCACGGCTTAGTACCTCAGTGAGTAGCTGCCCAGTTGTCTCCGACATTGAATTCTCCATCTAGTGGACATTTAAAGTTGAAGATACTGGTGACTTCTTTGATAGAAGCCACGGCAATTTCTCCCACACGTTCTGCAATCTCAGCCTTGCAAGCAACTTGGATTTCATCGTGGACCCATGCACACATTGCAAAGTCACCATCCCACCCGTGTTTAAATCCAGCAGCTTTCATAGCCTTAACAAACTGGACCAACCACTGCTTACAAATAATGCCGCCTGCACTTTGAAGCAACGCATTCAGTGCTGAGTGTGAACTCCTAATATGGACACGCCTTCGGTCCAAGCCATAGATATAACCACGACCAGAGCTAGCCATTACTTGGTCACGAAGCTTGGCAAGCGCAGGTGTCTTGGCTAAGAATCTTTCCTTGATAGCCTTGCCCTGCTTTCTACCACCGCCTACCAGTTCACCAATCAGTTGGTCGCCTCCGCCATAATTAAAAGCGTAGATGAATCGTTTTGCTGATGGTCTGTCAGGCAGGCCTGCTGCTAGCTGGTTGGTTGTGTGGATGTCACCATCAAGGACAACATTCACATACTTCCCACCATCATAAGCAGCCATGAAATGCGCGAGGCATCTCAATTCTAGGCCAGAAGCATCTGCACCCATGAGCTTCCATCCTTTAGGGACAGTGAATAGCTCACGACACTCTTGACCATAGGGTGCAGAGAGTGAAGGCACTTGTGCAATGTTGGGGTATGCATGTGTTGCTCGGCCTGTGACAGCACCATTGGGATTGATGGAACCATGAATCTTTCCATCCTTCACAACCTTTAGCCAGCCTTGCGCTCCGTCAGATAACTGAGCGATGCGCTTCTGTAGCATGAAGTATTCAGCCATGACCTTGGCTTCAGGGAAGGGTAGTCCCGTCAGCGTAGTCTCATCAACCTTGGCCTGCCCGCTCTTGGTAAACTCTTTAGGTTTCCATCCACGAACTTTCACTAAGCGGTCTGCTATGTGAGTGCGAGATGATGGGTTGAACTCCATGATTTTGATGGGTGTGTAAGAACAGCCAGATACCATAGACGCACGGGTTATATCTTTATAGTTGACTGTCCGCGCAGGTGTCTTGAGAGGACCTGCAATAATCCAAGGCTGAAACAAACCATCTAGCTTTGCTCTTATGTCTGTCCTCTTGGCAGATAGCTCACGATAAAGTAGTGCAGCTTTCTCCTCATCAAACACAAAACCATTACGCTCTTGTTTAGCCATAACCCAAGCAACCTGATGCTCAAGCTCTAGTGACTGAGGACTGTATTCCTGTTTGATTATCTCAGCATACAAGTCAGCAGTTACCTCAACATCTTGCTGGCAGTAGGTAAGCATCTCTTCAGAGTACACATCCCATGCTGCTTCTTGCTGTGCGTAGTCACCTTTATGGTTACCTAACCTGTAACCCCAAGCCTTTAAAGAGTGGGACCCAAACATCTTTCTTGGAAATCCTGGCACTTGTTCTAAGCGGACAGCATCATCCTCTTTAATGCTGGACCAAATCAATCTGACACACACAAGAGTGTCTAACACTGATGGTGATTTGAATGTGGGATACAGCTTCTTGATAGCAGGGACATCAAACTTAATTCCGTTGTGAGCTATTAGCTCATCAGCAGATTCAAGCAGCTTGATGCCCTTGTCTATCTCAGTGGGACGAAAGGAATGAACCTCACCTGAATCAACATCTTTAGCCACGATACAGTGGATGGTTGTTAGCTCATCCAGCAGTCCGTTTGTTTCAATATCAACAATGAGTTTCATAATGTTTCCTAGAACGCAGCCATCGCATCATCAACAGGGACTATGTCAAACACAGTCTGCTCGTAGAGATGTCCAGTTGCTTGGTTGTAGTTAAGTGGGATGGTCATGCCAGTAGACTGACCTGTGTATCGGTCCTTAAGAACACGGAAGGTAGTAGTCTGCCTGTCCTTGATGTTCTCAGCTTGTTGGTCACGCTCCATGCCGAACATGTAGTGACACCAGAAGCCGATAGCACGGGAGCCTTTGAAGTGGCGGATGCTTACACGACCACCCTCTTCGTGTGGCTTACCATCGGGCGTAGCCAAGTGAGACACCATCATAATAATAATGCCTAGTCTCTTTGCAAGCTTGGCTATGTCAGAAGTAATACGCTCCAACTCAACACGCTCATCAGTACCCTGCCCTGTGGCTAGTGCTGTGAGGTGGTCAACATAGAACACACGTATACCTTCAGAGTGATGCATGTACTCTATGTTAGATTTAACTACATCCCACTCGCAGACTCCAAAGGAATCATAGAGGCGAATCATGTCAGACTCTTCGAGAGCATCAATGGCTTCACTGCGCTGTTCATTGGTCCAATCACCATCAGGTATGTGAAACAATTTGTTAGCGTGTTTGCCAGCTAAACGAATGGCTGTCTCAGTAGGCATCTGCTCTAAGAAGAACACACCGACTCTCTCTTTTAACTCTTGCATATCGTAGATGATTTGCTGTGTTAAGAAGTCAGTCTTGCCTACACCAGTTCCTGCACCCAAACAATAAACTTCACCATACCTCCGTCCATAGGTCTTAGCGTTGAGCGTCTTAAGGAACCAAGGCAGGCCCCATTCCACAGGCTTGTCTAGTTCTGCACGGATGTCTTTCAGACTCACGATACCATCAGGTCTGTAGGTCTTAGCGTTCCATATTGCATCCATAACTAGACGATGCTTACCAGCTAGCAAGGCTTCATTGGCATCCTTAAAGCCATTGATAGTTCCTATCTTGCACTTGCCTGCCTCAAACAGTGGAGCGCAGGCTTTGGCT
>Ga0308016_10000660_pt1 | contig 17310 bp, 12 predicted proteins | sample Neamet233_FD_203129 | JGI IMG/M metagenome (GOLD analysis project Ga0308016, IMG submission 203129) | Marine microbial communities from water near the shore, Antarctic Ocean - #233 | ecosystem: Environmental > Aquatic > Marine > Unclassified | place: Southern Ocean | collected 2014-07-28
TGGTATTGCGGCAACCCCTTTAGAGAACGAAGCAATAAAAGAACGACCTTTATATTACGAGCCTTTTGTTGGTTTAATTCCCCAAAACCATAGACTTTTTAATAATAAACAAATTACTGCAGAAGAGTTAGAATTAGAAGATATTTTGTTACTAGAAGGAGGACATTGTTTTAAAGATAGTGTTCTTAATTTGTGCAGAAATCATAAAATTGATAATAAAAAAAGGTTTCAGTTAGAAAGTGGAAGTTTTGATACCTTAATTAAGCTTTCTAAGGAAGGTTTAGGAATGACTTTATTACCGTACTTGCATACTTTAGATTTAAATGATATTGATAAAACACATTTACGAGAGTTTAGCAGTCCGCCACCAGCAAGAGAAGTAAGTCTAATTTATCATAAATCTCAATTAAAAATGCAATTAATTGAAGCGTTGCAAAAGACAATTGATGGTGTAATAAGAGGTGCTATTTCTTTTTCTGATGTTAAAATTATTAGTCCTATTAAAAAGTTATAAATAAATAATGTTAGATCAAATAACTTTTTTTTTAAATCAATTTGGAGGAAAATATTCTGTATTTTTTTTAATTTTATTTATCTGTTCTTCTTTTTTAATTTGTTCCATAATAAGAAAGAATAAAATTAGATTATTCTTTTCTTTATTTTTTAGCTTGTTTATTATCCTTCAAACTACCTCTCTATTTTTCACACAGTCCTTTATTGGGTATCAGTTTTATGTGCATTTTAATTTTGTAAGTGCCGATGGAATTATAGGGCTTTATCTAAAATTTATTATTTATATTTTCTTTTTTTTTATCTTTCTTAATATATTTTTTCTTTACTCAAATGTTTTTTTAAGAAAAAAAATAATCCAAAAAACAAATTTTGCTTATATTAAAATTGCCGTATTTAGTTTATCAATTTTCATTCTAGCAACTCTCCTCGTTAAAAGTAATTTTATTGAAGACTCTAAATCTCTAAGTTCTATCTTTTATTCTAATATAAACTCTTCGAGTTTTGCAGATATATTAAAAAAAAATGGAATTAATAATTATATCTCTCCAAACGAAATTATAAGCTCAAAGGGTAAAAATGTAATTGTTATTTCTTTAGAATCTTTAGAAAAAGCATTTTTATTTAATGATAGACTAAAAGAATTAACCCCTAACTTGATAAATTTAAAAGATAGTTGGAATTACTATAATTTATCTCAAAACCATGGTAGTTCATGGACAAGTGGTTCTTTATATACCTATTTAACTGGTTTTCCTGCTTATTTTGGTGTCGAGGGTAATACTATCTTTCAGAAAACATTTCATTCAGAAATAAGTAGTATTTCTCATATTTTAAAAAAAGCAAATTATGAACTTACTTATTTAAATGGAAACACGAATAGTTCTGGCATTAAAAATATGCTTCATACACTTAAATTTGACAAAATAATAGATAATAGTACTGCTAAAGGAGTGTTTAATCAAAGTGAATATGGCATAAGAGATTATGATCTGTTCGAGCTTGCCAAAGTAGAAGTTTTAAATAAAATAGAAAAGAAAACACCTTTTGGTATATTTATATCAACTACAGATACCCATTTTCCAGATGGGATTTATGATAAGAGAATGGAAAATCATTTGGAAAGCAAGAATTCTAATCTAGAATTTATGGTAGCTTCTGTAGATTTTATGGTAGGTAAATTTATTAAGTTCCTCGAAAATGAAAATGTTTTAGAAAACACGATAATATTTATATTTCCCGATCATCTAAAAATGGGAGACCCTAATATATTTAATGAAAAAAAAGAAAGAAGTTTATATTTAATAAGCAATGCCAATAGTGATAAATTAAAAATTACTGATTTAAATACAAATTATCAAATAGACCTGCCTAAAATTATTTTAAACGGTATGGGGGTAAAACATAATGTTAAGTTTTTTTCTGAATATATAAATGAAAATAAAAATGAGTTCATTAAAAGAAATATTCCTTTGATTACAGAAATAAATACAAATGGTATATTTAGTTCGAGCATAAAACCATTTACTCTAAATAAGGCATCCACAAACTATGAAGTTTATAAAAAAGATAAATTAAGATACATAGCGCATTCAGGAGGAAAAATAGACAACCTAACTTATACAAACTGTAAAGAAGCCTTAGATTTAAATTATCAAAAAGGGTTTAGATTATTTGAGTTAGATATTATTTCTACAAGGGATGGAAAATATGTTGCAGCTCATGACTGGAAACACTGGTCTAAAATCACGAAATTTAAAGGGAGCCTTCCTCCAACATTAAATGAATTTTTAGAAACAAAAATATATAATACCTATACTCCCTTAGATATTAATGAGATAAACAAATGGTTTGCAAACCACAAAGATGCCGTTCTTGTTACTGATAAGATTAATGAGCCTATCGATTTTTCTGAAAAATTTATTGATAAAAAGAGATTAATGATGGAACTATTTGATTTAAATGCGCTGAAAGATGCCATCAAAGTTAACATAAAACCAATTGCTTCTCAATCAGTTATAGAAAAAGTGAATTTCAAAAAAATTAAAAAAATTGGAGTAAAACATATTGCAATTTCAAGAAATTTTATTAAAAACAACAAGGATATTTTAAAAAAATTTAAAGTTAATAACATGAAAGTGTTTGCTTATCATTTAAATTATAATGAAGGTTTTGACGAGGATTATGTTACAAAATATGAAATGGACTTTATTTTTGGAATTTATGCCGATGATTGGGATTTTTAATTAAGATGATCAAAGGAAAAAAACTAAAATGCTAGTAATAGCACTTATTGCTTTAAAACATTCTCTAAGAATACATTTTTTCTCGAAGTTCTTTAATTTTTGGATCAGATAAGTAATCTTCAAAAGTAGTATACCTATCGATTGCTCCCTTAGGAGTTAATTCTATAATTCTATTTGCCACAGTTTGCGCAAATTCATGATCATGAGTAGATAGAAATATAGTCCCTTTGAAATTAATTAAAGCATTGTTTAAAGACTGTATAGATTCTAAATCTAAGTGATTTGTTGGTTCGTCTAAAATTAAAACATTTCCTCTTTTCATCATCATTCTAGACAACATACAACGCACTTTTTCTCCACCAGAAAGCACATTGCTTTTCTTTAATGCTTCTTCTCCAGAAAATATCATTTTTCCTAAAAAACCACGAATAAAAACTTCTTCTCTTTCTTCTTCCGTTTGAGCATATTGTCTTAACCAGTCAACTAAATTTAAATTACCATCTTGAAAAAACGTTGAATTATCTAGAGGTAAATAAGATTGTGTTGTAGTAACTCCCCAAGAAAACTTTCCTCCATCTGCTTTCTCGTTATCTGTTATAATTTGATAAAAAGCGCTAATTGCTCTAGAGTTTTTAGAAATAATAGCAATTTTATCACCCTTGTTTAAATTTATATGAACCTTATCAAATAATTTTTCCTCTTCAAAATGTTTAGACAAACCCTCTACATTTAAAATTTGATCTCCTGCCTCTCTATCTCTATCGAAAATAATTGCAGGATAACGTCTACTAGATGGTTTAATATCTTCAACATTTAACTTCTCAATCATTTTTTTACGAGAAGTTGCTTGTTTCGATTTTGCAACATTGGCCGAAAAGCGTCTAATAAAATCTTCTAGTTCTTTCTTTTTATCTTCTGCTTTTTTATTTTGTTGTGCTCTTTGTTTTGCAGCTAACTGACTAGATTCATACCAAAAGGTATAATTACCTGAATAATGATTTATTTTACTAAAATCAATATCAGATATATGCGTACAAACTGAATCTAAAAAGTGCCTATCATGAGAAACCACAATTACCATGTTTTCAAAATTTGCTAAGAAATTTTCTAACCAAGAAATTGTTTCAAAATCTAAATCATTGGTTGGCTCATCCATTATTAAGACATCAGGGTTACCAAATAAAGCCTGTGCAATAAGAACACGAACTTTTTGCTTACCATCTAAATCTTTCATTAAGGTATAGTGCAAATCTTCTTTAATACCTAAATTAGATAACATAGCCGCCGCGTTAGAATCTGCGTTCCAACCATCCATCTCCTCAAAAATGATTTGTAACTCTCCTATTTTCTCTGCATTTTCATCCGTATAATCTGCATATAGTGCATCAATTTGCTTTTTAATTTTAAACAAATCTTTGTTTCCCATTACTACAGTTTCCAAAACTGGAAACTCATCAAATGCATAATGATCTTGAGTTAGTACTGACATGCGTTTTCCTTTATCTAAATGCACTTGCCCCGAAGTAGGCTCTTGCACACCTGAAATAATTTTCAAGAAAGTAGATTTACCTGATCCGTTTGCTCCAATAATACCATAGCAATTTCCATTAAGAAACTTTGTATTAACTTCATCAAATAGAATACGTTTACCAAATTGGACAGATAGGTTAGAAACTGATAACATAAATAAGCTTTTTAAATTTGTGCAAAAGTACAAATTACATTTTTCTTTTCAACCTATAAACCCAATACTTTTGTTTGGATTTGCTATAAATTTGAGATATTACTTAAGAGTATTTTAACAGTGAATTAACAAATTTACCTGTTTCTAATTTCTACATTTGTAGTGTACCCTTGGGTTATTTTATTATGACAAAAAATATAATTTCATATATTCCTTTTTCTCTTTTACTTCTGTTTGCGTTAGGATGTTCAACAAAAAATGGAAATTCTAAAACTTTTTTTGGAGGAAAGATTATAAACCCTAAAACTAAATTTGTTGTACTCTATTCCAATGATAAAATAATTGATACCTTATTGTTAAATGATAGAAATAAGTTTTTGGCAACTTATGACAATTTAGATGAAGGCTTGTATTATATTGAGCATGGTAACGAAAATCAGTATGTGTACCTTGAGCCAAAGGATAGTTTAATGCTGCGTTTAAATACTTGGGATTTTGACGAATCGTTGGTATTTGCTGGAAAAGGTGCAGAAAGAAATAATATTTTAATTGATATTTTTTTAGAAGGTGAAAATGAAAGAAAACTTTTTTACCAACTAAATAATCTTGAACCGAGAGCTTACAAAAATAAAATTGATTCTATCATTAATTTTAAACTGGATACCTTTAACGAATATATAGCAACACATCCGAATGAAACAGAAAGCTATTTAAAAATTTTAAAAATAGCCTTAACCTACCCTATTTATTCTTGGGTGGAAAGATATCCTATAAATCATATTTATACTTCTAGGAAAAAAGAATTCCCTAAAACAGATGCTTCGTTTTATGCCTACAGAACAGATTTAGATTATAACAACAATGCCTTAATGTATTATACACCTTACGCAAGGTATATTACAAATTACCTTTATAATGTCACGTATGCTGCTGGCCATCAACCTATGAAAAATGGGTTTTCATCAGATTTTACGGTAGATTTATTAAATACAATTAATAATAAAATAAGTTCAAGTGATTCTAAAAACGCATTCTTAAAAAGAACTGTTTTAGATCATTTTTACAGAAAATCTAGCTGTAATATTAATAAAAAAACATTTGACACCTTTTTTACTTTATCTACAAATGAGGAACATAAAATTCTGATCAAAAATCTTTTAGCCGATAACGAATTAGTTCAGAAAGGAGACAAAATAAAGGGATTTAAAATTTCAGATTTTACTAATTACCCTGTAAAAATTGAGAAATTTACAATGAATAAAAATTCAGTACTTCTCTTTTGGAATAAAGAATACATTTCTAAATCTTTTATAGGTGCTAGAATTCTTTTTCTACAAAAAAGATATCCACAATTAAACTTTGCAATTATAGAGATTGATGGAAACAGCGACAATAGAATTAAAAATATAGATATTAAAAATCAGTATTTTATAAATTCTGAAAATTTAAAAAATAATTTCTTAAAAAGTAAGATGAATAGAACCATTCTTGTGAATAAGAATGGTATTGTAGAAAACGGTTATGCAGCTATTTCTTCTATAAATATATACAAGCAACTGCAGGAATTAAGTGAAATAAATTAAATAGCTGAAAGGTTGTTATATCGTGAATTTCCATTACCTTTGCACGATTTTAATTTTGAGGGAACTCAATAGAAAATCAAGTCCAAATATATAATTGGGTTTGCAGGTAGGCGTTCTGTGAATCTACAAAAACACAGTAATGTCAACATTTTTAGAATTAGGCTTAAAAGAGCCTATAAACAAAGCATTAACAGATTTAGGTTATGAAAAACCAACTGTTATTCAAGAAAAAGCAATACCTCAAATTATTTCATCTACAGACGATTTAAAAGCATTTGCGCAAACAGGAACTGGTAAAACAGCTGCTTTTAGTTTGCCAATATTAGAACTTTTAGATGATAATAGTGGTAATGTACAAGCTATTATTTTATCACCAACAAGAGAACTTGCAGTTCAAATTGGTAACAACATTAAAGACTTTTGTAAATATTTACCAAATGTTAAAGTAACTACGGTTTATGGTGGTTCTAGTATGGAAGATCAGATTAGGTCTTTAAAGAGAGGATCTCAAATTGTAGTAGGTACTCCAGGTAGAACTGTAGATTTAATTAAAAGAAGAGCTTTAAAATTAGGGAACGTAAAATGGTTAGTCTTAGATGAGGCTGATGAAATGTTAAACATGGGTTTCAAAGACGAATTAGATAAGGTCTTAGAAGCAACACCAGATACAAAACAAACTTTATTATTTTCTGCAACTTTTCCTAGAGAAGTTGAAGCAATTGCTAGAAACTACATGACAAAACCAGTTGAGATTACTTCTGGTGAAAAGAATGCAGGTTCAGAAAATGTAAGTCACGAATTTTATTCAGTTACAGAAAGAACTCGTTATCCTGCTTTAAAAAGAATTGCAGATTTAAATCCTGATATCTATGCAATCATATTTTGTAGAACTCGAAGAGAAACTCAAGAAGTTGCAGATAACTTAATTAGAGATGGCTATAGCGCAGATTCTTTACATGGAGATTTATCTCAAGGACAAAGAGATTCTGTAATGGGTAAATTCAGAAAAAGAACAATTAAAATATTAGTAGCTACTGATGTTGCTGCTCGTGGATTGGATGTTACTGAATTAACACACGTATTAAACCATAAATTACCAGATCAAATAGAAAACTATACTCATAGAAGTGGTAGAACTGGTAGAGCTGGAAATAAAGGTATTTCTATCGTTTTAGTAAACGGAAAAGAAAAAGGAAAACTAAGACAGATTGAAAGAATCATTAAAAAGAAGTTTGTTGAAGGTAAGGTTCCCTCTGGTAAAGAGATTGTTCAAAATCAATTGATGAATTTAATTGATAAAGTTCAAAGCACAGAGGTAAATGAATCTGAAATGGAAGAGTTTTTACCAAGTATCTATGAAAAATTAGAATCTTTAGATAGAGAAGAATTAATCAAGAAATTTGTTTCTTTAGAATTTAATACGATGTTAAAGTATTATGAAAATTCTAAAGATTTAAATGATTTATCTTCGAGAGATAATTCTAGAGCAAGAACAGAAAACGAAAACATGACTCGTTTTTTCATTAACATTGGTAGAAAAGATAGTTTAAATCCTGGAACATTAATTGGTTTAATTAATGACCAAAATATTGGTGATAAAGTAGAAATTGGGTCTATAGATATTTTAGATACTTTCTCTTTCTTTGAAATTGACAAAAACTTTGAAGAAAAAACCTTAGAAGCTTTTGCTTCTAACCAACCAGATTTTGAGGGACGTTCAGTAAATATAGAAATTACTAAAAAAGAACGTTCTGGCGGCGGAAAAAGAGGTGGAAGAAAACCTTTTGGAGGCAAGAAAGAAGGTGGTGGATTTGGAAGACGCAGAGAAGGTTCATCCTCATCAAGAAGAAGTGATTCTGGAAGTAGCCGAGGATCTTCAGACAGACGTTCATCTGACAGACCAGACAGAAGTTCTGGAGGAGACAGAAAGTCTTCTGGTGGATTTGGAAGAAAACGTAAAGAAAGTTAGAAAGAAATTCTAATAAAATATAAGACCTCATAAACTAAAAAGTTTATGAGGTTTTTTTTTACAGAATACTCTAGAACAAAATGAAAATTGCTATTAAAATAAAAACAACAAATTGAGACCATTTTAGATACAAACCAATTGTACTATTGTTTCTTATAGATTTAGAAATTGTACCAGCAAGTATTGCTATTGCAGAAAAAATAAAGAAAGAAACAAACATAAAAATAAATCCTAAAATATAAAATTGACTTATCATACTTAAGCTGTCACTGAACAAAAAACCTGGAAAAAATGCCAAGAAAAATACAGAAACCTTCGGATTTAATACATTCATTAAAAAACCTTGCTTAAAAAGCTGTCTTATAGTTTTCTTTGGGGTAATTTCTTCAGATAAAAGAATACTCGCATCTGTTTTATATACTTGGAATGCAAGATATAAAAGATATATTGAACCGAAGATTTTAATTACCGTATATAAATATTCAGATGCCCTTATAATCGCAGAAACTCCAAAAGCTAATAAAGTTGTGTGCACCAAGCAACCAGAAATTAAACCAATAACCGTGGCTAATCCAAAATTTCTTCCATTCACAATACTTTGTGTTAAAACAAAAATATTGTCTGGACCTGGTGAAATTGCTAAAATAGAAGTTGCCAATGCAAAAGACAAAAGTGTTTCAATCATTAAAGTAAAAATACACATTTTTGCTATTCCTTAAAACAGTAATCTTTAAATAAAACCGCGTTACGCAAATACTAACATTAAAGACAAAAAATTAAAATAAAAACCACTAATTTAAAAATAAAACTCTATGTTTTTTGTTTATTATTAATCAGAATAAATTAAACAAAATTAATAACTTACCTCTCAAATTACTTACCTTTGTACCCAGAAAAACATCAAATTGTTCAGTGTTTTTAGAATTTAAAAAATAATTAAATTTTAAATATATTTAATCACTCACGAAGATTCAGGTTTATAAGTTAATAATATGTTTTAAGATTTATATTAAAATAAATGAGTTTTATAATTATTTTTGCGACATTTTTAGGAATGGAATTTATGGCTTGGGGCACACACAAGTTTGTAATGCACGGTTTTCTTTGGAATTTACATCAAGACCACCATGTGCCAAATAAAAAGAGTTTCTTCGAAAGAAATGACGTTTTCTTCCTAATATATGCCGTTCCCTCCTGGCTTTGCATTATGCTCGGTTCTATGTTCGCTTTATGGTGGGTAATGTATATTGGATTTGGAATATTAGCATATGGTATTGCATACTTTTTAGTCCATGAAGTATTTATTCACCAACGCTTTAAATGGTTTAAAAAAAGTGAAACAGTCTACTTAAAAGCAATTCGTAGAGCACATAAAATACATCACAAGCATATAGGTAAAGAAAAAGGAGAGTGTTTTGGAATGCTTATAGTTCCTTGGAAATATGTAAAAGATGAGCTGAGAAAAGTAAAAGCTTAAATTCTTACTTTGAAAAATATAGCTACAAAGAAGATGAATTCAGAAATAACCAATATATAATATTTAAATCGCTGTGAAAAAAGCTGTAATTATTGGTTCGGGAATTGCTGGTATTGCCTCTGCAATTCGATTACAAAATAAAGGGTATAGTGTTCTAATACTTGAAAAAAATGACTATCCTGGCGGAAAAATTACGCAACTTACTGGTAATGGATTTCGATTTGATGCGGGGCCTTCCCTTTTTACAATGCCTAATTTAGTTACTGAACTTTTTGAAATTTGTGGTAAAAAAACTTCTGATTATTTTAACTATGACCGACTTAACATTTTATGCAATTATTTCTATGAGGACGGAACAAAAATTTCAGCAAATTCAGACATTCCTACTTTTGCAAAAGAAATGAGTGAAAAAACAAGTGATTCTGCCGAAAGCGTAAAAAAACATCTCGAAAAGAGTGCTTTTATTTATGACGCTACAGAAGAACAATTCCTGAATAAATCACTACATAAAATAAGCTCTTTTCTTTCATTTTCAACCTTAAAATCTATATTCAAGCTTCCTTTTCTAAAAATTTTTAGTTCAATGAATCAAGTAAATGAAAAGGCATTTAAAGATTCTAAAACAATTAAAATATTTAACAGATATGCTACTTATAATGGTTCTAACCCTTATAAAGCACCAGGTATTTTAAATATAATTCCTCATTTAGAATTTGGTTTAGGTGCATATTTACCAAAAGGAGGTATGCATGAAATAACGAATAGTTTGGTTCAGTTAGCAAAGGAAATAGGAGTAAAATTTCATTTTAACACCGAAGTAACTGCTATTAAAACAATAGATAATTTAGCAAAAAGCGTACAAACAAAATCAGATAACTACAAAGCAGATATTGTTATTTGCAATGCAGATATACATACAGTCTACGAAAAGCTATTACCATCAGTTAAAAAACTTAAAAAAGTTGATGCTCAAGAACGCTCGAGCTCTGCACTTATATTCTATTGGGGAATTGGAAAAGAGTTTCCTGAATTAGACGTGCACAATATTCTATTTACGGAAGATTATAAAACAGAGTTTAAACATCTATTTGAGTCTAAAGACATCTATAAAGACCCGACCATTTACATCAATATTACTAGTAAACATATTAATCAAGATGCACCTAAAGGTAAAGAAAATTGGTTTGTAATGATTAATGTACCCTCTATTTATGAGCAAGATTGGGATAAAATGATTGCTACAGCAAAAGAAAATATTTTAATTAAGATATCAAAAATTTTAGGTGAAGATATTGAAAGTTTAATAGAATTTGAGGAACAACTAACGCCACAACTTATACAAGATAAAACAAATTCTTATAAGGGTTCTTTATACGGAACTTCAAGTAATAGCAAGTTTTCGGCTTTTCTAAGGCATAAAAATTTCTCTTCAGATTACAAAAACCTGTTTTTCTGCGGTGGTAGTGTACATCCTGGAGGAGGAATTCCGTTAGCACTTTCTTCAGCAAAAATTATTGATAAATTAATTAAATGATTAAATCTAACTCTATAGAAAATCGGTGTATTAGTATTTTGCTTTTATTCTACTTTTTTGGACTATTAGGAATATGTATTCCAAAAACCAGAGATCTTTTTCTAACTCTTACACCTCTTAACTTGTTTATTACACTGGCTATTTTTTATAAAGTAAATAAAGATTACAGTCTACAATTCTTAGTACTTTCTTTACTTGTATTTCTTCTTGGTTTTTCTGTGGAAGGAATTGGCGTTGCTACAGGTGTCTTATTTGGAAGTTATTCTTACGGGAGTGCATTTGGATTTAAACTTTTTGAAACACCTATTATGATTGGAGTAAATTGGTTGTTTCTAGCGCTTAGCACGTACGGTATAGTTCAATTCTTTACAAATAAAGGGATTTGGCTTATTTTAGTGTCGCCTATCTTAATGACGTGCTTAGACCTATTAGTAGAACCTGTTGCAATGAAACTCGGCTTTTGGCACTGGAAAAACGATATCATTCCTATACAAAATTATGCAATGTGGTTTTTAACGAGCATACTTATGCACAGTGTAATTTATCTTTTTAAACCCAAAATAAATGCTAAAATAAGTTTTATTATTATTGGTATATCTGCTCTATTTTTTGGTTTTTTAAATATTTTACTTTAAGTAAGAGTACCTTTTATTATTATAATAATAAACAAAAAATAAGTTACTTTTTAAGAAGTGCATTGTTAATTTTCTTTATTAAACCAGGACCTTCATATATAAAACCTGTATAAATTTGTACTAAATCTGCTCCGGCATTTAACTTTTCTAAAGCATCCTCGGCGGAATGAATTCCTCCTACTCCAATAATAGGAAAAGATTTATTAGAGGTATCTGCTAAATATTTAATTACTTGAGTACTTTGATCTTTTATAGGTTGACCACTAACCCCACCATTCCCTATTTCTTGTAAACGCTCTTTGGATGCGTTTAAGTTATCTCTTGTAGTGGATGTATTTGAGGCAATTACACCATCAATCTTTGTTTCTGCAACCAATTCTATAATTTCATCTAGTTGTGAATTATTTAAATCTGGTGCAATTTTCAGTAAAATAGGTTTCTTAATTTTAAATAAATTATTCTGACTCTGACATTCAGTAATTAATTCTAATAAATAATCTTTGTCACTTAATTTAGCATGACTTCCCACATTTGGGCAACTTACATTTAAAACGAAATAATCTACGAATGGATGTAGTTCTTTAAAAACATCTAAATAATCTTGAGTATAATCTTCTAACTTTGTTTCCGTATTTTTTCCAATGTTACCGCCAATAATTACTTTGTGTTTGTTCTTTTTTAAATTTTTAATAGCCTCTTCTACACCATCATTATTAAAACCCATGCGGTTTATTATTCCTTGATCATTTTTTAAACGAAATAATCTTTTCTTAGGGTTTCCAAGTTGTCCTTTTGGTGTAACTGTTCCAATCTCTATAAAACCAAAACCAAAATTAGCTAATTCATTGTATAAAACTGCATTTTTATCAAAGCCTGCAGCCAAACCTACTGGGTTGATAAAAGTTAATCCAAATAACTTGCGTTCTAATTTTTTGTTTTTTACTTGATATAAACTTCTAAAAATGGAGGCTACAAAAGGAATTTTGCATAAAAATTTGATCAAAGAAAAGGTGAAATAATGAACTTTTTCCGGATCAAATAAAAATAAAATTGGTCTTATTATTAATTTGTACACTTAAATTTATTGTTTTTAATTATTGTAATCTCTAAAAAAAATTATTTTATCTTAGAACAGCATCTAAATTCTTTTCGAATGTCTGTTGTAATTTCTGCATTATTTTTTCAATCTGTTTATCTGCCAGTGTCTTTGTTTCGTCTTGAATTAAAAAACTAATGGCGTATGATTTTTTCCCTTGTGGTAACTTGTCACCTTGGTAAACATCAAATAAATCAACCTCTTTTAGTAAGTTTTTCTCTGATTGGAAAGCCAAGTTATAAATTTCTTTAAATTCTGTTTTAACATCTAATAATAAAGCTAAATCTCTTTTAACTGAAGGAAACTTAGGTAAAGCTGTTACTTTTATACTTTTATTACCCGTTATTTTTAAAATAGTGTCCCAGTTAAAGTCTGCAAATAAAACTTCTTGTTTAATTCCGAATTCCTGTAATAAACCTTTTTTTATTACCCCAAACTCCACCAACTTCATTTTACCTAAGCTTAATGTAATTCCTTCAGAAAAAACATCTTGTTTTGTTGGCGTTGTTTTTAAATTATCAATTCCTACCCTATTTAAAATATTTGTAATAATTCCTTTTAAGTAAAAGAAGTCAGAAACTTTAGATGTTGTTTTCCAACTATCGGCTGTTCTATTTCCTGTTATAAATAAAGTAAGATGTTTGTCCTCTTGATATTTTGCATTGTATTTATGATATGTTTTTCCAAACTCATAAAATTTTAATGAATTATTTTTCCTATTAATATTATAAGAAACACTTTCTAAGCCACTAAATAGTAAAGATTGACGAAGTACTTTTAAATCATTACTTAATGGGTTTAACATCTCTACATTCGACTCCTCGCTTAGATTATTAGATAATGCTACATATTCTGGCTTTGTTAAAGAATTTGCCATTGTTTCATTAAAACCTAAAGCGGTTAATTGGTTAGCTATAATATTTTCTATTTTAGTTTCTTTATTAGAATCAAATGAAATTGAAGTATTTAATTTATGAGAAAACTCTATATTATTGTAACCATAAACTCTTAAAATCTCTTCAATAATGTCTGCTTCGCGTTGTACATCTGTTCTATAGGAAGGAATAGTTAAACCCAAACCTCCTTCAGTTTCACTATTAATTTTAATTTCTAAAGAGGCTAAAATTTTCTTGATAGTTTCTTTAGGAATCTCTTGTCCTATTAAACGATATGCATTTTCATAAGAAAGAAACACCTGGTAATCTTCAATTTTTTCAGGGTAAAAATCTGAAATATCAGAGCCCATTTTACCATCAGCATATTCTTCTATTAATAAGGCTGCTCTCTTTAAAGCATATTTAGTTAAAGTTATATCTATTCCTCTTTCAAAACGAAAAGAAGCATCTGTGTTTAGTGCATGTCTTTTAGCTGTTTTTCTCACAGCAATAGGATTAAAATAGGCACTCTCTAAAAAGATTGAGTTTGTATGCTCTGTTACTCCAGATTTACTTCCTCCAAAAACTCCAGCAATACAAAGTGGATCAGAGTTTGCATCACAGATCATAATATCTTCTGATGACAATGATCTTTTAACCCCGTCTAAAGTTGTGAAGGGTGTACCTTCTGATAAAGTTTTTACAAGAATCTTATTGCCTTTAACCTTTTGAGCATCAAAGGCGTGGAGTGGCTGTCCTAACTCGTGTAACACGTAATTTGTAATATCAACAATATTATTTTTAGGTGTTAAACCAATAGATTTTAGTCTATTTTGAATCCATTCTGGAGAATCTTTCACAGTAACATCTGTAATTGAAATTCCACAATATCTTGGAGCCTGATCTTTATTATCTACTTCGACGTCGAAACGCAGAGTTCTTTCATCTACATGAAAATCACTAACAGACGGAGATATTAATTCTAAATTAATGTCTTGTTGCATTAAACCTGCACGTAAATCCCTAGCAACCCCAAAATGACTCATTGCATCTGATCTATTTGGTGTTAGACCAATTTCAAAAATTTCATCAACCTCTATATCAAAAACTTCTGCAGCAGAAGTACCTGCTTTTAAGGCTTCATCAAGAACCATGATACCATCATGACCAGCACCTAGACCTAATTCGTCTTCAGCACAAATCATTCCATGACTCTCTTCCCCTCTTATCTTTCCTTTTTTTATTTTAAAGCCTACTCCTTTATCATCATATAAAGTAGTACCAATAGTTGCAACGGGAACTTTTTGTCCAGCCGCTACATTTGGTGCACCGCAAACAATCTGAACAGGTGCATCTAAACCTAAATCTACAGTCGTAATTTTTAGCCTATCTGCATTTGGATGCTGTATACATGTTAAAACTTTACCTATTACAATGCCTTTTAAACTCCCTTTAATAGATTCTCTGGTTTCAATACCCTCTACCTCTAAACCTAAATCAGTTAATAGCTCTCCAGTTTTCGAAGCCTCCCAATCTATTTGTAAAAACTGTTTAAGCCAATTGTATGATATTTTCATAATCCTTTTTAGTCGATTTGCAACTGCAAATTTAACCAATTTTTTGCTGATTAGAAATACAAATAGCAGATTGTTAATAGATAGTTCATAATTAAATATTTAGTGAAAGTTATGTTTGTTTTATTTCTAATGCGCTAAAATAAGATCATTTACTGAGGAGTTCATAAATCTATAAAAATAAAGAAATAGCAACAATCGTTAGACCAAGAATATTTATAAAATTTAAAATAAAAAAAATCTAAATAAAAAATTTAATTAATTATATGTAAAGCATGAAACAACTCCCTAGTAACTAAAAAATTATTTCTATTACAATAAAAGTTAACTAAAAATTCTGCTATCTACTTTCTTGTATAATATAAAATACAAATTTGCAAAAAGAGTTCCTATTATAATTCCTACCGAAATATCTAACGGAAAATGGACACCTAAATACACTCTACTATAAGCGAAAACTAAAGGAAATAATAAAATAAAATATATGTATTTGTATTTTTCTCTTAACAAAAGAACAGTAAAAACAGAGAAAAATGTAGATGTAGTTGCATGGCCAGACATGAAACTAAAACTCTGTGGTTTTATAAATATTCTTAAAAGATGTTTAATCTCAGGGTCATTATTAGGCCTTAATCTTTCTACCGAATTCTTTATCAAGTTTGTAAACTGATCTGAAAAAGCAACCAATAAAATCATAGAAATGATAACTACACCTCCGCGCTTCCAACCAAAATTTTTAATCACTAAAAAAATGATAAAAATGAACAATGGTGCCCAATTAAATTGGTGCGTAATTCCGAGCCAAAGTGTATCCCAGTTTTCAGTACCTAAATTATTTAAATAAATAAGTAATTCTTTGTCTTTTTGTATAATGTCGAACAAATTAATTGTCAATTTTTAAGATTTCTACTTCAAAAACTAAATCTGATTTTGATGGAAAAGGACCGAATTTTTGATTTCCAAAACCAATAGTGTAGGGAATAAAAAAACGTGATTTCTCACCTAACTTCATCGTCAGAAGTCCTTCCTTTAAGCCACTTATCATTGGTTTTTGCATGTTATTTAAGTCAAAAACAATAGGTTTTCCTAAATCATCTGAAGAGTTCATTTTTTTACCATCCGCAGTATACAATGTATAATTGGCAGTCACTCTTTTTGAAAGAAAAACTTTTTTACCTTTTGTTTTTTTTAATTTTAAAACACGTAAACCAGTACCTGTTCTCTTTGCCCTAGACTCTTCCATTTCTATTAAAAAAGATTTCTTTTTTAATAGATAACTAGCGTATCTCTCTTCTTCTATTTTATTTTCTTCTTTCGCTATTTCCTCTTGAGACTTGTTAAATTTAAGAACCTCTTCATCAAAAGTTTTCGCTGCATTGAAATCTTTAGCCTTAGCACCTATTCTAATAATATTTATAGTAATAATGGTATCCTTCTGAGAAACCTTATTTATTACTTCCATTCTTGTTACGTTAATTGCATTCTTTAATTGTAACGTATCTGTATGTGTTTTTTGTAACTTTTTTAATTCTATCGAATTTAGAATAGCTTTGCCGAAAACACTATGTTTTCCATCTAAATGTGGTATTGCTCTATGGGTAATAAAGAACTGACTATTATTTGTTAATGGTCCTCCATTCGCCATAGACAGCACCCCTTCATCATCATGCTTATAAATAATATTTCCATTTTTATTTCTTGGGAACTCATCCCCGAAAAAATATCCTGTACTTTTTCTTCCTTCGAAAGTAAAACCACCAGCCTGAATTACAAAGTTTGGCACAACTCTGTGGAAAATAATATTATTGTAAAAATTTTTACCTTTTAAGGAGTCTGCTAACATACTGTTTGTACCCTCCACTAAAGCAATAAAATTTGCAACAGTTTTAGGTACATATTCAGTATGTAATTCTAATAAAATATTCCCTTTATTTGTTTTAATCTCTGCATATATACCCGCTTCCAAACCTTTATATTTATCTGGAATACAAGATGTTAAAAACACAAATATTATAGAAATAAAGAAAAATTTCTGCATATTTTTATTTTAATACTTCTAATAATTCAATTTCAAATATTAGCGTAGAAAAAGGCTTGATATTTTCACCTCTTTGTTGCGCACCATAA
>Ga0308016_10000662_pt1 | contig 17283 bp, 16 predicted proteins | sample Neamet233_FD_203129 | JGI IMG/M metagenome (GOLD analysis project Ga0308016, IMG submission 203129) | Marine microbial communities from water near the shore, Antarctic Ocean - #233 | ecosystem: Environmental > Aquatic > Marine > Unclassified | place: Southern Ocean | collected 2014-07-28
GATGTTCGATGTTCATCACGGAGAAAATAGGAGTTTCACGACGAATCTAATCAGCACTAGTTCCTCTGAATAGAGTCCGTCGCGAGTCTCTATTCAAACACTTCGATACGAATTACCGAATAGGCCACTTCCTCATAGGGGTGTGAGCCCTTCATAGCCCTGACAACTTCCTCTATGGACTCCTCGACACAAACCATCTCTACCTTATATTCACTCAAGGTTTCTAAGTTGCCCTGCCGCCCTTTAAAGGGATTGCTTCCCTCGTCAGGCTTGTATTGCCCTTGGCCAAGAACCTGCCAAGCACAACACTCGTAATAACCTACTTTGCCGGCACCCGCATCAAACATCGCCTGCTTTACCCGTTCCAGTTGTGCCTCAGGCACATAGAATTCGATCTTGAGTAATTGTCTGTCGCTCATTCTTTGTTGGTCCTAGAGCAAAGCAATCAAAGTTTAGAAAACCTTATCCCAACCATTTCCTTGCATTACGAAACATACGCATACTTGGCGCATCTTCTACCCAGTCGCGTGGGTGCCAAGAATTTTGACTCGCCCGAAATACTCGCTCCGGGTGAGGCATCATGATCGTGACGCGACCGTCAATACTGGCAATCCCTGCTATAGCATCTGGAGAGCCATTTGGGTTTGCAGGGTAACGCTCAGTCTTCTCACCTAAATTGTCGGTAAAACGTAACGCAACACTATTCTCTGACTGCAGTTTCTGTAGATCACCCACTCCCGCAAACTCTGCCATGCCTTCACCATGTGCTACCGCCAGAGGAAAGCGTGAGCCCTCCATCCCCTGAAGAAATGCTGAGTTACTTGATTCTACCCGCACAAGACTAAACCTGCCTTCGAATTGTTCTGAGCGATTACGCACGAACCGTGGCCAATGGGCTGCACCAGGTATCAATTCATGCAACAGTGAAAGCATCTGACAGCCGTTGCAGACCCCTAACGTTAGAGTATCTGGATTCGTGAAATAGTCTTCAAACTGCGTACGCAGGCCTGGATTAAAAAGTATTGATTTCGCCCAACCTCCGCCAGCACCAAGCACGTCGCCATAGGAAAATCCGCCACAGGCAACTAGCGCATTAAACTTATCAAGACTCACTCTTTCACTAATCAGGTCTGTCATATGAACATCGATGGCCTCGAAGCGCGCCCGATCGAACACTGCTCCCATTTCTATCTGTCCATTGACTCCCTGCTCTCTAAGAACAGCTACACGCGGTTTCGCATCAACGTTGATGTAAGGCGCGGTAATATCTTCGTTCAAGTCGAAGCTGAGCGCTATAGAAATACCTGGATCTGCGGCATTAAGTAGTTGGTCGTATTCTTCGCTTGCACAGATCGAATTGTCTCGCAGGCGCTGCATATGATAACTAGTCGCGGCCCACTGACGCTGAAGCTCTGCTACATCCTGAGAGAATAGATTACTCTCGCCAAAGTTGATATTTAGCGCTCCCTCATCGTTCAGCTGTGCTACTTCATGCAAACAAGCGGATAAGTCATTCTCATCTGCATATTTCATAATAGACGTTAATTGTTTTTTCCTGACTTGAATTACCGCACCTAGTTCTTCACTGAATAAAGCGGCAAGCACAGCACCTTCTGCTGCTAGTGAATGCAGCTGAACATCGAGACCACAGTGGCCGGCGAATGCCATCTCAGCAAGGGTTGTAAATAAGCCTCCATCAGATCGATCATGATAGGCCAACAATAAATTCTCGTTTCGACAATCGTTGATAAAGTTGAATAAGCCAATCAAGTCAGAGGGATTATCCAGGTCTGGAGCTGTTCCTTGCATGCGGCTGTAGACCTGACCCAACGCTGAGCCCGCAAGTCGATTCTTTCCTCTCCCCAAATCAATTAACAGAAGACTAGTTTTTCCCTGATCTACCTGTAGTTGTGGAGTAAGTGTCTTACGTATGTCATCCACAGGTGAAAAGGCCGAAACGATAAGCGACAGAGGTGCGGTATTGCTTTTCTCCTTACCATCATCGTTCCATACGGTACGCATGGACATCGAGTCTTTCCCTACGGGTATACAGATGCCGAGCTGTGGGCATAAATCCATCGCCACTGCCCTTACGGTTTCGAATAACTTCTGATCTTCGCTGCCATGACCCGCCGCCACCATCCAGTTTGCAGACAGCTTAATATCACCGATCTTTTCTATAGAGGCACTTGCTATATTGGTAACAGATTCAGCGATCGCCATGCGACCAGATGCCGCCGCATCGAATAGCGCAAGAGGCGCACGTTCACCCATCGCCATCGCTTCGCCGGTATAGCGGCAATACGTAGTAGCCGTCACTGCCGCATCAGCTACTGGAACCTGCCAAGGACCAACCATCTGATCACGATGAACTAGCCCGGTAATGGTCCGATCGCCTATTGTAATCAGAAAATTCTTACTCGCCACTGCAGGCAGCGCTAATACTCTCGCTATTGATTCTCCTAAGTCTAGATCGCTAGTGTCCAACGAAGTCTTGAGAAGCTGCCCTGACTTCACGTCACGATGCATCTTCGGTGGTTTACCAAAAAGGAGCTCCATTGGCAGATCGATTGGGCTATTAGAGAAGTGTGAATCATCGAGACGGATATGCTCTTCTTCAATAGTCTCGCCGACTACTGCGAATGGGCAACGCTCGCGTTCGCAGATAGCATTAAACCGAGGCAGATGCTCAGGATCGACTGCAAGCACATAACGCTCCTGCGCCTCGTTGCACCAGATCTCCAACGGAGACATCTGGCTTTCAGCATTGGGAATATCCCGCAGTTTAAATATACCACCCCGGCCACCGTCTTTGACGAGCTCCGGCAGCGCATTCGAAAGGCCACCGGCACCCACATCGTGGATGAATGCGATGGGATTCTCGTCACCCAGTTGCCAGCACTGATCGATAACCTCTTGGCAACGTCTCTCCATCTCCGCGTTCTCTCGCTGCACTGATGCAAAATCTAGGTCTTCATTACCCAAACCCGATGCCATCGAAGAAGCAGCTCCGCCACCAAGGCCGATCAGCATAGCTGGTCCGCCTAGTACGATTAATTGAGAACCTACAGATATTTCACTCTTAAGCACATGCGGCTCCCGAATGTTGCCAATACCGCCTGCGATCATAATGGGCTTGTGATAGCCACGCACCTCACTTTCGCCAGCCTCATTGACAACAACCTGCTCGAAGCTGCGAAAATAGCCACACAGAGCAGGCCGACCGTATTCATTGTTAAATGCAGCTCCGCCTATCGGCCCTTCGAGCATAATGTCCAGCGCCGAGGCAATATGAGTGGGCTTACCTAACTCTTCTTCCCAGGGCTGTGAAAAGCTAGGGATCTTTAGATTCGAAACACTGAAGCCAGATAGCCCTGCCTTCGGCTTGGATCCAGTACCGGTAGCACCCTCATCACGAATTTCACCACCAGAACCAGTCGATGCCCCGGGGAATGGCGCTATCGCCGTAGGATGGTTGTGTGTTTCCACCTTCATCAAGATATGCACTGGCTCCTCAACAAAGACGTACTGTTTTGTCTCAGGATTTGGAAAGAAGCGCTCGCTATCGTGACCCACCATTACCGCTGAATTGTCAGAATAGGCAGAAAGCACACCAAGGGGGGACTGTCTATGAGTATTACGAATCATGCCAAAGAGGGAAAGCTCTTGCAGCTCGCCGTCGATGGTCCAATCCGCGTTGAAAATTTTGTGTCGGCAGTGCTCCGAATTAGCCTGAGCGAACATCATCAGCTCTATGTCATTTGGGTTACGGCCTAAGTCGGAAAACTGCTGATATAAATAGTCAATTTCATCTTCGGCGAGTGCCAGCCCTAACTTGGTATTCGCATCTCGCAGAGCAGCTCTTCCGCCGCCCTGAATATCGACAGAGACAAGTGGTTGCGGCTCAGCGTGACGAAATAAGCAACTCGCCTGCTCGACATCCCCTAGTATTGCTTGAGTCATACGATCATGGAGCATGACATCGAGCATGGCTTGCTCGGATGCGTTGAGGGGCTTATTAACGGTAACGGAGAATAGAGTGCCACGTTCGACTCTATCAATCATGGCCAAGCCACAGTTGTGCAGAATATCGCTAGCTTTGCTGGACCACGGTGAAATAGTGCCGGGCCTAGGTACTACCACTCGAGTTAACAGCAAAGTGGGGTCAAAGACGTTATTTCCTCCGCTAAAATCGGCGCCATAATGCAGTAGCGCATGAACCACTTCTAAATCTGGCTTGCTCAATTTCTCCGCGCAGTCTAGGAAGTGGACGAACTGTGCCCTAAACACTTTTACCTGAGGAAGTTTGGCCTGGAGGCTGAGTAATAATTTGGACGATTTAAAAGCAGAAAGAGCTTCCGCCCCAAACATGACCTGCATCGGTTGTATCCCAGTTTATGGCGCGAATAGACGACGCTGTACCGCATTTATTTAACAACAATGATAATAGATTTGGCTACTTAATTCAGGAAAATGTGTTGGATTCAGATGAATTTATTGCCGGGGGGGAGACTCTCAATTATTACTGCAGCTAAGAGCTGTCCTGCCTCTTGAAATACGATTCCGATGCCATCCTTATTCTCTATTCAAAAGTCAACATAAGACAAACCAGCAATGTTATGCCTGCCATCATCGAACATCGAGCTCACAATAACCAGTAGGCTTTGGCCTCATGAAAACAGAAAATGACTTGGATGGAAATGCTGATCGCTATTAGTAACTGGTACGCTATCAACATCGATATAGCAGAATTTGGGTTTACGCTGATCGTTATAAAGATAACCTTACCTTTAATTTAGACGAGGGGATTTTTTAAACAAGCGGGCCCCGAGCTAGATGGGCTAGTTGCCACTTCGTCTACTTATGAAGAAGCTTTGCATGAGATAGGAGCATTCTTCTGCCAGAACTCCCTCCATAAATGACAATTGGTGATTAAAATAGTCCGCACCAATCAATGGCGAATGGCTCACTATAGCGCCAGCACGAGGCTCTGTTGCACCAAAAATAAGCCTATCTATACGGGCATGAATCATCGCCCCCAAACACATGGTACAGGGCTCAATCGTAACGTAGAGAGTAGTGCCGGGGAGGCGGTAATTACTGCGAAATTGTGATGCACTTCTTATGGCAACGATTTCAGCATGCGCCGTTGCATCGCAGGTCCGGATTGGCTGATTGAACCCTCTTCCTATTATTGCGCCATCTTGCACAATGATAGCTCCCACCGGCACTTCGCCGGCGTCACTCGCCTGCTCTGCGAGTGAAAGCGCCTCTCGCATCCAGCGTTCATGAATTATCAGATCAGTATCTAATTCAGCGGTCATAGGCCGGTTAAGTCGACCTATTTGAAAAGTAATTAACCAGCCAAAGGCCCATGGAGACTGCAGGACCAACTCCGAAGGCAAACATCAGAGTACCTAGCCCTAGTGTACCTCCCAACAACCAGCCTAAGAATAACATTGTAACCTCTATAATTGTGCGCACCCTCGCAACCGGAAGATTTGTGACTCGTTGCAGGCCTGTCATGAGGCCATCGCGCGGCCCTGGACCTAAATTAGCGATGAGGTAGAGTCCACTTCCAAGACCAATCAAGAGAATACCAAAACCTGCCTGAACGACCTGTAATGCGTAACTGCCGGGTAGTGGTAGATGCGGCAGGGAAAATTCGATAGCTATAGAGATGATTACTGCGTTAAGTATAGTCCCCATGCCTAGCTTCTGCTTAAGTGGTATCCAGAAGAACAATACAGCAAGACTAGTGACGAACGTAGCCAGGCCAATGCTCCAACCGGTTATCTCAGAGACCCCTTGCGAAAAGACAGTCCACGGACTATTCCCTGCTCCTGAAGCAATTAGCAAAGCATCACCTATACCAAATATAGTCAGCCCAGCGCACAAGATACAAAGCGTTAGAGTACGCGGCCGAAAATTCAAGGCATGATCAGAACTCCATGAAACAATTGGTATGCTTTTTACAAAAAATGTTTTCATAATGGATTCAATGATTGAGAGTGACTTATTATTTTATGGCGTTAAGTAAGCTCTTAATCTCAAGCACAAAATAATTTATCTTAGTGATTACTGCCTGTCACCACACAATAGTAAAGCTAATTAATCGGTCCTTTTAAAGACCTTTACTTACTTGCGCACGATATATTCACGAAATTTATGCCAAAATCCGGCGCTTTCCTCTGAGGACGGCTTTCTACTATTTACGCCCTTTCCGGATCCTTTCGTGACGAGGCCACTTAATGTTTCAAGATGTTTAGTTTTAGAAGAATGCTTGGAGACATATTCATTCAATTCTTTCAGCTCATTTTTTTTAATTTCCGAAAAATAAAAAGCTTTAAAATTAGAGGCAATAGAGGGAGGTTTTACCTCGTCATCCAAAACCGCAGGGGCAACACCGAAGACACCAATGTTCACTACTTTTAATTCTAATCGAAGAGAATCAATTAACTCCCAGTCCAAATCACTTGCAAAATTCTCATTATCAATTATTAATATCTTCCGCGGAAAACTCGAATTTAGAGATCCTATAAGAGATATATCAACACCTTTTAATTCTTTATTTATAATTGCTGATAAATCATCGCCAAATTTTGGATCGAAATATAACAACTCTATTTTTTCTTTACCCTTAACATGGTTTATTACAACTTCTTTATAATATTCGTGATAACCCGCAGCTTCTGACTTCAAAAAGCAAAATGGGGAATTTGATTTTAAGCAGGAAATTACATCGTTTACCACAGACTTGTGTCGACCCGTTAAAAACAAAACATCGTCATCATAAGGCTCTAAATAACTAGCGTTTTTCCTATCTAAATCTGAAGATATTTTTTCTGCTATTTTTGAAGGAGGCTTAGTTGCCTTCAACTCACTAAGTTTCGTATCGTTAGAATCATTTTCACTTTTAATAAATGATTGCTTTACTTCTTTAGATACATTTTTTTTCGCTTTCGGTTTATTATTTTCAATTGAAGCGCTAGGCTTCTTATCTGCTAACACTTTCTTTACTGATACCGTATTTTTTACATTTTTACCATTGGGCTGACTCTTAGTTTTAGAGTTTTTTCCTGACGTTTTTCCTGGCAAGGCATTATCTCCCTTTTTACAAGACGATTTTTTGATCACTTTATAAAATTTTCTATTAACTTAATTATTCTAGAGCATTTTATTTAAAGTGAATTTAATTTATCCTTTTATAAATTCCTTATTCATCTAGTTTGTTGCCGCTATGATCAAAGTTCATCTCTGATGGAATTTTTAAATTTGGTTTCTTTGCTCTTTGGCCATTGCCGCTAAATGAATTTAATTTAAAAACATACGCAATAACTTCAGCGACCGCTTCAAATAAGGCCCTCGGAATATCATGATTGATTTCTGTTGTAAAATATAATGCTCTGGCCAACTGGGGCTGCTCAAATATAATAATGCCTGATTCTTCCGCTTTCTCTCTTATTTTTTTAGCCATAAAATCAGCCCCTTTAGCAACCACTTTTGGAGCTTCATCAGTTCCAACAGCGTAAGACAGTGCAACAGCAAAATGACTCGGATTAGTTACAATAACATCCGCTTCACTAATTGCGTCAAGAGTAGATGCCATTGCGATTTCACGCTGCTTCTGGCGAATCCTCTGCTTGACCTCCGGCTTACCTTCAGTATCTTTATATTCATCCTTAATCTCTTGAATCGACATTTTTAGCTTATTCTTAAAAGAAATCATTTGATATGGGACGTCTATAGCAGCGATTATCAATAGCGATAAAGAGATAAGCAAAACTCCAATACCAAGAATAACCAGTCCTTGCCTAGTGGCGGTATATGTATCTAGCGCTGTGAGAGAAAATATTTCTTCATAATATATAAAAATTACACCCGTAACGATAGAGCCAATAAGTATTAGCTTTATCACCCCTTTCAATAACTCAACCAACCCTTTTGTCCCAAACATTCGAGCCAAGCCTTTTAATGGATTGAGCTTGGATGCCTTCGGAAAAAAACCCTTAATTGAGAATCCGATTCCCCCTACTAAAAATGCAGCTCCAAATGCAAGAAAGATCGTCACTGCAAAAATAGGGGAAATAGACAATAGAGCTTTTAACAGAAGTGTGCCAAATAAAGGGGGGACAAGAGATGAGTCCGTTATAACTCTAGAATCAAATACGAATGCTTCTTGTAATACGGATATGATACTGCGCCCCATTTCCCCACCTACAAAATAGATCACAATAGCCACGCCAATAGTTAGCGCCGCTACAGATAAATCCTGTGATCTAGCAAATTGTCCTTCTTCTTTAGTTTTTTCTAATTTTTTAGGGGTCGGTTCTTCTGTTTTGCTATCATCTTCTGACATTATAGCCTCTCAAATAAATTGACTAGCATACTAAACCCATCACGCCAAAAAGAATCTATTCGCAGTACCATTCCAGGCAGCACTAAAATTAGAATTATAATTCCAGCCATCAATATTGCTGGAAAGCCAACTGATATAATATTTAATGCTGGTGCTGATCTAGTAATCATTCCAAGACCTGCATTCACAAGAAGTACCGAAATAATGATGGGTAAAGCCAATAACAAACCTCCCGTAAAAAGCAGAGGAGTCCACTCAATAAAAATCTCATAAATTATATTAAGGGAAAAGGTTTGATCGACAGGGAAGATAGAAAAACTCTGCATAAGAATCTGAATTAGTACTAAATGTCCATCTGCCAGAATAAATATTAATGTTGATAAGATAACTAAAAACTGAGAGACAACTGGAACGTTACCCAGTGTTGGGTCAATTAAATTCGCCATTCCTAAGCCCATAGCATTGGAGATAGCTTGACCCGCGACGGTTACCGCTCCGCTAATTACCTGTAAAATGAAACCTGAAATTAAGCCCAAAAATATTTGAACCAATACGAGTTCAATTAATCTATCTATACTTAGTGATTCAGCGTTAAATTCAATTAAATCGACTGCCAATACTGTTAGAACAGTAGCAATTATTATTCGAAACCTTAAATTAAAAGCATTAAGACTGAATATAGGCGCTGTAAGGGTAAAAGCCGAAATGCGAACAAATGGTAGAAGAAAAGCATAGAAATAGTTTGCTATTTCCGAGGCTAGAATATTTATCATTGCAAATAAATCGGAATGTTCATTAGTAGATTTTGAAAGTGTTCTACTAAAACACTTATCTGCCAATTCCCTATCAGAAAAAGAAGTAAAACGAGAATAATCAATTTCGGTATGAAGCTTAGAGTCATTTCTTGAACTGATGTTGCTGCCTGTATTAACCCAATCACTACACCCACTACAAGAATACCTAATAGCAACGGTCCAGCGATTAAAGCAGCTACCATAAGAGCTTCTTGGCCGAGGGTTATAACATCCGAAGAATCCATTAGTTATTTTCCAGCATGTTGATTCACTTTAAAGGGCAAAACTTGATGTCAATGACTGCATAATCAGGATCCAACCATCTGCTAGAACAAATAGCATCAGCTTAAAAGGCATAGATATCATCATTGGGCTAAGCATCATCATGCCCATAGACATCAAGACACTAGCAACAATGAGGTCGATAATTACAAATGGTATATATATTAAAAATCCAATAGTGAACGCAGTTTTAAGCTCAGAAGTCATAAAAGACGGGATTAATATGTTTAGCGGAATATTCTCTTCCACTCCATCATAAACATAGCCCCCAATATCAGAAAATATTATTAGATCATCTTCGCGAGTTTGAGTAATCATAAATGTTCGAATAGGATCCAGGGCAATATCAATAGCTTGCTGAGCTTGAATTTCTTCCTCGACATAGGGAATAAAAGCGTCGTTATACACTGTTTGTAGTATAGGTGACATTATGAAAAAAGTAAGAAAAAGAGATATGCCGACGAGAACGATATTTGGTGGGGTTTGCGCTGTTCCGATCGCTTGACGGAGTAAAGACATAACTATAATAATTCTAACGAAAGACGTCATCATTATTAACAAGGAAGGCAACAATGTTAACACAGTCATTAAGATAACGACTTGAAGTGTTAAGCTGTAGTCTGTCCCGCCGGCTGGATTTTCATTTATGTTTAAAAGCGGGACGCCTGATTGAGAAAAAACTGGGCTGGTGACTAGAGCGACAAAGCCAGCAATAAATAATTTGTATACCGTCGCAATTTTCCCTGTGCACATCTTGAAATATCGGGCGATGGGATTATGCTTTACTATACTCATTTAAGTTGCTCTCATGAGTGTCGGGGATCTACGCTGGCCGATTCATTAATGCACTCAGTCCATAAATGATCCATTTTTTCGCCAGCGACTGCTATTAGAGACTGCCGTTCACTAACTTGAATGAGTACCAAATACTTATTAGAGTCTAAATATATCTTATCTAGTATCTCTATCTTGCCTGTATTTTGAGAAAATCCAGTCGCTCGGACTCGACGTAAATAGTAGAGGAAAAGAAGTAACAATAGAAAAACCACAACTAGAGAAGAAATCACCCTAACTGTGCTTGAAATATCCATCTCATATTCCGATATTTTTCTATTTAGCACTATACAATTAGTACTATTTAAGTGCGTCTACCCATAAACGGGCCTAGAGATTAAGTTAACTATTCGTTGTCTCAGTAAGTTTCAATCTGGCACTTTTAGGCACGATTTGCGTTAGCCTGATACCATACCTCTCGTTGACGAGGACAATCTCTCCCTGCGCCACAAGAGTATTGTTGACTAATAAATCTAGCGCCTCGCCCGCAAGCCGATCCAATTCAACGACTGAGCCCTGCGTAAGCTGCATCAATGATTTTATTGGCAACGAAGTTCGCCCTACTTGTACTGTTATCGTCACCGGAATGTTTCTCAGTAGGTCTGAATCCAAACTTAAATTCTCGAAAGACTCGGCACTATCATCCCCACCATCGATACTGACGCTTTTCGCGGCTTGAAGCAAAACATCTGATTCACTGCCGGCATTATCATCATCTTCTGACATTCGTTTATACTCCAGGTAATAAAATCAAGTTAATCAAATTCTTTGGTTTTTGTCGTTCTCAGCTCTACAGCTGCCTTGCCATCTAACTCACCAACGACACCCAAAAAGGCGGCGGAATCGTGAACATCAATCTCTGCGCTCTCAAATAGCTCAATAGGCAGTATTTGGTTTACTTCCAAAGATTCAAGCTCGCCAAATGTTAAATTAAATTCAGCTATTTTTACCGACATTTCTAGTGATATGTCCTCACACGCATCACGAAGATCTTGAGTCCATTTCATGGTTTGCTCATTTTCATCATCTGTAGTCACGAGTCTACTGCGTAATAGATCTCTGATCGGCTTCAAGAGGGAGAACGGCTGTATGATTTGAATAAATCCTTCTTCCTTATCCCCTAAGATAAAATCGAAATGACTAACTAGCATTGAGTCAGTATCATCCGCTATTTGTGCAAAGGCCGGATTAACCTCCGTACTTACTCGCTGGAAATCCACATTTAAAATTGGAGCCCAAGCTTCTTTTAAAGATCCCAAAATAATATTCATTAACAAATTTATAATCGTATCTTCGGTCGGGGTAAATATTCGCGTCGCTGTCAAGTCATCTATTGTCTTCCCAAAGCCACCAAAAAAGCTATCTAGCGTAGAAAATATGATTTTCGGATCGATGATAATGAGACTAATTCCTCTAAGAGGATCCATCCTTACCGTGCTTATAGCTAATGGTGCCACTAAATTTTCCGTACTCTCTCGGAAAGTTTTATTTTCAACTTTACTAATGGTTATTTTAGGCGTCGTACGCAAAACCTCTATTAAACCCATTCTTACTTGCCGGGCAAATCTCTCATTGACTAAATCTACTGCAGATTGGTTAAAGCCTAGAGCGCTATCTTCTCTAGCCAGATCATGACTGATCGCCAGCGAATTACCCGAACCATTAATTACATCAGAAGCTGAATCATTCATAGAATCAGCAATAGCTAAAAGCTCCTCTTCTGTGAGGCCAGCACCTTTATTTGTCATCTCGATTCCTAATATTTTTCAATTGCTCAACTGTTACTGCATAAGAAATTCAGTAAATAGTATCCGCTCTATACCACCAAAGCCTTCATTTCTCTCAAGCTCTGAATTTACAACCAGCGCTAATTCATCGCCCATTCTCTGACGAAAACCGACCTCTAATGTTTGCTCTTCCGTCACAAAAGACAAATGATCTAAAATTGCAGATCTAACAGCTAATTCATGTTTTATAACATTATCAACTACCATCTGGTCATAATGAGTACTTAACGTTAAATTCAGCTGCATCACTTTCCTGGAGTTCGATACGTTTACTACGAAAACTTGTGCAAACTGATGATACAAAGTATCTAATCTATTAGTGTCTGGCAGCTCTAGTAATTGCGGCGCCCCTGAATTATCTTCTGGCTGAGAGCTAATCTCTGCACTCCCTCCCTCTATTGCATTTAACCGCCTCATGATTTCATCATCGCTATCAAAAGCGCCAGTTAGAAATAGAATGCCCGTTATAAGCCCCGTCACTAGCAATATAGAGCCTAAGCATGCGGCAGCTATTATCAGCAAGGTTTTTCTACTAATCTTATCTTTATCTGCTGTATTCTCGTCAACCATAATCTATTCCCCGACTACTAATTATTAGATTTTCTAACAAAATTAAATTTATACATATGTGTCAAGCCCATCTTCTGAACCTAAAGTCAAACTTTCTTGGCTGTTCGTAGAGCTGGGCTCTATCGACTCCGTAGGTGCGGGCTCTTTTCCCGTGTCATCTCCAGAATATTCGTTGTCGGACTTGCCATTCTTATTATTAAAGCCCTGAGAATCTCGGTTATTATTTAGATTCACAATCAATTCACTCAATTTTTCACTTTGTAGATTATCCCTTAAGGTTGGAAGATTTTGTTCTAATATCCTTGTAGCCTCTGGGTTATCTCCTATCATGTTAATCTTTAAACCAGCACTTTCAGAATAGCTTATTTCTATACTTATTTTCCCAAAATTCTCTGGATATAGCGCTACCTTGAATTTTGAAACACCATTTATAGCTTTAGTGAGTTGGCCAACAATCGTGTCCCGAATTTCTGAGTTGAAATTTGATACCGAAACAGGCTTTGGTAATATCTCTGGCCGATTCAATACAGGCTGCTTATCGAGTTGATTACTTGTAAATATTTCTTGATTAGCAACTTCTATACTCTCACTTTTGAAACTGCCTGTAGTAGGCTCAATGTTCTTTTGGGTTAAGTTACCACTTGTTTCAAATGTTCTTAGTAATTCAGCTTTTGGTACTATTTTTTCGTTTTTTATCAAAATTTCACCAGAATTACTTATTTCAGGTTTAGTACGGACTTCCCCTGATAATTCTTTAAATTCATATTTTCCTCTAGATTTTTCTGCTCGTTTATCTAAAGAAACGCCATTACTTTTCTCTGGCACACTGTATTTATTCTCGTCATAATCATTAGCTTTGTTGATTATATTTTTTGTTTCACTATGGCTAATTGCCACATACTGAGATTCGGGAGAAATATTTTTAAAAGGCGTATGTTGTATTTTGCTTTTTTGTTGAGGCTCGGACATTTCAGCTTCTTTAGCCCCTGGCACCTCATTAGTAGCCTTTAAAATACCCACTCCTTCTTTCTTTTGAAGTGTTTTGTGTTTTTCACCACTAAAAAGTTCGCTATTCCTGAGAATCCCCGCACGATTTAATAAGCCCTGATCATCCTTAAATTCTTTAAAATCTCCCACCTTCTCCGACAACTTAGGTGAATCTGCTGCTAGGTGATCTCTTTTGTCAATTACTTTAGTTTCTCCATTAACGTCTAACTTAGGGAGTTTTGAGAAGCCCTCATCTACTGAAAATTCTTTGGCCTTATTTAAACTTAAATTATGATCATTAATAAATTCTTTAGAGCCCTCTATATTCTCCTTAAATTTAGGAGAGAGCACTGCCATATGATCATTAATAAATTCTTTAGAGCCCTCTATATTCTCCTTAAATTTAGGAGAGAGCACTGCCATATGATTTTTTCTGTCAATTTTTTGATCTTTCTTTTCTGAATTTATATTGGCAGCGGTAGCATCATCCTGGTAATAATTAGTTAGGCCGCCCTCTCTCCCAGATTCTGACCTAATCTTAGTATCAACGTACTCAGGTCCAAGTATAACCGGCCTTTTATGCTTAAGAGTGGTGACTCTTACTAGCTTCTCACTGGTAGATATTTCTTCTTCACCCGAGATTACTGACTGACTATGCTTCAGTTTACTTGTACTTTCTATTTCAATAGTCGACACACTTTTTAAATGATTTAGGATTTCGGGATGTTCTTTAAAGTCTATTTTATGGCTTGACTCCGCCCCTACTTTCTCTTGGGTGACCAATTTAGACGGAGCAGGAAGTCCTTGCCCCCGGTAAAAAGACCCGAGCGAAGCTAGATCAGAGTGGTGTTTCTCTTCTGGGCTTTTAATAGAATCACCGATCATCTCATGAGCTTGCTTAAGAGCGGAGGCGGCATCTGGCGAATTTGTGCCACTTTCTGCCACTTTTCCCTCCGTATTTGAAGCTGGATTGCCATTTGCAGCTTTGCTCAACAACTCCCCAAAAGAATCACCTTGCTGGCTTTCAACGCCTGAAGTAACGGTTTTACTTGATATGTGGCTAATAACATCTGCTATATCGTATCTAGATAATGTATCCATACTAATAAATACTCTCAATGTATTCGACTTTACTGTCGTATATATAGAATATGAGCAATTATCGTACCAGTATGTCAAAACGCTCGAACTTCATATAAGCTTTTACCTAAAGGCCTATTTTATTTCTGCAATAAAATTGTGCAGAGCGATAGCATCTAATTCCTTGTGATCTCTCATATTTTCATTTGAAACAATCTGTTTTTGATGCCTCTCACTAACTTTATTAAATTTTAATAGCTCCACTTGATGTCCAACAATTTTACTAGTAACACTAGTTAAGGCCTCATTACACCGCTTATCAAAGACCTCAAGGTCACGTCTAGCGGATATAAGCTGAGTTATCATATTCATTATGCCATTAATTTTTTGTACTCCAAACTCCAAATCCGATTCTTCTTGCAATCTAGACGTGTATTCAAAAATATATTGGTCTATATCTGCAATCCGAGCAATTAATTGTTTTTTTTGTGAAGATAGTACTTCTTTACTCTCACTCAATTTCACGAGCTTAGCTGTCTCTTTACCCGCAAGAGTTTTCCAGATATTGTTTTCGGTCGTCATCCTACGATAACCTTAAAAAGCTCATCGATAGATTCGCTCATACTTATAACATCAGAACTGTCTTGTCGCAGAAACTCGTCAATTGCAGGCTTGAGTCTTATAGCTTCGTCAAGCTCAGGGTCAGTATTTGGCGTATATGCACCTACCTGGATTAGGTCTTGTTTTTGCAAATATAAAGACCAATATTTCCGTAGTTTCTGAGCCGATCGAAAATGGTCTGCAGCAACCAACGAGGAAGCCACTCTAGAAATTGACCCCTCTAAGTCAATTGCTGGATAATGAGCAGCGTCTGCTAGAGACCTTGATAGCATTATCTGCCCATCTAAAGTGGCCCTAGACAAATCGACTATCGGGTCACTTCGGTCGTCGCCCTCAGCTAGGACTGTATAGAATGCAGATATAGACCCAACGCCTCCCAATCCAACTCCGGCTCGCTCAATAAGCTTGGGAAGTAAGCTAAAAACCGATGGCGTGTATCCTTTAGTTGTAGGGGGCTCGCCAACGGCTAGCCCAATTTCACGCTGCGCGTGCGCTACACGAGTTAAGCTATCAAAAAGAAGAAGTACATTTTTCCCTTTACCGCAGAAATATTCAGCTACGGAATGCGTTAATTTTGCAGCTTTAATTCGCATTACTGGAGAGACATCTACAGGAGCTGCTATGACTACTGCTTTTTTTAACCCTTCATCACCAAGGGTTTTTTTAACAAACTCTTGAACTTCTCTTCCTCTCTCCCCTATAAGACCAATTACAACTACGTCTGCGTCGGTATTACGAGTGAGCATACCTAGAAGCACACTTTTACCCACACCAGAACCTGCTATCAGGCCCATTCTTTGACCCTTGCCAAACGTGAGGCAAGCATTTATTGATTTCACGCCGGTGTCTAGTACGTCTGTAATTGCTCCTCTAGCCATAGGGTTTACTGTATGACTTTCTAAGGGCATTTGAAGCTCATAATTAATGGCGCCTTTACCATCTATTGGCTCACCTGACCCATCAACCACCCGACCCAACATAGCGTCACCGACACTACAAGTTGATTCTGATTGCTCGAGCCTTACGACACTTCCAGCCTTAATTCCATCTAGGAAATGTATTGGCATTAAGACTATTTTTTTTTCATCAAAACCGATTACTTCTGCTTCAATTTTACGACTTTTCCCTTCTATTTCAATCACGCATTGAGAACCTATTTCCGCTGAAATTCCTGATGCCTCTATGGTCATTCCAACAACGCGAGTAACTCTACCAAACCGTTCCGTATTCGCAGGAACGAAACTACCAGAGAGATTATTTACTTGACTTAAAAATGTATCTGCCGCTTTCATTTTTTAATCCAATTATTTTTTTACAGATTTTATGCTGTTAGAACTAGTTGTTTTTTTTCGTAAAGACTTCACTGGCTTTATGTTTTTTTCACCCAATATTTGATTAACAATGCTGGCTATCCTATTTTCTTTCATACTCTCAATAATAGAATCTCCCATAACAGCGCGAGCGCTACCCCTGGTTAGCCTATGATCGGATAATATTTTAACCGGATAATCTGAATCAGATTTTCTATTTTTGAGAAGTGTTGCGTCATTCGGATTTAAAAATATTCGAATTTCACCATCCGCTTCGATCGATATTTCTTCAAGAATAGTTGAGACTATATTTGAAATAGATTTTTTACTTTCTGATAGTTCTACTTGCATTATAGTTTCTATAGCATTAGCAACAAGCTCGCGGATGGGGTCATAAAATTCCGTTAAATCTACATACTCTTTTTTTAGCGTATCTATTAAAACGTTTAGATGGTCAAGCCGGTCACTGAATTCTAATCTTTCATTTTCTTTGCAAGAATTATATCCGCGTAAGTATTCAATCTCCCCATTTTCTTTGTATTCGATGGGTGTATATGTGGGCGTCAAGTCTGGGTCACGGATTTCTTCAACCTCAACTTCGTCAATTACGTTAACTTCATCAACCTCATCAACTTCATCAACCTCATCAACTTCATCAA
>Ga0308016_10000663_pt1 | contig 17271 bp, 10 predicted proteins | sample Neamet233_FD_203129 | JGI IMG/M metagenome (GOLD analysis project Ga0308016, IMG submission 203129) | Marine microbial communities from water near the shore, Antarctic Ocean - #233 | ecosystem: Environmental > Aquatic > Marine > Unclassified | place: Southern Ocean | collected 2014-07-28
AACGACGACAATGGTTCCACCTCCTTCAAGCGAAGACCCTTCAATTCCAGGGGGATTATTTGTTTTCCTTCCACCACGGCCCTTTGGCTCTTTACGAACCATGAATCCGAGTCGTGGAGTTTCAGCGGGAGATGTTGCAACAGCAATCGCAGTTAGCGGGACTGCTCCGAGTTCCAATCCCCCGACAAAATCAACTTCTAAAGCGTCCATTCGAAGATTGAAAAGTGCCCCGAGATGATGGGTTGATTCAGGGTGCATCATGACTGGCTTTGTGTCAAAGAACCAGCGTGAATTCCGACCACTTGCTAAGGTGAACGCATCATCACTTCCACCATCGATGAAGGCCAAATCCCGTACAAGTTCGACAAGACGAGGCCAACTGGGATGGGCGCGGACACTCGGGTGGACGGACATCAATCGGTGGTTCTGCCTCGCATCAATGAACTTTGCTTCTCATGGTTACGAAACAACCACCATGTGATTTGAACGCGGCACTCATAAACGGTCGCCCCCAAGAGGCAAGCGATAACATGCCTCCGTCTGATGAAACCGGTCAAAAACGAAGGCTTAATCCCCTTCTCGGCCTTGACATCGAACGCCTCGAGGCTGAAATGGAATCGTATCAACAGTGGCTTGATGAGCATGCAGATGCCGCATACATCGTCGCTGAGCAAGCCAGAAGCCTTGGATACGATCACAAAGAACACGTCGAGATTCCAAGAGCTGCAGACCTTGCCGGGCGAACTGAAAAACTCCTGGTCGAATACTTAGATGGCTACGAAGTCGCAGATGATATTCGAACACTCTTGGCTGAACACGACCGAGAGACCACCTCAATCATGATGGCGCAAAGCGTCGCACGAGGTTTTCGAGAACAAGGCCATGACTTGATCACCGCCATCGACGTTGGCCTTCGAGTCGGTTTGGCAGTTCTAACGGAGGCCGTTCTTGTAGCGCCGCTGGAAGGAATCAGCGAAGTGCGTCTTCTCAACAACATCGACGGCTCTCAATTCGTCTCTGTGCACTTTGCAGGACCAATCCGAGCAGCAGGTGGAACGGCTCAAGCACTCGCTGTCCTGATTGCTGACATGATTCGTCGAGAATTCAACATCGGACATTACCAGCCCACCGACCCAGAAGTCGAGCGCGTGAAGGAAGAGTTCGGGCTTTACCGAGGTAATTTGCAATATCGCCCTTCACCTGCCGAGATTGATGAAATCGTCCGCGCTTGCCCTGTAATGATCAACGGTGAATCGACAGAGAAAATCGAGTGCTCAGGATATGGGCGAGTCCGTAATATCGATGAGGCACGAATTCGCGGAGGTGTCTTACTTGTGATTGGAGAAGGAATGTGTCTGAAGGCTCCGAAAATCCAGAAGCACACCGAACGCCTTCAAGTCCAAGGGTGGGAATTTATCTCGAAGTTCGCCTCAAAAGGCAAATCAGATGACGATCACGGCGATGGCCCTCGATTCAAATCCCGTAAAGTGCCGACGATTACGAAATTCATGAAAGACATTATCGCCGGACGCCCAGTATTTGGCGCCCCCCTTCAACCCGGAGGTTTCCGTTTACGATATGGGCGTGCACGACCTTCGGGCCTAGCAGCAGCTTCAACCAACACCGCCTCGATGCTGGCAATGGATGATTTCATCACCATCGGAACACAGATGAAAATTGAACGCCCTGGAAAGGCGTGTGCCATCACCCCATCCGATGATACCGATGGCCCTTGGGTTGTCTTACGAGATGGCCGTTTCCTCCGCCTCGATGATGCGGAAAGTTACACTGCAATCGCCTCGAAAGTGGGTTCGGTTTGGGATAACGGCGAACTTGTCATCGGCTATGGCGAATTTATGGAGAACAACAAGAAGTTGGTACCTGCAGGGTATTCGAATGATTGGTGGGCGAGTGATTTGCTTGAAGAATTGAATTCAGATGCAGCACTTTCAGAATTCGCCGAACTCATCGAACAACCTCGGTCATCGTTCCCAAACGGCATACCGGGGATACACCCCGAAGATGCAGAAGACCCCGATGGACAATTCCACGTTCGCCGGAAGTGGCATGTTTTCTTGGCTGCATGTTCTGTTAATTGGGGGCAAAGCAAAGCGGTTTCCCTCCGATTCAAAACATCCATACCGGCCCCACATAATCCATGGTTCCTCGATTTACCGATTGAGTGGGTGCCCTCTGTTTTGGAAATGATTGAACAAGCAACCATTGAACCATTTGGAACTTCTAACACGCCTCTCCTCGAAATCGAAGAAAACCTCCAAGCCATGCCACTTCCTGAAAAGAGACAACTCAGAATCCGTGGCGGTGTGAAGAACTGGACGCCGAAGACAATGGATATTTTGCGGCCTGAAACACTTGATGATTTGGAAAAGTTCGAAATCCCAGGCCCAGATTTGCAACCAGTAAAGCCAATTTTTGTCAAAGAATTACCAGAGGTTTGGGCATATATTCAACATGGATTCGCTAAAGGCACAGCCATGATTTTGGGTTTACGCCATCATCACGATGGCGACGATCTGGTGATTACATCCGGTTGGCCTGCATTACTCGAAGGCTTTGGGTTTGGAGATGAAGAAGAAAAACCTCTTCGAATTGTCGATGCGAAAACGCGCTTTGAAGAACGAATCACTCAATTACGACAATGCCAAATCACACTCACCGAGGAGCGTCAAAGACTCGAAGAACTCCGCCAAGCCCGTGCAACGGTTCGAATCGCCGCCGAAACAAGCGCCCGCCAACGTGGACTTGGAATTACGGAAACAGATGAAGTTGGACGGCAGGCTGCAACTCAAGTCCCTGACCCGGGGCCTGCAGACCCGAAACTGTATCTTGCCGCTCAAATTCACGAAGATGACCATGATGTCGACGGAATCATGTTGCAAGTTCGAAAAATATCGAATTTGCGTTGGGAGCATGCTGCCCCAGTTCGGATCGGATGCAGAATGGGCCGCCCAGAAAAAGCAGCGCCGCGTGTCATGAACCCAATGACTCACGCTTTATTCCCAATCGATTTGAACGGTGGCAATCAAAGATTGTTAGCAAATGCTGCAGGGAAACAAAGTATCCGCGTCCAAATGGGCCGTCGAATTTGCAAGGAGTGTGGCAAAGAATCACCTTTCATACGCTGCCACCATCGAAACGTCGACTCAAATGGCACTGAACTGGTTGGTGAAACATGCAGCGGACGTACGAAAATGCGAGAATCCGGTAATACAAAACGTCGACGACGCGGTGAGATTCAGACGGTTCGTTTGGACACGATGATCGAAGATGCCCGTATACGCCTCGGTATCGACCGCATACCGCGTCAAGTCAAGTGCATGAAGCAAATTGCAAGCCGGGACCAAACTCCTGAGGCTATTGAAAAGGGCTTGCTGAGAGCAAAACACCAACTGCCAGTATTCCGAGACGGAACCGTTCGATTCGATATGAGCGATGTCCCGATTACGCATTTTACGCCACGAGAAATCGGTGTGCCGTGGCAGACACTTGAAACGCTTGGCTATGCGACGGATTGTGAAGGAAACCCCATTCAAAACGATGAGCAAATGCTCGAGATATTCCCCCAAGATTTCATCGTCAGCAAAAATGCCTGTGACTTCTTTGTCCGTACTGCACAATATATCGACGAACTCCTGGTTCGATATTATGGGATGGAACCCTATTACAATGTCAACACTGCAGACGATTTAGTTGGGCATTTGATTTGCGCTTTAGCCCCACACACATCCGGGGGCGTATTGAGTCGAATCATTGGTTGGGCGGATTGTTCAGGCGGATATGCCCACCCTCTGTTCCATGCAGCCAAAAGAAGAAACTGTGACGGTGATGAAGACGCCATCCTGCTTCTGATGGATGGTTTACTCAATTTTAGCCGAGAGATTTTACCTGCTAATCGAGGCGGATTGATGGATGCACCGCTTGTTCTTACGACCAGGCTGAATCCAACAGAAGTCGACAAAGAAGCTCTTAACGTTGATTCTGGTTGGTTTTATAGTCGTGACTTTTACGAAATGACTCTTACACAACCTCACCCTAAAGAGTGTGCTGAACGAATGGATTTCGTTGAACGCAGACTGGGCTCGGTTGCCGCGGTGCGAGGATATGGGTATACGCATGATTGCCATGCCATCGACCAAGGCCCAGCACTTTCAGCCTACAAGACACTGGACACAATGATTGACAAAATGAACGGGCAATTAGATCTCGGGCACCGTCTTCGTGCCGTCGATGTTCGCACGGTTGCCTCGAGTGTAGTTCGTTCTCACTTCTTACCCGATTTACGGGGTAACCTCAACGCCTATGCCCGGCAAAAAATTCGCTGTCTCAAATGCGCTCACTCATACCGTCGTATGCCTGTAGCAGGCAACTGCATTCAGCCAAAGAAAGAATCTGGTAGGGGACTTACCAGCGTCGGTGTAGCAAAAACAGAAGGCGGATTATGTGGGGGCAACCTCGCCTTGACCGTTTCAGAAGGCGCTGTTCGAAAATACATCAAAGTCACCAAGCACGTTATGGCAAAATATGGTGTTGACGGCTATACCAAGCAAAATGTCGAATGGCTCTCGGACAGTGCAGATTCATTATTCAACAACGACCGTGCTAAACAACTTTCTTTGGCCGATTTCCTTTGAAAATGGTCTTCGAAATCAGTTGGAAATTCCGATTTGTCCGGAATTGCCTTTTTATCAAATGAACAATAATGATGATGCAAGGGGAATTGATATGGACGAAGCAGCCCTCGTATTGAACGTTATACTCTACGTCTTATTGCCGCTTTGGGGTATTGCCAGCATGCTCGATTGGTGGTGCCATAAACAAACAGATATTGAATCAACATCCGGCTTACGTGAAGCCAATATCCATTGCCTCATGGGCGCCCAAATAGGACTTCCACTGGTTCTATCACTTGTTTTTGAAGTCAATGTATTGATTCTTCTTCTTTGTTTTGCAGCCCTCATCGCTCACGAATTCATCGCCCACTACGATGTCCATTTCACCACCGGGAAAAGAGAGATTAGTATCTGGGAAGTTCACGCCCACAACTACTTGTCCACCTTGCCATTTTTCCTCATACTCTTGATTATCGTTCGAAAATGGGAGGTCTTCCTCGATTTGATTTCTTTTGAATGGGCGGGTGGATTTTCTTTACAATGGCGGCAGGAGCCTTTGGGCGCGTCGGGTAACTACGCAGCACTTTACATCTTTACCATGTCCATTTTAGTTGTCGGCCCATATCTTCAGGAATGGTGGCGCTGTTGGTCCTATGAGCGTAATCTTGCGAGGGGGGCTGCGAAATGACCGTTTACATCACCAGCACCGGCTCCTTTCTACCAGGTCCAGCAATTTCCGCCGACCAAGTTGAAAAAATTCTCGGAGCAGTACACGGCAAACCCTCTTCTCTCCGCGTCCAAATTCAAAAAGCGAACAAAATTCAAACCCGCCATTACGCAATCGATGAACATCAACAAACTACTCACAGCAATACTGAGATGGCAACCAATGCCGCAGAACAGTGCTTGGACCGGGCGTTCATTCACCGGGAAAAGGTAGGCATGTTAGCAGTCGCCACAACACAAGGAGACCTTCCCGCCCCGGGCATGGCGAGTATGGTTCAGGCGGAATTGGAATTACCTGAAATAGAGATTCTATCGGCACATGGTATTTGCTCCTCATCGATCATGGCACTGAAAGCAGCTTGGAACAGTTTGCGACTTGAAGAACACGAAGCGGCTTTGGTTGTCTCCAGTGAATTAGCCAGCCGCCTTCTCAAAAAGCAGCGCTACGAGGCTGCAACCACCTCAACTTTCGCAGCAAAACGCATCGACTTCAGTACTGAATTTCTTCGATGGATGCTTTCGGATGGAGCAGGTGCTCTCTTACTTCAAAACAAACCTGCTCCAAAAGGCTTCAGTTTGCGAATTGATTGGATTCGAGGATTTTCACATGCCCATGCTCTTCCTACTTGCATGAGTGTTGGTTCAGCAGGACGCCCAGAAGATACACGAACATGGCAAGATTACGACACCTATGCAGAAGCAGAACAAGACGGCGCTCTCCTCCTTCGTCAAGACGTCCGACTCCTTGACAATCTCATGCGAATGGGCGTAGATGGTTATCTTCGCTTGGTCGAAGAAGGCGTAAGTAAGCCCAGTGAAGTCGACCATTTCTTGTGCCATTATTCAAGCCATCATTTCAAAAATAAGATTCTTGATCTGCTCGACACAGCTGGTGCCGGCATACCTGAAGAGCGGTGGTGGACAAACCTCTATTCACGCGGAAACACAGGCGCAGCCTCTCTTTTCATCATGCTTGATGAATTCTTGCGCACCGATGAAGTTTCGGTCAAAGAAGGTGACAGAGTGCTCTGTTTTGTTCCAGAGAGTGGGCGTTTCAATACGACCTATCTACAATTAACGGTGGTGAGCGAATGAATGATGGTGAAATTCAAATCGAAGGCGGGGGAACCGCTTCAACTCAAGAAAGTGTACCTGAGGGAATTGTATTGAACGCCCATGCACAAATCTGCCTCCAACAATTGCTACGCGTTTGGCTCGGTTTTGAGCGAGACTTGTCGAAAGTTCCACTTCTCCGCCGTATTGATTTGGGCACCTATACTGCTGAAGACCACCAGATATTTTTGAGAAATATCCGGCAACAAGTCATTGAAGGCTCACGATGGATAGCGCGAACTGCGAGCAGTTTTGACCGCGACCATTCCGAAATCCGTTCGAGCATCATCAGTCACGCAGTCGATGAACATCGCGATTATGAGATGCTTGAGAAAGATTATGTCGCGTCAGGTGGCCAACTTGAAGACATTCTCAACATGGAGCGCAACATCGGTTCTGAAGCCTTACACGGTTTCCTCATGCATCGTTCCTCTCTCCCAAATCCGATTGATTTACTCGGTGCAATGTGGATCATTGAAGGACTCGGAGAAAAGATGGCCAATTCCTGGGCAGAACGAATCCAAGAAATCACCGGCTTATCCGAAGATTCAACTCGCTTCATGACCTATCATGGCCACAACGACAGTGAACACATGCAGCGTTTTTATGCAATACTTGACAGCGTCTGTATCGATGAAAAAGCAATCAAAAGTATTGTTAAAACCTCAAAAGTCGTTGCCCGACTCTACCGATTACAATTGGAGGAAATAGAATATGACCTCAAGTGAACCGACATTAACCCGGAAAGAGCAACGAGCCCAACGTAGGCTCGAGAAAGCCTTGGCTAAAAATCACGGGAGAATGCCCGCATCGTTGAGTGATGCACTGCGCGGTGATGATAGCCTTCCTTTGGATTTAGAGGCGAAAGAATACTGGCTCAAGGATTTACAAAACCCATTACGAGTAATCGTTTTACCGACCTTGAAAATACTTCTTAGCATCACACTTCACATCACCTATTACCTCAAACGCTTATCGCCGATTCAATGGAGGGCGCACCGATTTCTTCAATGGCAGATTTGCTTTTTCATGAAACACTTTGTTCGGCCAGAAGCAAATATTTTGATACTCAGACATTTTCAAACCGAAAGTAATCTACTAAATTTCGTGATTGACAATTCAGGAAAAGAAGGCGTAGAACCCGTACTCATTTATCCGAAGGTCATTCGAGATCTCATGGTTCAAACATTTGTCCATCACGACCAAGGCGTTTTGATGACAATGCGTGATTTGGGTGAGATGAAAGGCGAAAACTGGCCAATTGCTGAAGCGGATTTGCAGTGGACAAATTGGACCCCAGTTGACATCCAATATTCTCCTTCTCGAAAGAAATGGACCCAATTTCTTGATTTTGAAACTGCACATGAATTATTCAAAACCACCTTTTGCTTTTGGCTGACTGCTAAAGAATATGAGGCAGCTATTAACTCATTCCAATTCGACCATTCAGTAGGTTTGCGAATCGATGAGATTGTTGGTACAGCCCACTTCGCTGACCTTGCCCACAATCGTTTCCCAATGATTCATGTTGGTCCAACCGGGCTCTCCTATCGATTCCTTATGCACGGTTTTTTTGTCGAACATGCCCATGCCCATCTTGAGCGAATGCGTTCTCAATTGGGGCTGGAGAATCGATGATATACGGTTTTCTAATTGGATGGTATGTTTTCATTGGCCTGGGTGTTTCACTTGGTATTCACCGCCTCGTTTCACATAATTCATTTCAATCGAATTCTGTTCTCAAGTATATCTTAGTCTACGCAGGCACGCCTGCTGGACCTCCAATTCAATGGGCATTGAATCACCGCATCCACCACAAAACAACCGATACTGCAGACGACCCCCACTCGCCGTATTTTGGAGGCTTTTGGCATGCTCATTGCGGTTGGTACCTACCCACAAGTAGCACTATTGCTGCGGTTTTGTATGCTATAGCCGGACCCATTCGCACCATGCTCGACCCCTTCATTTGGAAAAAATTCCCAGAAGACTTACCGAAGGATTTGGACGTTCCATTGTTGAAATTCATGAGCCGAAGGCCAGTGAATCTCATACTTGCTCTGTCCCATCTTCTTCCGTTTTACCTGTTCTACATTGAACTGGGATGGTTTGGCCTTGGACTCGGTTATCTCATCACAGTGTTGTTTTACAACATTGGTGATTCGATAAATTCTGTATCGCATTTAGTTGGGTCCCGGGATGATCCGAACACCGAAGCTCGTAACTTCCTTCCAAGTGCGCTGCTCACAATGGGTGAGGGGAATCATGCCGAACATCATCGAGGTCCAGGGAATGCGAATTTCGGAGGATTCGACCTAGGTTACTTCTTCTTGCGAATAATGAAAGTTATCCGAATGGTCAAACTGGAAAGGTAAATCTGCAACGAAACAATGCCGAACTGGGTTTGCTGATGCTAGAGTGCAAGGGCGAAGAATCAAACCAACCTCTCTCTAGGCCCAATTGATGGTGCTACCTGCGAGAACCTATGCGGACGTTGTTTCTGCAATTGGAGATACACCGTTGATTAAATTAAATCAAGTCACAGCCCATCTCAAACACAGTGAAATCTGGGTCAAATTAGAACGTTGCAACCCCGGTGGTTCAATCAAAGACAGAATTGGATTGTACATGGTTTTGGATGCAGAAGAAAAAGGATTGATAAAACCTGGTGGAACCATCATTGAAGCGACCAGTGGGAATACTGGAATCGGACTTGCTATGGTTGCTGCACAGCGCGGTTACAAATGCATTTTTACAATGCCTGATAAGATGTCTCAGGAGAAAGTCGACTTGCTAAGAGCACTCGGTGCCGAGGTTCATATTTGCCCAACAGCGGTTGAAAAAGAAGACCCTCGTTCGTACTATGAAGTGGCAGCACGCCTCAGCAGAGAAGTTGAGAATGCATGGTACCCAGACCAATATTCACATGCATCAAACCCCTTGGCTCACATCATGTCTACCGGTCCAGAGATTTGGGCTCAAACAGAAGGGAAAATCACCCATTTTATCGCAACCATGGGCACAGGTGGAACCATTACTGGTTGTGCTCAATCCTTGAATACTCTTTCAAAAGAAGAAGGCAAAACCCCTCCTCAAATCATTGGTGTTGATCCTGTTGGTTCAATCCTCAAAGAGTACTTTGAAACTGGTGAAATGGGCGTACCCCACACCTATACTGTCGAGGGATTTGGTGAGGACTTTATCCCTCCAGCAACAAGTTTCACCAACATTGATGAAATTCGTCAAGTGAATGATGAACAATGTTTCATGATGGCCCGAAGGCTTGCCAGAAAAGAAGGACTGTTCAGTGGAGGTTCTGCTGGCGGTGCAATTGAAATCGCTTTAGAAGTCGCAAAAGAATGTGACCAACGAGGAGAAAAGGCAATGATTGTCGTCATTCTTCCCGACGCTGGAAATCCATATTTGTCGAAAGTATACAACGATAATTGGCTACGTGAAAATGGCTTTGATGTAGATTCATGGGAGTTTTGAAAATGGAAAAAGGAGAATCAACCCGCAGCGTACATGCAGCAATGGACCCTGAAGAAGTGACAGGTTCAGTACAACCACCTATTTTTCAAACATCGACCTACGTCCAAGAAGACTTTTCAATTCACAAAGGCTATGAATACGCCCGAAGTCAAAATCCAACACGAGAAGCATTAGAGAGGGCGATGGCTGAATTAGAATCTCCGAATTCTCCAGCAACAGGGATTTGCTTTAGCAGTGGAATGGCAGCGATAACCGCAGTCTCACAATTGCTCTCCAGTGGCGACCACATTATTGCATGCGATGACCTCTATGGTGGAACTGTGCGTCTTTTCGACCAAGTGCTCTCCAGATATGGAATCGAAACAACCTACTCTAAACTTTCAGAAGGCGACCTTGAAAAAGTAGCCCAAGAAAACACCAAAGTTTTGTGGTTGGAAAGTCCAACAAACCCCCTTCTCAGTATCCACGATATCAAGAAATTAGCGAGTCAAGCAAAAGCTCGTGGGTGGATGGTCGTTGTTGACAATACCTTTGCAAGCCCAGTGTTACAAAGACCATTGGAACTTGGAGCAGATATTGTTTTGCATTCGACAACAAAATACATCGGCGGCCATTCGGATGTCGTTGGTGGTTGCGTCATTATACGCGACCAAGGATTGATTGATCGGCTCAAGTTTCTTCAAAATGCAGCAGGTGCAATCCCAGGACCGTTTGATTGTTTCTTGACCCTTCGAGGCATCAGAACGCTGGCTTTGAGAATGGAAAGACACTGTGATAACGCTGAAGAAATTACTGAACGCCTAACAAAAAGAGCCGAAGTAACCCGAATCCTCTATCCTGGATTAAGTTCACACCCAAATCATCATGTTGCAGCCAGCCAGATGAGGCGTTTCGGTGGAATGATTTCTCTTGAACTCGAAGGCGGGGAAGCAGCAGCAAGAAAATTCGCAGCAGCCTTGAAATTATTCTTAACCGCCGAAAGCCTTGGTGGGGTAGAGAGTCTCATCAACCATCCATGGACGATGACCCATGCAGCAATCCCAGAGCAACAGCGAAGAGATGCTGGAATGACGCCAGGACTCGTACGTCTGTCTGTAGGAATTGAGGACGTTGAAGATTTGTGGGCCGATATAGTTCAAGCATTGCACATTTCTTCACAATGATGCTTGAGCAAAGGGTACTGATGTGAATGTAAGCATACCACGGCGCGAACATCATAGACTCTTTTCTCAAACGAGGCACATCTCGACTGTATTTCACTCACAACTGGGTCTATCAAACACCCAAAGTGCTTCGGCTTTTTGAAATTCACTCTTCTTGTTTATTATTGATGAACACAAGCGCTAGCATAAACATAGACAGGGTTGCGAACAATCCAACAGATGAAATATCTGATGATTCGCTATCTTTTCCTTCGTCAGAAGCAATTAGTACACATTCTTGTTGCCCAGTTTTTGGTTGATGTGTTTCTGTCGGACATGCGATTTGAGAGATTTGAGCAGGAGCATTGACGTAGAAGTTGATATCTGCTAGTTGGCAACTCTTTGCCTCTGTTGACCCCTCATTAGGGTTGTAGGTGCCTGCACGACATGCTTGCTGTTCAATTTGTCCAGGTCCTAGTGATGAATTGACATAATGTCCGCTTTTGGCTTCTTTACAGGAAATCATTCCAACTTCATCTTGATAAGTTCCTATTGGGCACTTGACTTGTGATGTTTGGGATTCATTTTCGACAAAATGCCCTAGATCAGCTGCTAAACAACTATCCATTGAGAAGGATTTAGTACCCGGGTTGTAGGTGCCGCTTGAACAATTAATCTGTCCAGTTTGAGCAGTTCCAACAACATAATGCCCTGGTTCAGCATCAATGCATTTGATTTGAGCACTATTTGGCTGATAGGTTCCAGCCAAGCATTCAGTTTGTTCAGATTGCCCGGGAATTGCGACAAAGTGTCCCGGTTCTGACTCTAGGCAATTGTCTTGTCCATCAAGTGGCTGATACGTTTTTGATAAACATGAAGATTGTTCGCTGGAACCTGGGCTTGATACAAAATGACCGGTGGATGCAGAGATACAATCCGAGTTGGTTACAGAACCATTCTCTGGATTATAAGTACCAATTAGGCATGGAGTTTGGTAGGTTTGGCCCATTCCAGCACCTAAACTGACAAAGTGGCCAGCATCAGCAAATTTGCATGATGTTTGACCATATTCATTCTGATAAGTTCCACTCGGACAATCAGTCGCTAGTTTGGCATAATCATTTGGGACATATTTGCCCGGGGGCGAATCGATGCACATGTAAGTCCCGTTGCCATATTTACCGCCCGTACATTCAACAATTTCAGGGGGAGTTTCCTCAAATATATTCAACACTCCGTCATTATCAAAATCTCGCTCAGATAAAGCGGTGTACCTGCCTTCTCCAAGGTTAGCAACAGGAGTCGGAACCAACGAGCCTGGGTGAGGATATTCTCCGCCGTTACCTAATAAACCGCCAGATCCTGAACCCCAACAATATACCGTACCATTGCTCAATAGAGCACATGATGTAAAACTGCCCGTAGCGACTCCTACTGCCATTCCGTTCAAACTAACAGTTTGTGTTGGTACATCTTTTTGTTCAGTATCTCCGTTTCCTAACCTACCCTGTGAACCTAGACCCCAACATGATACTTCACCGTCACTGAGGACTACACAAGTATGTCGATAACCTGCAGAAATTGAAACTGCAGTTCTCCCCATGCCAAAATCACTGGTTAGCGTTGGGTTTGAAAGATGATCATGAACCTCACCATTGCCCAATCGCCCTTCACGGGCATCACCCCAACAGGCAACTGAACCATTGTCTAGAATCGCGCATGAGTGTTGTCGCCCTGAAGAGATTGCAACTGCTGTCCTTCCACCAGGGAATTGGGTTGTTTGGACTGGATAGTTTTCACCATAGGACCAACCGGAATTTCCATTGCCAAGTTGACCTCGGTCTCCATATCCCCAACATTTCACCTCACCGTTGTCTAATATTGCACAACTGTTCAAACCACCTGTAGATATTGCGATTGCAGTCCTTCCCTGTCCAAACATCGGCCGCCCACCACCAGTGCCCCCACCTCTGCCCCAACAGACTACTTTCCCGTCATCTATTATGGCACATGAATGGGTATCTCCAACTGAAATGGCCACTGCACTTTTGTTGCTATCGACCAATCCACTCGTTTGGATTGGAATGCCTGAATGAGATTCGGTATCAGTACCTAACCGCCCATCATCATTTTTCCCCCAACAAGAAATATTTCCGTCGTTTAGGATTACACAGGTATGGTCCTCACCTGAAGAAATCGAGGTTGCGGTGCGGTTGTTGCCAAAACCATTGGTCGGGACTGGAGAATATTCATAACCGTATACTCCATTTCCGGATCTATATGATTGTAAATTACCCCAGCATTTTACCGTTCCATCATCAACAATCGTACAGGCAAACTGTGGGCTGAGTGTCAAGGGCGTGTCAGTGTAGATCGAACCATCCTGAAATCCAGCAATATTTATTTTATCAGAAGGCAAGGTGACATGAGATATATTGTCAGCTCCTTCAAACAGAGGCTCGTCTTCAGGTTGATTGGAATCGTACGTTAGCGCTGATAATGATACTATCACCATTAAAAAACTCAAGAAAATTGATATCGCAAACCTACTCATGCCCATGCTTCGATAGTTAGACTTAAAGTCATTACTAGGATTTTTCGAAGTAGGTTTTTTGTTACGAAGAAATCTCTTCCTGTAGATTGAAGGTTTTGCTATGGGCCATATTCGTGCGTACCCTTTGTAACGCCTAAAGCCACTCATTCGAGAGGTTGAGGTGCTGCTGCATTGACTTCAGCAGAAACACCGGCTTGGTAACGAGCAAAGTTTTCGTTGAACATTGCAGCGAGTTTGTCAGCAGTCATATCGAAACTTGCAGTGTCAGCCCAGGTGTTACGAGGCTGCAGAATTTCCGCCGGAACATTTGGACATTCGACAGGAACTTCAAACCCGAAACGAGGGTCAACGACGTATTCGACATTATCCAAATCCCCGTCCATTGCTGCATTCAGCATGGCACGAGTGTATCGGATCTTCATTCTCTTGCCTACACCGTATGCGCCACCGGACCAGCCGGTGTTGATGAGCCAAGCGTTTGCGCCATGTTCTTCCATTTTCGTTGAAAGCAAGTCAGCGTAAACACCAGGATGCATTGGCATGAACGGCTCACCAAAGCAAGCCGAGAATGTGGCTTGTGGTTCTTTGACTCCGATTTCAGTTCCAGCTACTTTTGCAGTGTAGCCGGAGATGAAGTGGTAAGCGGCTTGTTCAGGGGTCAAGCGAGAAATTGGCGGTAAGACTCCAAAAGCATCGCATGTCAAGAAGATGACATTTTGTGGGTGGCCGCCTTTGGAATCCATGGTTCGGTTTTCAATGAATTCAATTGGGTAAGAGCCGCGGGTGTTTTGCGTCTTACTGATATCGGTAAAGTCTGGAGTTCCGTTTTCGTCCATCACGATATTCTCAAGAACGGTTCCGAATTTTTGAGTTGTGCCAAAGATTTCAGGCTCATCTTCTTCAGAGAGGTCGATGAGTTTCGCATAACATCCGCCTTCAAAGTTGAAGACACCATTTGCGCCCCAACCGTGTTCATCGTCACCGATAAGTGCACGATTCGGGTCTGCGGAAAGAGTTGTCTTTCCAGTCCCAGAAAGTCCAAAGAAGATCGCTGTGTTTTCCCCAGTTGTGTTGGCTGAGCAGTGCATTGGAAGAATCCCCTTCTTTGGCAGAATAAGATTCATCACAGAGAAAATCGACTTTTTGATTTCACCAGCGTAGCGAGTGCCACCGATGATAACTTCTTTTGCAGCATAATTAACAATTACAAAACATTGTGAATTCAAACCCTCTTCTTCCATGTCGGCTTCAAAGTGGGGTGCGTGGAGCACAGTGAATTCTGGGGAGTGGGTGGCGAGTCGTTCAGCATCTGGTCGAATGAACATGTTACGTGCAAAGGCGTTATGCCAAGCATTTTGATTGATGACTCGAATCGGTAACGCCTCACTGTAATCTGCACCACAGTAGAGATCTTGAACAAAAAGGGTTTCTTGGGCTGAAAGGTAGTCAGCAACTTTCGCTCTCATTTTCTTAAATGTAGCCAAGTCTGTTGAAATGTTTACATTTCCCCAATTGATGTCTTCAGAAGTGGTTTCTTCATCGACGATGAATTTGTCGTTTGGCGAACGTCCAGTCCGTTCACCTGTCTCGGTGACCAGTGCTCGGTGAGAACTGAAGACTCCTTCTTTACGCGCCACAGCCATCTCGATGAGAGCCGGGGCTTCTTGGTTCCAATACACCTCTCCAGATGGAGAAATTCCATGCGCGTTGAGGTCTCCGGTCGGAGTCCCATGGGTGGCCGCCATACCACCTCCTTCCGCGGGCCCTCTTTGTCCCTTTTGGCTGGGGCATTTCTCAAAAGGCAAGTTTTATTCTTCGAAACCAACGCATTGCGGCTTGATTCCCCCCAACTCGAAAAAGAATGAACACATCGCAAAAGTGTGGCCGAATCCACGAACCATCGAAAGCATTGAAGGTTACATGGAACGGGTAAGGTTTCATGACTGGGGCATCGAATGACGGGGAATCCGGCGAATCCCCCTCTCAGCCGAGAGACGATGTCGTTCGTAAACGTGATTTTCAACGCGCCCAAGGCGTTGATATTCATTCATTCATGGTCTCACAAAATCAAGAGGAACCTTCTGACCCCCTCCCTCTCCCTTCACCGGAAGCAGAGGATATCGCCGTTGGAGAAGTCACCTCATTATTTTCTTCAGGAAAGGACGACCATCACGCTGCTGGCGCAGTACAATCCGATGGTACAGTTCTTCTGAAGCCGGAACTGGATAGCGTCACAGACCTCGCAGTTCATGGTGAGAAGCGATTGAGTTTCGGGCTCTTGGTCGCAATGGTCCTCACATGGTCGGCCATTGGAGCCATTGTGGGAACGGTTCTTCCAGAAATCCCCAGTGGACTCGGACTCTTGGCCATGGGCCTCTTCGGACTCTATCTTGGTGAACGGTGGATTGGTAATCCAAATATGCGCCTGTTAGGTGTGACTTGGGTTATTATCTCGATGAAACTCTTCTACGGTCTTGCCATTGATGCAATGCATTGGGGATGGTTCGATGCCTCTCCTTACGGGGCAAGCGAAACGTTTGGAGCAAGCCTGATCGGTATTGTTTCGTTGAATATTTACCTCGCACAACGTCATAATGAAGACGCGATTGCAGCCCAAGCCACCCTGATTCTTTTGTTGGTTGGAAGCGCAGCAGGTGCGGTGTATGGCGAAATCGGCATCGCAGTAATGATTGGTTTGGGCACACTGTTAATGCATGGCCTCGCCCTTTATCGAAAATCAGGAAATCTTGCCAGCCTTGGTATTGCTTCATCTTATCTCTGGGTTGGAATCCATGCCCTTTCGAATAATTGGTCCTTATTTGGCCTTGATATCGTTCCATTCGAGGACGAATTGCTGTTGTTTTTGTTGATGACTTGCGTGACGGCGACCAACGCGATTATTGCAGCGAGATTCGTTCGCGCTGAGAATTGGTTTTCCAAAGCTTTCGAGGCAATGGGGCTCGGAAAGCCTGCACTTTGGTCGGTATCGGTAAGTCTTGGAATGATTGGCGCCTTACTTGCAATCACTGCACACCGTTTGGAAACCGGTTACGCACTTGCTCAATTGATGCTGCTCATTTCTGCCTTTAGCGGCTCATACCTTGTTGTTCGCGGCGTCGATGTGAAGAAGTTAGCCCCCTACATTCTCTTCCCAGCACCGTTTCTTTTGATTGGACTTTCGCTGTATACCTCTGGCGCAATTGCCATCACCTTGCCATTAAATTTAGACGGTTATAGCCTGTATGCTGTGCTTACGGCATTGTTCACCGTTGTAGCTCTTTTACGTAATCAAACCGCAGTCTCTGACCACGTGATTTGGCTGGGTGGGCTCGCAATCGTTCTTCTCCTCACCCTCCTCATCCCAGCAGGGGATGCGAAAAACGGCGCTCGCCTGCTTTTGGTAACTCAAGGAATTGTGTGGATTGGACTTTCTGGATTGGCGGTTTACCGTTCTTCACCTTCGATTGCGGGAACGGCTGTGTTGGGACCTTGGGTTTGGCTTCTGCTGTTTGCTACCAATGCTGACGCCCGGCTGATCTCTGCTGACTTCATTCCAATTTCATTGAATGAATTCGATTTATTCTTGTGGATGACTCTTCTTGTCGTCCAACAA
>Ga0308016_10000667_pt1 | contig 17204 bp, 11 predicted proteins | sample Neamet233_FD_203129 | JGI IMG/M metagenome (GOLD analysis project Ga0308016, IMG submission 203129) | Marine microbial communities from water near the shore, Antarctic Ocean - #233 | ecosystem: Environmental > Aquatic > Marine > Unclassified | place: Southern Ocean | collected 2014-07-28
GAAGTAAGTGATCTGTGATTCTTTGTGACCTACAAAGACACGATCCTATTCATTCCTGCTTTACTGATATAAACTGTTGTTCCGAGTTCGTTAGGATCCCTGAGTAAGAGAGGGCTTGTCAAGAGACTCCAGCGCCGACGCGAAGGCTCAAACAGCCTAACCGTAGCTATAGAGAGTTAGAGTAAAAAAGTACCTGCTGATGTCAGCCGACCTGAATTTTTTAGAAATCGAAAGGAGTATATTATGTTTCGCAATTTGTTAAAACTTGCAAGTACCGCCCTAATAATTGCAACTACGGCTGGCGTTAGCGCGCAGTCTGAAGTTTACCACGCAGCCAATCATGACTACACGGTCGTGACTATAGCTGAAGATCTGGTGCAGCCATGGTCAATGGCCTGGTTACCTGGTGGTGATATGTTAATCACAGAAAAGCCTGGCAGGCTGAGAGTTGTTCGTGAGGGGCGCCTTCTTCCCGAAGCAGTTCCCGGTGTCCCAGATGTATTCTACGAAGGCCAAGGGGGCTTGTTTGATGTCTTACCGCATCCAAATTTCAGCGAAAATCGCTGGGTCTATCTAACCTATTCCAAGGAAACCGAAGGTAGCTCGGCAACAGCGATAGCGCGCGGCCGTTTCGAGAATGACAGCCTGACCAACGTTGTAGAAATCTTCGAAGCACAAGCAGTTGGCTTTGGACACTATGGCGGCAAGATCGTTTTCGATAATGATGGCTATATGTTCCTAACGCTAGGTGATCGCATGGCTCCTCCGGTTGGAGATGAAGCCGCTCTGCGCGCTCACCCTGCACAGGATCGCAGCAATCACCAAGGTGTTATTGTGCGCCTTAACGACGATGGCTCTGTACCGAATGACAATCCATTTGTCGGACAATCAAACATGCTTCCTGAAATCTGGAGCTACGGTCACCGCAGCCCTCAAGGTCTAGCGGTTCATCCGGAGACAGGTGATCTTTGGGAGTCTGAACACGGACCGCAAGGCGGCGATGAAATTAATCGCATCGAGCCTGGTAATAACTATGGCTGGCCTCTAGTTGGTCGTGGCGCAAACTATGGTGCTTTCGGCAGGCCTATCCATATCGGTATAAGTGAAGAAGGTATGGTTCAGCCTGAACAATTCTGGGTTCCGTCAATAGCCACGTCAGGCCTAATGGTCTACTCGGGCGATAAGTTCCCTCTGTGGTATGGCAACATCTTCTCTGGCTCTTTAGCTGGGGAGCAACTTGCGCGTTTGCAACTGACTGACGACTACAGCAGCGTAGCTGTAGAAGAAACGCTAGTGTATGACATAGGTCGAATCCGTGATGTACGTCAGGGTCAAGATGGCTATATCTATTTAGCCGTTTCAGATCGCAACGGCGAGCCAACTTCGGTTGTGCGTTTAGAGCCAGCTGATTAATTAGTCGGTTTGATATTAAAAAAGGGGCCTCAGAGGCCCCTTTTTTAATGATGTAGTTAAATCGCGGTTGATGACCGTAGTTAGATCTCCATAAATGCTCATCAAGCCTATTGTCTCCGTATTCTGAAATATAAATGCGGCACATGTAGGTCATTCCCGAATCACTTCAAATCCAATTTCTCGAACGAAGCGTCTCCGAAAAAAATTCCATACCTCTCTTCACTGTCTGGCAACTAATTCAAAATTTTCTGAGTCATATTCTTGCTACTCAATTCATTATAATTAAAATATACCGCGGAGGTTTTGATTTGAGCAAATAAAGAAGGGAGAACGATATGCTGGCCCAGGTATATAGTGGTTATCGCCCATCTTAATCTAGCCTATTCGCAACATAGGTCCCATACTCAATGCGGTTCTCGCCGTGTGCATACTTATAGTTATGAGCGGATAAAAACAGAAAGGTAATAAACTCTGGATGAAAGAATTACAAATATTGAAGAGCGATATTAGTCAAAGCCGGGTTGTTGAATCGGAATTGGATATTGGCACTCCACTTATGACCGGTGAAATTTTATTGAAGGTGGACAAATTTGGCTTTAGTGCGAATAACGTTACCTATGCTGCCACCGGCGATCAACTCGGTTATTGGCACTTCTTTCCAGCCTCAAGTAATGTGGCTGACATCTGGGGCATCATTCCCGTGTGGGGATTCGCCGATGTAGTGGCTAGCAGCGCAGCCGGCGTTGGCGTGGGTGAGAGGGTGTTTGGCTACTACCCTACCAATGGCTATCTGAAAATGCAGAACGTCAATGTTTTAGAAAATCAACTGATCGATGGCGCGGAGCATCGTTCCAAATTACCATCGGGTTACAACAAATATCGACGAGCAGGCAAAGAGCCAGGCTATGACAGGAAAATGGATAATATGCGGATGCTCCTGTGGCCTTTATATATTACGTCCTTCTGTTTGTGGGACAGCCTGCGGCACAATAACTGGCATGATGCCAAGCAAGTTATTGTGGTTAGTGCTTCGAGCAAGACCAGCATCGGTTTGGGCTATGCGCTATCTGCAGATACAGACTCCCCGGCATCGATTGGGCTCACTTCAAAAGAAAATCAAGAATGGGTTGTGGGTCTTGGCTTGTATGACAAGACAGCGAAATATGACGCGCTTGAAGAAATCAATGCATCGATACCTACGGTGATTGTAGACATGTCCGGTAACTCAAAATTACTAGCGAGCATATACGCATATCTAGGCGACAACTTAATTCACTGCCTAAATGTGGGATTAACACATTGGAGCGAAGGCGGAAAAGACACAGGAATCCCTGCAGAAAAGAGAGAGTTCTTCTTCGCCCCAAGCCATATACAAATGCGCATAAAAGAATGGGGGAGCAAAGAATTTGACTTGAAGTCATCTCAATTTATATATAGCGCATCTAAACGCAGTTCAGACTGGATGAGGATCGAGAAACTTGATGGTGTTGAGAAACTCGCCGACATTTATGCTGATGTCTGTGCGGGCAAGTTGCCACCCGAAAAAGCTTTAGTGATAGAGCTATAGACTGAAAAATAAGTTATGTCTGACCAGAAGAGTTTCCCCAATTACAAATTGAAGAGCGGTTGGAACGCGCTACTGCCCGCGCGCGAGGCAAGTCCTGCGTTGGAAAAAGACATCACTATTGATGTGTTAATCATTGGCGCTGGGTGGACGGGGATTTCCGCTGCTAAGCGCTGGCATCAGCTGTCTCCAGAGGCTGGTATTGCTCTGATAGATGCCAGCGAGATCGGTGAAGGCAACCCCGGTCGTAACTCCGGGTTCTTGCTAGAGATAGCACTGGCTGAGGATGCAAACCCAGAACAGATAGAGAGGATGAATCTTTGCAATCGGCTCACAGCGAGCACCATGGCTGAAATCCTCGCTGAGATTGAAGGCTCCGGCCACACGGTAGACATAAGCAAGGCTGGAACCTATCGCGCAGCCGCTAGCGAAGTTGGGCTGAAGTCGCTACAAAAATATCGTGATTTCCTCGAAACCGCTGGCCTAGAGTATGAAAGCCTAGACCGCTCTGCACTTAGATCGAGAATAGGTTCAGACTTTTATCAGGAGGGACTTTATTCTCCTGACTGCTACCTTGCACAACCCGCTGCTGCGATCCGTGCACTTGCATCACTTCTACCAGCGTCGGTGCAACTGTTCGAGAACACACCAGCTCTGAAACTAAAGCAGCAGCCTGGCGGGTGGCAGGTGCAGACACCGAATGCTGTCATCAATGCTCGTAAACTAGTGCTAGCTAACAATGCCTTCAGCAAGGAACTAGGTATCGGTCGCTCTCGCCTTGTGGCGATGCATACCTACGCTGGTCTAACGCCAGTGCTAGAAAAGTCTGTATTGAATGATCTAGGCAGCGATGAAAACTGGGGCCTACTCCCCACGCATCGACTCGGCAGCACCCTACGCCGAACCATCGACGGAAGGCTAATGGTGCGTTCTATGCATAGCTATGAGAAGGAGGCGCATAGAGGAAAGGTCGAGGCCGAACTCCAGAGCCGCCTCGAGAAACGCTTCCCACAACTGCCGAACTTTAACTTCGAACACTACTGGGGCGGCGCAGTCGGTTTTACTTTCAATGGGGGTGCAATGTGGGGCGAATTCAAGCCAGGGCTCTATGTATCAGCCGGCTGCAATGGTGGCGGCACGGTTAAGGGGACTCTTTTAGGAAAACTCCTCGTCGAAGCGGCTCATGATCTTAAGGTGCCAGATGTCCCAAAATTATTTGGTAGTGCTAGCTGGATGCCCCCAGAGCCCTTCCGCCAAATCGGCTTCAAACTAGCGGCCACTCTGGAAAATCACCAAGGCCGACATGAGTTATGAGATACTAGTTGCTGAATGTCTATTGCATCGAGGGCCCATTCAGTACAGATTTACTGCACAGGCACTAAGTATTTTAAATAGTAAAAATAAGGATTAACGCTTGGAACCCACCGACTATATAGGCCCACTATCCCTAGTTCCAGCAGCTGTCGCTATCGTGCTTGCTTTCATTACTCGCAACACAGTCTTTTCCCTCGCCGTAGCCTGCCTTGCGGGTGTATTGGTTGCGGGTGAAGGCTTCATGGGTTTTCCAAATCTTCTCGTTGGCGCACTCGGTAATGAAGATTTTTCCTGGATCTTGTTGCTGGAATTTTTCATCGGCATACTAATCGCCTTCTTCCAGCGTACTGGTGCAATACTCAATTTCTCGCAATTTATCGCGAACAGGCGCATGACACGCAAGCGTGTCCAGCTAATTGCCTGGTTCATGGGCATGTTTGTCTATTTCAGCGACTATTTCAGCCCGCTATTTGTTGGCTCCACAATGCGAGCGCTATCCGACAAATTCAAGATTTCGCGGGAGAAACTTGCTTATATCTGTGACTCCACATCCGCTCCGGTCAGCATCTTAGTACCCATTACCGGTTGGGCCGTGCTGGTAGCAGGCCTCATTATTGGAATGGGCCCAATTGAAAATGCTAGCGATGCAATGCAAGTCTTTATTATCTCAATACCCTTCAATATCTATGCGATTCTTGCGGTAGTAATGGTTGGCTTGATCGCTAGTAATATCATTCCCGACTTTGGCCCAATGCGGACGGCCGAGAAACGCGCGATGGAGGAAGGCAAGCTGGTGCGCGATGGCGCACAACCCCTCATGGGTGATGAGCTCACCGGCCTCGAACCTTTCCCCGGCATCAAAACAAGCTTGATGTGGAATTTTATTTTCCCAGTGATGCTGGTAATCGTATTCGCTGTTGGCGCTGTCATCATCACTGCGAGCGCCAAACCGATGGAAGCATTCATGCTCGCTGCTTTTATGGCGGGTATCGTGATGCGCATCCAGGGTGTTCCGCTGATTGAAATCACTACCACGGCCATGTCCGGCATCAAGGGCATCATGCCCGCCGTAATAATTCTCGCATTCGCTTATGCGCTAAATGACCTTTCTGCCGCAATGAATACAGCAGATTACATAGTCGTGGCCACTGGATCTTGGTTAACGCCAAGCTTGCTGCCTATGCTCGCTTTCCTCATCACCGCCTTCATTGCATTTTCAACGGGCACCAGCTGGGGCACCTACGCCATCATGATTCCTATTGCCGTGCCCCTTGCCTTTAATTTTTCTGGGGATGAGCTAAACACGATGGTCTATGCCACTCTCGCGGCTGTTGCTGGCGGCGGTGTATTCGGCGATCATTGCTCGCCATTGTCGGACACCTCGATCTTAGCTTCAACTGGCGCAGCCTCGGATCACATAGACCATGTTAAGACGCAATTACCATATGCTGCGCTGATCGGTCTAATCAGTGTCAGTCTTTATCTAGCGATCGGTTTCGTATTATAGACAAGACAAAAAGAACTCTTTTGACTAAACTCTGACCGTTCGGATTTTTGTCTGGGAAAAAGGTAATGAGGTTAATAATGTTTAAGAGAATACTTGCCGCTTTAATTACAGCCATTGCTCTGGTTTTGTCTAGCAGTCCCTTGAATGCCGCAGAAATAAAGCTCGTACGCTTTGGCCCTGCGGGCGAAGAAAAGCCAGGAATAGTTGATGCGCAGGGTCAAATTCATGATCTTTCGGCGCATATCGATGACATTACCCCCGATACGCTTTCTGATACTTCCCTAGAAGATATTGCAAAAATCCCAATGAGCGAATTGCCCGTCGTTCAGGGTAGTCCTCGACTCGGAGTGCCAGTTACCGGAACAGCTAAGATCGTTGCCATCGGCTTCAACTATGTAAATCACGCAGCGGAAATGGCAGTAGAGCTACCTACCGAACCACTAGTTTTCATGAAGGCCACCTCTGCTTTGACAGGTCCGTTCGACAATGTAGTTCAGCCCCGTAATGCCCATAAACTCGACTACGAGTCAGAACTCGTCATCGTGATTGGACGTCGCGCGCAATATATCTCCGAGAATGAAGCCTTCGATTATATCGCGGGTTTCACAGTCGGACACGACGTTTCTGAACGCGCCTTCCAGCGCGAACGTGGCGGACAATTCACGAAGGGTAAGAGCGCAGATACATTTGCACCTGTCGGACCCTACTTAGTGACGCCCGAAAACATTGATGATGTGCAGAACCTATCTATCTGGTCAGAAGTGAATGGAGAGATCCGCCAGCAAGGCACTACCGCCGACATGGTCTTTGGTGTTAAGGAAATCGTCAGTCACCTCAGCCAGTTCATGACACTTTATCCCGGCGATCTGATCTTTACCGGAACACCAGCTGGCGTTGGCGATGGCATGGTTCCACCAAGCTACCTAAAGCCAGGTGATGTTGTCCGCGTTGGAATCGAAGGCCTGGAATTTCAGCGGCAAACTATTGTAGCCCCGCGCTAGCTCTTATCTGTTTAGCCCTATTCGCTCTTCATTCTAAACCGAATACGAATAGGGTTTGCCCACCAATAATCGCAATACGCTGATTGCCATCCACGGAGAATCCCATAGGATTGGTGCGTATATGCGCACCGGAATTAAAAAACCAGAGTGGCTCTCCATCTTTCGCATCCAAGGCAAAGAAATTGCCTTCGTTGCTAGCACCGAACACCAGACCGCCGGCTGTCGCCATCACACCTGACCAGGGTGGAGTCTGCAGCTCAAACTCCCACTGCTGCTCTCCAGTCATCACATCCAACGCCAAGATGGCTCCAGAGGCATCATCACCGTCCAATGGCTGTTCGCCACCACCTAAAAAAGGCATACCTGGCACGTATTCCACATCAGACTTGAAGTAGATTGCACCCATACGTCGATTCGGCACGAAGAACTGTTCTGTCTGCGGATTGTACGAAGGAGAAAACCAGTTGGTGGCACCCTGGAGACTAGGCCATACCAGGTTCCCTTCGCGCATTGGCTCGGTATTGGGTATCGTGATTGGTCTACCGTTGTCATCAATGCCCTCAGACCAAGTCTGGAACGAATACTCTTCACCTAGCAAATATTCTCCGGTTTCTCGATCCAGTAAGTAATAAAACGCGTTGCGATTCGCCAGAGCGAGAAGCTTGCGCTGTTGGCCCTCGAACTCACCATCAACCAACACGGGAATTTGATTGGCATCCCAGTCATGAGTATCGTGCGGCGTGTATTGAAAGAACCATTTCATCTCGCCTGTATCGGGGTCTAATGCCAACACTGCACAGGTAAATAGATTATCTCCAGGGCGCAGGTCGCCGTTCCAATCTGGAGCCGGATTCCCAGTCGTCCAGTACAGCAAGTCTAGATCAGGATCGTAGGAGCCAGTCAGCCATGTAGACCCACCACCGGTCTCCCAGTCATCGCCTTGCCAGGTTTCACTGCCAGGCTCACCAGGTGCAGGTACGGTAAATGTTCGCCATAGGCGCGCCCCCGTTGCGGAATCGTAGGCATCGATATAACCACGCACACCAGCTTCAGCTCCGCTCACACCCACGATAATTTTTCCATCCAACGCCAGCGGCGCCAGAGTCAACGAAAAGCCCGCTGAGTTATCCGCGACTGTGGTCTCCCAACGCACTGCACCGGTTAGTGCATCAAGAGCAAAAAGGCGCGCATCTAACGTCGCTACATATACTTTGTCATCCAACAAAGCCACACCGCGATTGATTCGTGGAAAACCGATATTTAAAACGTCGTTGCTAATATCTGGAACGAAGTGCCACAATATTCTACCTGTGTGTGTATCCAACGCCGTCACGCTGCTCGGTGATTCAGTTATATACATGATGTCACCCGACACCAGAGGCGTAGTTTCTTGCAAGGCCGCTCCGTTTATTGCTGTGGGCTGCATCTGATATGCCCACATTACTTTGAGTTGATCCACATTGGCCGTATTGATCTGGCTCAGCTGAGAAAAACGTTGCGACTTGTATCCTCCGGAGTAGCTAAGCCAGTCGGCACCGCTTGCCTCATCCCCGAGAAGTGCCTCGAACGGTGTGTCAGCCAGAACAGTGCTGCTTCCAAAACAGAGAATCATTAATGTAGAGAGACATTTAATTTTCAAGTTTTCCAATAGTTTCATTCCTTTCCTCTCCAATCTCTAATTCAGACTCATGAGGTAAGACACCACATCGTCTATCTGTTTCTCATCTAAGAGAGAGTTGTACCCTGGCATAAGTGAATGGCCTTGTACTTTCTCGTAACTGATCAAGTCGAACTTCTCAAACGAATATATCTCGCCAGCCATATCGCGCATCTGCACTGTGAAGGCATCTTCGTTGATGCGCATACCCTCATAAACTCCATACTCTGAAACAATGCGCACTGTAAGAAAGGCCTGGAGCGAACCGCGAAAGCGATCCACCAAACGCGGCTGATCTGCCTCGGGGCTAGTCATCGAGCGGCGAAGATAGGCTGCATTACGCCGCTGCCCCACATTGCTGAGTTCCGGACCGACACCCTTCCCCTCTCCATGCAGAATATGGCAGCTAGAGCAATTACCGATGACTCTATATACCTCTGCTCCTGCTATTGGATCACCTGGCATCTCCTCCGGTGGTAATACACCCAAGCTACGAACATAGGCCGCAACATCAGGGCCGTCTTGACCGCGCAACTGGCGCGAGCCGGGCATACCTGTTCCCGGAATGCCACCCACTATCAATGAAACGAGAGCAGCATCATCAGGAGCATGAACAAGATTGGGCCGTGCAAGGTTAGGGCCCTCAGATCCCTCTCCCAACATACCGTGGCAGCGGGCACAGAGAGTTTGAAAGAGTTGCTCTCCATTCTCAAGATTCTGCGCAGAGACCGGCCCGATTGAAAGTAACAAAAATCCCGGCACGATAAGCGCAGAGAAACCACTAAAGTATTGCTTGAGGAGCACGGAAAACCTCCCAATATTTTTCTTGAAAGACAATTAAACGAATGCCCTAAAAGTACACTAGAAACCTGATATGGGCTATGCTTATCCAGCTCCTACGCGGCATATTTAAAGGATGATAAACATCACTATAAGGCTCGCAGCAAAAGGCTCGCCAAAAATGGCATAGGATCGGGGCACACATCTCTACCTGAATTGCGATTAGTTAGGCGGTGACAAGGACAATGAATTTCAGTAGGCATATTCTTAGTTCATTATGAACCTCAGGCAGAGATTTCACCTAAAGGGTCGCCATCAACTAAAAAATTATATGAAAGAAAGAGAGAGCAATGACCCCCACTAAGCCCATCTACATTTCCTACGCAGGTCCATCTTTGTTGGAAACACCCTTATTAAATAAGGGCTCGGCTTTCTCCGGACGAGAACGCCTCAATTTTAACTTAATTGGACTATTGCCTCCACGCTATGAAAATATCGAGGAACAAGTAAAGCGCGCTTACATGCAATATAAGAGCTTCGATGAAGCAATCAATAAGCACATCTACCTGCGAGCCGTGCAGGACAACAATGAAACCCTATTCTATCGATTGCTAAATGAGCATCTTGTCGAGATGCTACCGATCATCTATACGCCCACTGTGGGCGCGGCTTGCGAGCACTTCTCTGACATCTATCGCAGTGCACGAGGCATTATTGCGTCCTATGAAGAACGACAGTTTATGGATGAGATACTGCACAGTGTCACCAAGGATAGTGTAAAGGTGATTGTCGTGACTGACGGTGAGCGTGTGCTTGGACTGGGTGATCAAGGTGTTGGTGGCATGGGCATCGCCATTGGGAAATTATCTATCTATACCTCCTGTGGCGGAATAAGCCCAGCCTACACCCTTCCAGTGGCTCTCGATGTCGGCACCAATAATAAGACACTTCTGAACGATCCTTACTACATAGGCACGCGCCATCCACGCATTAAAAATGCTGAGTATGACGCCTTCGTTGATGACTTTATCAATGCCGCACAAAAACGTTGGCCTGGAGTACTGATTCAGTTTGAAGATTTTGCACAACCGAATGCGATGCCGATATTGCAGCGTCATCGCAAACGCGTTTGTTGTTTTAACGATGATATTCAGGGCACCGCTGCGGTGACTCTGGGAACCCTAATGTCAGCGTGCCGAAAGAAAGGCGAAGCACTCAGTGATCAAAGTATAGTATTTGTGGGCTCCGGCTCGGCAGGCTGTGGAATAGCTGAACTTATCATCAACGCGATGGTTATCGAAGGCCTCACGGATGCACAAGCACGCACCAGGATTTTCATGGTCGATCGCTCCGGCCTGCTAACAGAGGGCATGATCGACTTACTTGATTTTCAAGAACGTTTGGTACAACCACAGTCTGCTCTAAAAGAATGGAAACTTACTTCAGAAGGCGACTATGTCAACCTAATAGATGTAATCAGCAATACTGACGCGAGTATACTTATCGGCGTCTCTGGTAAGCCAGGATTGTTCACCGAAGAAGTGATTCGTCAAATGCTCGCTGGTTGTTCTCGCCCGGTCATCCTTCCATTAAGCAACCCATCTCAACATGTGGAAGCACACCCTCAAGACGTAGTAACATGGACTGACGGGAAAGCTATTATTGCCACTGGCAGCCCATTTGAGCAGATCGAACACAACGGTGAGGCTTTTGAGATATCGCAATGTAACAATAGTTATGTTTTCCCAGGCGTTGGGCTTGGCGTTATTTCCTGCAAAGCCAAGTTAGTTAGTGACGAAATGTTGATGGTCGCCAGCACGACTCTAGCCGAGTTGTCACCAGGGCAAGAAGACCAATCCAGCGCTGTACTACCTCCACTAACAGCGCTTCCGCAGATCAGTCGAAAGATTGCATTCGCAGTTGCTAAGACTGCAATCGCTCAGGACCTCGCGCGCGAAATGACTGATGACGAACTGCTCGCTGCGATCGAGCACAACTTTTGGACGCCGGTCTATAGGGAATATCGCAGAATAGCTTAATACTACTTCGGCCGCGTAGTGAGATATTGTCTTGCATTCCGCCTCTGGCTTTTACTAGACATGCTCAGCTTCCCCTTTGTTTATATATTAAATAAAAAGAAAGATGGCAGTCTGTATCTTCATCTCAAATTCATGGCTTTTTGCCTTCCTTTTCCTGCTGGAATGCGTGCAATTTTCAAGATATTCGAATTTACCGTGAATCAAATTCCGCCTTGACTATGCAGAAGAGTGGCCTCTTAGATACGATACAGAGCCTCATCGTAGGCTGAGGATTTTGAAAACCCGTGACAGCGATTCTTTCTTAGAGAAATGGATAAATAGTTTTATTGAAAAGAATCCCACTTACTCCGCTTGGGAAAAAATAAACCTTCTTACTAATACAATATTGCCACTAGTTTTCAATTCGTCTCTGGAAATGGTAACTCGCAGGGGCGGGGACTTATTTACACCTTAAAAAGCCTGAGTATCCGGACCTGCGCTTTAGTGCCTTGTCGCACTCGGCGGTGCAGTTCCAGCCTCGTTAAAGACCTGCTCAATGTCAATTTTATCGAAACTATAGTTTGAATTGCAAAAATCGCATGTCACAGATACCTCGCCCTCCTTCCCAAGTATCTCAGAAGCCTCGGCTTTGCCCAGAGAAAGTAACATTCCTGCTGTGCGTTCCCGCGAGCAACTGCAAGAAAATTTAATAGGATGAGAATCGAAGAGCCTCAATATTTCTTCATTAAAAAGTCGGTGTAAAAGACCATCTAAAGGTAGCCTTTGTAATTCGTCACTAGTGACGGTGGCAGCCAAATACAGTACGCGATCCCAAGCATCGCCGTCTTTAAGTTTACCCGGTATTTTTTGAACTAACATGCCACTCGCATTTGTACCGTCGCAGGCCAACCAAAATTGTGTCGGCAATTGCTCGGATGTTGCAAAATAATACTCCAATGCGTCTGACAAATTTATACCACGCAGTGGTGCGATTCCTTGATGGGGCTCAGCACCTTTTGCTTTAATCGTGATCATCAAAACATCACTACCAAATATCTGTTGGAGATCCATTTGCTCATCAATCTTACCTACCTGCCTAGCAGTGCCTCTAATTTCATGCTTTGAGTTCGCCTCAACAACTAGTAGTTCCAGCGACCCCGTGCCACGAATCTGAAGAGTAACACTTCCTTCTATTTTGAGAGTGTCCACTAAAAGGGAGACCACTACCAAAGCCTCTCCTAATAAGCTTAATCCCCTGCCCTCCAAACCCCCTTGCTGGGCAATCTCTTGCCAGGATCGATCCAATGAGACGTGTTGCCCACGTATAGGATGATCTTCAAAAAGGAAACGTTGGCTTTGATCAGGCTTTTTCATGATTGTCCTTGTGGCAGAATCTAAATTGGGCACTTATTTTCTATGCCAATTTGATGGCACAAATAGCATCGAAACAGATGAGGGATGATATTGCATTAGAGACAGCAAAAGAATCTCTAAAATTGGAGCAGCTTTACAGATAAAATTAGGAACTTAGTAGTCATACGGTACAATATCTTTTCTCTGATCCTGCTATATATACCCTTTTAATCCCTAATTGTGTAAAACTAAAAATATCCAATTACTCGCTGCACCCTGCTACTAAGAAGGTATTTATAGTGATAGAAAAGAAATTTAATGACAGCGCCAAGCATTTGACAAAATTTCTGATGCGCGGCCTCTTAGCCAGTGGTTTTCTCTTTTTATTGACCACACCCGTACTTGCCCAAACTCCTGGCGGATATACCGTTGAACAAGCGGAGCAAGGAGAGCTAGTCTATGAAGAACAGTGCGCGGTTTGCCACGGCTATAATCTAGAGGGTTTCGAATTCGTTCCGAGCCTCAGCGGAAATTTCTTCAGCCGCCGGTGGGGTGATAGGCCAATTTCCGATCTAGCGAACAGCCTGCAACGAATGCCGCCGACACAGCCTGGCGGACTCGGCCAGCAGACTAATAGCCAGCTTATCGCCTTTCTACTGCAGCGTAATGGAGTAGAGGCCGGAGTTACTCCCCTTGCAATGGCAAACCTGAATGGCCGTACGATTCCTGCTCAACCCTTAGTTGCAACCGAATTGAATCCGCGTGACCCAAGCTATGACACAAATGGACCCTTGGTCCCAGTGAGCCGGTTAAATAGCCTGACCCCGGTTACCGATGCAATGCTATTGAACCCTCCGGCTGACGACTGGCTTATTTGGCGACGTACCCACGAGAACCTAGGGCATAGCCCGCTCGTTCAAATCGACAAGAGCAATGTCGCGGATTTAGAAGCCGTCTGGACCTGGTCGCTGCCGTCTGGGGCAAATATGATGACACCACTAGTACATGATGGCGTTCTCTTTGCCTATAGCAACGGTGATGTAGTGCAGGCCTTCGATGCAACAAATGGCGATTTGTTGTGGAGCTACCAGAGAGAGCTGGATGACGGAGTGCGAGCGAGCTCAAAAAAAGGCGTCGCTATATTTGATAACAAAATTATTGTCCCCACCTCCGATGCGCACATTCTGGCGCTGGAGGCAAAGACTGGCAGATTGATCTGGGATCATGAAATCGACACCCACGGGGAAACTGACTTCATGGTTAAGTCCGCCCCGATGGTTATAAATGGGAAAGCGATTATTGGAATGACAGGTCAGACAGCCGTAGCCGGTGGTAATTTTATTATTGCAGTTAATCTGGATTCTGGCGAAGAAGAATGGCGCTTCTATACCATTGCTAGACCAGATGAGCCGGGCGGCAATACTTGGAACAACCTGTCACTCGAGGAACGCACTGGCGGGTCTGTGTGGAACCCTGGGAGCTATGATGCCGAGCTGAACCTGCTTTATTTCGGCCCTGCGCCTACATATGACACTAACTCCCTGAGAGTAAGGAGCGATGTTCCCGGTGTAACAACCGATGCACTGTATACCAACTCTACCATCGCATTGAATGCCGATACCGGCGAACTAGTTTGGTATTTTCAGCATATGCCAAACGATCAACTCGATCACGACTGGGCTTACGAACGACAGATCATAACGCTGCCAGTTGATGGCGTGATGCGCAAGGCAATTGTCACCGGCGGCAAGGAAGCCATCTTCGAAGCTGTTGACGCCGCCACCGGCGACTATCTATTCTCCATAGACCTAGATATGCAAAACGTCATTGCGGAAATCGACCCGCGAACCGGGGCGAAGACACTTACTCAGCAGTCAATCCCGGAGCCGGACCAAGTGTTGGACGGGTTATCCTTGAACGGTATCTGCCCCGATGCATTGGGCGCGCGAAACATGCAGTCTTCCTCTTACAACCCCGCCACCGGCATATTGTATATACCCATGCAGGACACCTGCATCAACAACCTCACCGGACGACGCTGGCAAAAGTATCCCGATGCGTCCACCGATGGTCTTTGGGGGATGGTAAAAGCAATTGACCTAGAAACCCGCGAAGTAGTTTGGACGCGGAGGCAGTTCGCGCCACCAGCAAGTGGCAATCTCACTACAGACAGTGGTTTGTTATTCACCGGTTCGGTTGATCGTTATTTTAGAGCTGTCGATCAATCTGATGGTTCCGTGCTTTGGCAGCAGAGACTAGACAATTCGCCGAGCTCCTATCCGATCACCTACCGAGTTGATGGAAAACAGTATGTTGCTGTAGCCACAAATGCAGGAAGTTTCCTCGCCAACAACATGGAACGCACTGCTGGTATAAATAATCCGCCACAGGGCGCTACTTTATGGGTGTTTGCCTTGCCTCAGAAATGATTTTCCACAACAGAATTTGCGATTGAGGTCATTCTCTCGGATCTAAGAAAGGCACAACCATTGTAGCGTAGCGATACTCTATGCATAGCGGATAAACGCTCAGCGTTTAAGACAGCCAAGCGTCTCTTTTAGGAGGTGAGAGGTCTGGCTAAGGCGACGGAGGGATTAATATTCAAACCCTCCGTCCCCTTAATTTTTTTGTAAGTGTCCTCTAGTTTTTTTATTTGCTCGGATAGCCACGTGTCTACCCATAGAGCTTCTTATGGGTCTGCACGAAATAGCGCATCTCATCAGGCTTGGCCATGCTCAGGCGCATCCAGTTGCGGAACGGCGGAAACGGCCTTCCAACCCGGATGTTGTATTCCAGGAAGCGCGCCTGCACCTCGTCGATATCATGACCTGTTTCGATAAACGTGAAGTTGCTATTGGATTCGATGTGACGTATGCCCGCCTCGCGTAAATAGCCCTGTGTGATATCCAGCGCCTCTCGGTTTGTGCGCAACACGAAGTTGGAGTGTTCCACATCGCGGTAGCTGGCAAACGCTGCGCGCAGGCCGACGATGTTGAGCGTGCCAGTCATTCGTCTATTGATTTCGGCGGCTGTATCCGGGTGCGAGAAACCAAATCCTATCCGAAGCCCTGCCAGACCGTGAATCTTCGACGCAGTACGCGCAATTATGATATTCCGGTGGCCATCGCGCACCAAATCCATCATGGTGCCGTAGTTGGGGTTGTCGACAAACTCGAAATAGGCCTCATCGACAAACACCATGCGGTCACGGGATATCTCAAGTACGAAGTCCCTGAGCGCGTTCTTCTCGATGATGTTGGGAATGGGATTATTTGGGTTGCAGATGTAGACGAGTTTGGTATCAGGGCGAATGGCGCTGGCCATCGCCTCAAGATCGGTTTCCATATTGCCGTTGACGGGCACGCGAATCACCTCGGAGCCATTGGCGGCGGCGTAGCGTGGCAGATCCTGAAAAGTAGGGTCTGGAATCACAATTGAACCCTGGTCCATGCTGGCCAACATGCCGCCCATCTTAAGGATCTCCCCAGAACCGGAGCCCACACTGACGTGCTCTGGCCCAATATTTTGCTGGCTGGCGATCAACTCTGCCATTTCATCATGAAGGAAAAAAGTGTAAAGGTTTGCCTCATCGATGGCAGCATTAATAGCACGCAGCGCCGCGCGCGAGGGACCCCAAGGATTCTCATTTCCACTCATTCTGATCACGGAGTCCGGTTTAGCAATGCTGCTCTGGCCCAGCGCACTCTTCATGAAATTTAAGGGTGGGGAGAACGGCGTGCCCGGAACACCATGGATGGACCCGGCCGCAACGACAGCCGAGCTGCCGAGAAGAAAATTTCGTCTGCTGATTCTGGATTTCAAGGTTTGATTCTCGCTTGAGATGTTTATTACAAGTGCAAACTTGGGTTGGTCTATCCCAGGGACTCCCCACCCACGCTGCTCCGCCAATCACTCCAATCTAGACTATCTGGTTTTGAGGTGTACTTGTAGCTAAAGAATGTGTCTCTAGGGGTTATCGAAGGGTCAAAGTAAAATAACAGTACTATATTTTTACCCTGATCTCTTTATTTGAAATTGGAATTTAAGACTTACTTAGACCTAACTGGGTGGTCACTCGATAAAATCATGCAGAAAATTTGCAGAACGTACACTGTTCATGAGTCGAACATGTTCAAGGTGGTACGCAAAAAGGATATATCCACGGCCAAGACCCTAACTTATTATTGGGAAAGAAAGCTTCGAGTTTTACTGCGAAACTAATACAGCTGTGCTTTCTTTTGGCTGCGCCAACCCCTCTTCACACTACTCTCACAACATACTGGTAGTGTAGATCACTGTCAGGCATCAAATAAAAAAGCCCACCCGCTCCCAACTTAGATAGAACACGAATGCCAAATTAAACGCGCGTGCGTTAAGACGGCAAAGCCGCCCCGAAGGGGAACCGTGAACTGAGCGTGTCATTACAGCTAAATGGTTGTTCAATCCTATGAATGGATAGCGTTGTGTTTGGATTAGGCACAACTAAATGCTGAGTCACCTATAACCTAGGTCAGTGACACCCTTTCCAGTGACCCATAAAAAAACCCGCACGGCTACCAGTAACGAGGTCTTCTTAATGATGGCCCGATTGAATGCG
>Ga0308016_10000669_pt1 | contig 17171 bp, 24 predicted proteins | sample Neamet233_FD_203129 | JGI IMG/M metagenome (GOLD analysis project Ga0308016, IMG submission 203129) | Marine microbial communities from water near the shore, Antarctic Ocean - #233 | ecosystem: Environmental > Aquatic > Marine > Unclassified | place: Southern Ocean | collected 2014-07-28
CTATTTTTTAAAATCAGATTAATTTTTGAGTTAAGGAGGTAGAAAAGGCGTGAAGATGTTTATTTCATTTGACCATATCTAATCTAAGATTGTTTAACTAAACTGATATTTCTCAAGATCAATCTGTCAATAATTTAACAAACAGTTCAATTCAGAATTTATCAATAGAAGTTTTTGGAGATGATGTTGTATTAGTTGGTTATTCTTCAAAAAATCGTGAAATTTTTTGAGTAGATTTTTCTCGCTTTAATTTTTGAACGTTACTCCATTTCTTTCTTACAAAATGTGGAAGATCTTTTTTTGGATATAGTTTCATGTATGCTTCCAAATATTCTCTAGTTTGTGGATTTCCTGCATTACCAGTTCCGGGATAAACCATTTTTCCAGACTCGTCTTGCACTCCAAATTCTTGATTGAGATGGCGTATTTCCTCTAATCTTTCTTTTCTTGCAACAACTGAAGCTGCCTGACATACAACATATTTTTCATCAGCCTTGTGTTCAACAATTACTACATTTTCTTTAGAACGAAGGTTGTCAAAAAATAATTTTAGGCCTCTTTTAATGCCATAATCATCAATTATTACGCATAATTTTTCTTTTCCAGAAATTGCATCGCTTAACAGTTCTTCATATTTTTGATCAAGAAGTGTATTTTTACTGGTTTCATCAATTTCTGATGCCTCACATTTTATTTTAAAAACTTCACAATACTTTTTGATCTTTTCATATTTATCAATTATTTCATACTCTTCAAGCTCCTTGATGTTTGGGTTATCAAAAATGTGTTCAATATTTTTTAAATTTTTAGCATCAATAGTTACGCATCCAAGAAACATTGAACCAAATGTTTCTCCTGCACCTGACTCATCACAACCTACAAAATATTTTACACCCGGTGGAATCATGGATGCTTTTTGTTCTGGTTCATCAGGTGAATTTAATGAAAATTTTTCACATATGTCAAAAACTAACTTTGCATATGCTTTGTTTGTTGGACTTGATTGAAAAAGCAATGTTCCCTTTTTGTAGTAGTGTACTTTGATAGACTCCTCTAAAACGTTAAAAGATTCTTGAAGTCCAGGGGGGTTTTTTGACAAAAACTGAATTTTATATGTTAAATTGACAAATTTTTTAATTTCTTCATAAACTGAAGGCGAGATTTTTTTGAATGTGTGAAATGATTTCAATTTTCCTAAGATACATCATCATGATTTTTAATATTAATCTGTACTTTTAGAATCAAAATCACACACCATACTCAAGTTTGGGAATAAATCTTGGAGTTCCACTAGAGTTGGAATAAAAACTGGAACTGAACTATTGTGGAATTTTAAAATAAATTTATGAAAGCATATTCAAAATATCTCAAAACATTATCAATTTAGTGCCTAAATTGTCCCACAGGTATGGTAAATTTACGGTAAAGTAGTGGATATGGATAGACTTGCCCCGTAAAACAACGTGATTGCAATAAGATAATCTGCATACAATTATGAAATTTTGCGTATGATGACATAATCTTCTTTTTATATGCAATTTTACATCAGTAGGTAGATTGAAAATTATAATAAAAAACGGCGAATCAGTGGAGATATACCGTGACGCAAGTGATGTGTCTGTTCTTCCAAAAAGCAAACTAGTTAGAACATTTAGTGAGGATGGTTCTTTAATTGAAGAATACAAACTTGTGGATAAAAAAATCACGTTAGATGATAACATGGATAATGATCAAACTGAAATTGTTGTAACTTTAGTTGTCAAAAAATAATAATTGTGATTAATTAGTCCAAACATAATCTCATCTAATTGGTTTACAAATAACACTTTTACAACATTTTATTAGAATAATTTTTTATTCTTAATTTTTCTTTTATTGCGATAAGTGATTAGATGATACTTGATGATATTTTTCAAATTTTCCTCAACGGATAATTCTGCATTAATAGAAATACTAAGAAAATCAAAATAATCCTTATCCTTTATTTCTAATTCTATTTTTCTCAACTTAACACCTGTGCTTCTATCATGCTGTCTTCTTCTCCTATCAGTCTAGCATGATTCTCACACACTCTCATGATTTCTTTGGCAAATGGTTTTCTGGAATTATTGTAATGCAAGTATAATATTTTAAAATATGACTCCGTATTACAACCCAAAATATTACAAATCATAAGATCATAAACTAGGTAATATCGAGCCTAAAACATGAGGTTATTGTGTTATGGGAATAACTAAAACCAACATCTATCAATGGAACAGGAAAACCATAAGCCCATTCCAACCATTAAGGCAAGGATAAATCCAGCAATTAGAACATTTGATTTCTTAATTCCCATAATTTACAAAGAAAATTACTCTAGATTAACTTTCATTAAAACCATATTGTAACATGATTAACTCTTAGAACTGGATCGTGTCTTTTTATCTAAGCTAAGTCATATTCTAACATACAGCGAATTTAACACCCGTACACTGCTGTTGTTATATTTGAGAGGAATGAGGATTCTTCTCATTTTTAATTTCTTCTTCTGATGTAAATTCATGCATCAATGGTATTTTTTTGCTCATAGCATAAAAGACCAAGAGCATAAGGTTATGATTTGGTTAATTAATTGTAAATAACAAACTATCAAGAAAACTTGATCAAAGTAAAAAAACTTAGATTCTTTTTTTATCAAGGACATATTTAGAAAAGGATTCTACTTTCTCGTGTTCCTCACATACTAACCATTTTTCTTCGTCTCCAAACATTACATCATAAGTGATAATGAATTTTTCTTGTTTCTGACAACATTTGTTGATATTAATATCTCCAGGGTGCCTTGAAATTTCATAATAAGATTTGAACCATTCTGGATTTGAATAAACTTGATTGACAATTTCTTCAATCTCAATTGAATTACTGGATTCCTCAATAATTTGTGCAATATTTCTCATTGTTTCTGACCTTCTACTCTCCGGATCATGAGTAGTGGAGTTTTTGATGATTTTAGATATTCGAATCAATGTCTTTTTTGCTGAAGTAGCCCTATCAATTAGCGTCATGTCTGGTTCAGTTTTTTGCACTACTCAGTATGGTGTTTCAATAAAATAAACATGATCTTTTGTGTAATTTTTTGGATAATTACTCAAAGTTGAGCATGAAAATTGGTTAATATAACAACTATACCTGATATATTTGGATATGTCAGCTAAAAGAATAACAAATCAGGCTACACAAAAAGATGAAAGTAATGAATCTGTAAAATCTAAAATAATTTTATTCATGTTGAAAGATAAAACCAAAGAAGTAGGTTTAGCAGAAATTCATAGAAGTATTGAAACAAACTATTCCAAAGAAGGAATCAATGGAATTCTGAAACAATTAGAAAAAGACGATAATATCAAGAATGTATCTGTTAAACCAAAAGATCCTAGATACATTGTTGTGGATGTAGAAAAATTTACTGCACAATTTGAAGCATATGCTTACAAAGATTTTACTTCTTTTATGATTCAACAATTGTACGTTGAGAAATCAGAATTGTCTAAAATAAAAAAATATTTTACTAAACCTGAAAATGATATTTCTGAAATGATATTCAAGTTTGGTTTAATCTCTTTACAAACAATCCTTGCAAGTTATAGAAGAAGAAATGATCCAAAAAACCAAGAAGTATGGTTAAGAAATGCCATGGCCTTTGAGAACAATCTTAATTCTGCTAAATTTTCAAATCAAGTCAAAACAAAATTATTGCAAAATATTCAAGAAGACAAAAGAGAAACAAACCCTCTTGATGTTATGCCAAGAATGAGCAGACCTACAAAAACAGATTATCAAAGGCATGCTGGAGAAATGGAGCTTGCATTAACAAAGATGTTTCCTAAAATGATGAAAGAGTTTCGAGGGATTGAAGATAATTTATGGAAAAAAGAAACGTATGAGACAATGAAGGAAGTTTGTAAGAAAAACCCCGAATATTTTTTAGAATAAAAGTAACCTAGACATCAAAATCAGAATAATTTTTGAAATATTGGCCTATTATCATGCCTATATTTTCAAATACTAGAGCGTTGTTGAGATTTCATGTTAGATGCAGTCAAAAAAAAGGAAATGATTGAAGGAATTGTAAAGGACATCATGCAACGAATGAAAGATCAGGGTATGTCCGAAGAAGATATCCTCATAGCCATGGAGAAAATTTCAAAACAAGCAGAAGAGGACGAATAATGACCTACAAAAAAAGATTACACGCCATGACGCCATGCACTTCAAAGGAAAAATCATTTTTAAAAACCAAAAAGAATTCAAAGAAATAATCTCTTAAAACAATACATCAAAATGCTTAATTAAATTGAATTCATGAATTTGTGTTATGGGATTGTTTGATAAATTTAGTAAAACATTTGACAAGTTTGGATATGATTTAGATGGGTATGACAACAAGGGGTATGACAAAAAAGGATACAACAAAAATGGGTATGACAACAAGGGGTATGATTACAAGGGATATGACAAAAAAGGATACAACAAGGACGGGTATGACAAAAACGGGTATGACAAAAAAGGATACAACAAAAATAGGTACAATGAAGAGGGATACAACGAAGATGGTCATGACAACAAGGGGTATGACAATGCGGGATACAACAAAAACGGATATGACAACAAGGGGTATGACAAGGAGGGTCGCGATAATCGTGGTTTCTCTTTTGATGGAATTCACATTGATACAAGAATAACTTTTGATAATGAGGGATACAACAAAAAAGGATACAACAAAGAGGGATACAACAAAAACGGGTTTAACAAAGAGGGATACAACAAAGAGGGATACAACAAAAACGGGTTTAACAAAGAGGGATACAACAAAGAGGGATACAACAAAAACGGATACAACAAGGACGGGTATAATGAAGAGGGATTTAATGAAAATGGGTTTGATGAAAATGGGTTTGATGAAAATGGGTTTGATGAAAATGGGTTTGGTTTAGATGGGTTTGATGGTAATGGGCATAACAAAGATGGGTATGATAGACTTGGATATGATCATCAAGGTTACAACAAGGAGGGGTATAATGAAGAGGGATACAACAAATTTGGTAAAAATAAAATTGAAGTAAAAGATGATTAATGAAAAAATTAAATTCTTAAAACAACAAGAGCGTCAATCGTAGAGGAAATCAATATCAACAATAGATTACCTGGCAAAATATGGATCAATTAGAATTCTATATGGATGTCTCTCCAGAATGGTGGATTAAATCAAGAAAAGATGAATCCCACATTAAAAAATACATCTGTGAAAAATTTGAATATGATTTTTATCCAAGAAATATTTCTAATGATGTCAAATCCACGTTACTTGACAAATTAAAAGATGGACGATTTGTGTACGAGTTCATACCTGAAGATGAAAGCATAAAGGAAAACTATTCTATTTGGAACGGAAAAATATCTAATCAGCCTAGTAAAAAATTAACAAATTCTAGACTTTTGATTAATTTCTAAAATCCTCGAACAAAAACTAGTGATAGTTTTATTTTGAATTAATTGTATTTGGAACTGCCTATTCCTTTTGGTATTTTTGGTGGTTTTGCATGTGCTTTATTCATGTGCCTCATTGTTCTATCAGGGTCAGTAAATTTCATGTGGCATATCTTACATTCTGTATCGACAATATCGTTAGATTTTCTTTTGAATAAATTCAATTAATCAGGATAAAATTAAAGCATTAATAAATTAATAATTTCGTCTAATCAGTCTTGAAACTTTCAATACATTTTTCTGATTTTCAAAACAATGACATCATATCAAACATGGTAAACGCACAGGGTAGTGGATGTGGATTGACTTGCCTCGTAAAAGTAATTTCATAAATACCCGATACAATTCAGGATATTATTGATATTAGAAGAATTAAGAAAAAAAGCCCTATACCAAAACTCTATTGAGATCTGGATTGGAGTAAGTGAAGAGAAAAAAATAGACTGGGTCAATACTGATAATTATCAAAAGTTTATTGCATTTCTTTTAAAAAATGAACTGGGCCTAAAACAAATGACTATTTGTTTTGATGAATCAGATAATGCACGTTACGGCGGTCACAGCAAAAAAGTATTTGCTAATGATTTGGCTGCAATCAACGATGTAAATTCACACTGTTATTCAATAAAATTGAAGGACAGTGCAATCGAATTAATTCGAAAATTTACCCTCTAATTTTATTATCATTTTAACTTTGGATTAACAGTTGCATCTAACATATTTCTAAAATTATGCCACTGAGTTCTTATTTTCTCCACTGGTCATGGTAATTGTGTAACAATATAGCCGATAGGGGCATGCTGACCAAATAATACACTGTAAACTCTAGATACACTAACACAAAATTGTAGATTCTCAAAATTAGGTCTAAAAATAATACTAATCTATTGGAAAAATACCCAATCAACATTGACTACTAAAAACTATGATTCAATCTTAAAAGAAACTTCCAACTGGATATCCACAAATGATCTACACAAAAAGATTGGAACCGATAAAGCACAAATGATTGAAAGTTGTAAAACATTACTTGCAATGGGTTATCTTAAAACTAATCCAAAACAAAATAAATTATTCTATAGAAAAGATGACAAAGCACAAAGTGAATTTGATTTTACAATATTAATGGACATTTTTGAAATGAATCAGAAAAATGAATTGCATAATCTAAGTCAATTATCAAGCATAATGAGAAATGACGGTAAGGGGTTAAGACAAAAATGTCTGGACATGTTAGAACACGTCAACGAAGAAGTAAAACGGGCCAACATGGTTAAAGCTAAATTAGATTATCAAAAGAAATCATCATTAATTTCTACTAACATTGCAGATGAAAGAATCAAAAAACTAGACAAGTATGTTGAAAAAATTATGAATGCTGTAACGAGCAAAAATAAAGATGATATAACTACCAAAGCAATTCAAACATACTTCAAACAACATGCAATGAAATTTGAAGAGTTTAAAATTTAATTAAATTACTTTGTTTACTCGGTTTTACCTAGTTTTTTCAATGAATTATCTTTGAGAAGCAATAAATTTGAATCTGCTTCACCACCCATATTTTTGTCGATACTAATTGCTTCATCAAAGCATGCAATGGCTTCTTTGTGTTTTTCTGATCTTTGTAATGCAATACCTTTGTCAACTAATTCAAGTAATAATTCAGAATTATCTTCTTTATTTTGTTCTGTCATGATTTACAGATAATATTGTTCTTCATTAACTTTGATTAAACATCAAAACAAACGTCAAGATCTAGGTAGTGAACACATTTCGGTCTCAAATGTCCCTCTGGAACCCAGGTTATCATGACTTTTTTTCTTTTTTATGTTGTAACGTAGTAGTAGATATGTTGGAATCAACTGACTATCTGATTTTATTGGTTTTGTTAAAATCCCCAATCTTAGTTTTTCTATGTTACAAATTCACAACGATAAAAAAGAGATTATACAGTAAAGTTCAACATTATAGAATGAAACCTCTTTTTTTAAAATCCGAGTAATTCTTAAAATCAGTCACTAAAATTAATTAATTTCATAAATATGCGATATATTTGAGGATAATATTGAAACATGCATTGATTATTCTAATAGCAATTGTCGCTGTGATTGGAGTTATGTTTCCAAGTGTTACTGCACAACAATATGATGATTTTGATTATAATATTCGCGGTGGAGAAGTTTTAAACTTTGAAATAGATTCTGATAATGCGTCTTTACTTATTTCCATTGATGCTCGGGCAAGGGGAGAATTAATCATAACATTGCCAAGATCCATAATTGATGCAAAAGTTGATTCTGAAGATATTGACTTTGATGTCTTTATTCGTGGAATGCAGATTACTTCGTTTACTGAAACCGTTACCCCTTATGATAGAACCATCACCATCCCTTTCAAAAGATCAAATGATGAACTATCTATTGTTGGGACCCATATTTTTTCACAACCTGCAATTGTAAAAAATAGCCAGCCGCAAACAATAGAACAAATGGTTCAATCTGAATTAGATATGGAGATGCCTGATGGAAAAGCAAAATTATTGATATTTTCTAATACTAATTGGTCTGGTGCATATCAGTCTTCCAATGTTGGTTTTACTGAAATAATTGGTCAAAATGATGATGAGGTTATTTTTGAATGTAATTCTAGTATGGGAAGTCAGGGCATGTTTGGTACAAAGATTCAAAAATTAACAGAAGAGGGCTACTTGGAAATGTATGTAATTCAAAATCAACAAATAATATCTCAAGGATCTACTGAAACAAACTTTGGTGAAGTATTCCTCAAAGCTGATTGTATATCCAGTTCTGACCCTACTGCTTCTACCAATCCTGGCATTCCTAGAGGCGGTGGTTGTCTAATTGCAACAGCTACATACGGTTCTGAGATGGCAACTGAAGTTCAACAACTCAGAGAACTAAGAGACAATCAATTGATGAATACGGAATCTGGAACTGCATTCATGGGAATGTTCAATGACATTTACTATTCATTCTCACCAATTATCGCTGATTATGAGCGTGAAAATCCGTTATTCAAGGAAGCAGTAAAGATTGCAATTACCCCAATGATTTCATCATTGTCAATCATGGAGAACGCAAACTCTGAATCAGAAGTTCTAGGACTTGGATTGTCTGTAATTGCATTAAACCTTGGAATGTATCTTGCAGTACCAGCTGTAGTGATTATTGGAATTAGGAAAAAAATCTAAAAAATACAAGATAAGTTTTGGTTATATTTAATGAATGAAAAATAAATTCATGGATGATAGTAATTTTCCTAACGGAGTTTGCAAACAATGCCATGAGTCGGTAGTTGTAATGATACGAAAAAATGATTTGAAAGAGGGAGATATTCGTTATGAATGTAAACAGTGTGGTTACGTTAGTAGAAAAAAAGACTAGTGATGGTATTTCCACATTTCGCCAATATAATCACATTCTCGACACACATAGATTAGATTCCAAAAAAGAGGGGCTTGTTGTCTTTCCCATTGCATTAGTCCTGAACATTTTGTACAGGGTTTAGTTGGCGGGTGTATTTTTTTATGCTCCTCAAATTCATCGTGAATCTCAAAGGCTTTGTTACAAGCTTCACATTTTTCTTTCTTCTTTCCAAGCAATCCCATGATAGTTCAATAGATGTCACACTAAAAAAGACATTCAATATTTTCAATATCTAAAAAATCTATTTGGAATTTATAAAATTCTGATTAACGAATATGAAGTGTGTAAACAAGTCAGGCTTTATCGAATTCAATCTTGACCGCCTGACGCTAGAAAATATGGACTAGATCCAAAAGAAATTTTCCTTCTATGGTAATACAACACTAAACTTGGTCTAGGGCCTAACAGTCGTGGTCGTTTTCGTCTTTTGGATCTTTTTCTGTGTGGTTACACCATCTACTTTTTCCACTTTCACCATCTTGACGCCAATCTTTTTCCATAACTATAGTATGTCATAACTAGTAAAAAAAGACACTATGGCAAAAACTCACATATCGCAAAATAATGCCTCTTTTTTAAAAATTATAATAATCTGACAAACATCTTATGCTTGAACCAGAAACACCTCTAATTTGTAACAAAATGTATGCTTTACCAGGCCAATCAATAGTGCATTATGTCACTTTAACCTCTAGAATAAAGTAATTTTTTTATCCGGATGAGTAACTTAGATTTGTAATGAGTGCATATGTTGATCTTTTACAGGAATATCGAGAAAAATTTGATAAAGAAATTTTTCCATTACTTGTATCCAATGAACTAATTCATAAAAAAACTGGACTGGTCTATCACTCTTTCCAAAAAAGAATTGATAGAATAGAATTACAAAAAAAATCAATTGAAAGCAAAATATTTCTTTTAAAACAACACATGTCAGACGGAAATAAAGTTGAAGATTTTGATAAATCCATAATGTTTGATTTAATCAGTATGTTTGCTCAGGGAACATTATCCTATTTTGAAATATACAAATCATGTTTAAAATTTTCTTTAAATTTTGAAAAACTTGGAATAGTAAAAGAGGATCCGGGGTATAATGAAATGATTGATCATTTGGGAGATTACAAAAATAATGGAATACCTGTATTTCATAAAGCAGGTCTTAGAACATTTTTCAATATAGATTTGAGAAATGTTTTAACAAATGACTCTTGGTGGATAAATAGTAATTTTGAATTTACATATGAGGAACCAGATGGGACGGAACTATCCTTGAGTATAGGTGAACTTTATGGCGAATTGGCAAGTATCAATTCAATTGTATTAGGGTTTACAGAAAATCATCAGAAAAATGCAGATAACAAACTACTGGAATAATGTTTTAATTTTAATACCTCAAAATAATTTTTTAATTCATACTCATGATTGAGGCTGTATCAAAAATTGTTAAAATTAGTGGTCCTGGACTGCTATTTGCCAGTACTGCAATAGGCGTGTCACACCTAATTCAATCAACTAGAGCAGGTGCTGATTTTGGATTAATGATAATAGGATTTGTGGTACTAGTTAGTGTACTGAAATATCCATTTTTTGAGTACGGTTCCAGGTATGCAAATTCAACTCAAACTAGCATAATTGATGGTTACAAAAAATTAGGAACTCCAATCCTAGCTTTGTACCTGATAATTACGGTATGCTCGATGTTTTTTGTAACGGGTGCTGTAGGATTTGTAGCTGCTGGATTTTTTGAGAATTTATTTAATTTAGAATTTTTAGGAGAATGGTCAATCATACTATTATTCATTTCATGTGTGTTGATTTTGTCAATAGGCAAATTCAATCTACTGGATAACCTAATCAAAATTATTGTAACTATCTTAGTTGTATCTACAGTACTTGCATTTTCACTAACTGTAATTAATGGACCAATAGAACCCGTAAAAGATTTCATTCCAAAAGAACTATGGACGACAACAGGAATTTTCTTTTTACTGGCATTGATGGGATGGATGCCTACTGCAATTGATTTATCAAGTTGGAATAGTTTGTGGACATTAGAGAAAATAAAACAATCAAAGTACAAACCAAAATTAAAAGAGACTCTATTGGAATTTAGAATTTCTTATTTGTTAACAGGGATTTTGGCAATAATGTTTGTTACCCTAGGTACTTTCATCTTTTATGGTTCAGGTGAAGAACTTCCTAACAATAATTCCCAGTTTGCTCATTCAATCATTACAATGTATTCTAGTGTAATGGGGAATTGGAGCTATATTGTAATCGCTGCATCAGCATTTACAGTGATGTTTGGAACTATTCTTGCTGTATTTGATGGATATTCTAGGGCTCTTAATAGAACCGTAGAGTTACTATTTAGAAAAAATAATACAAATCAGTCTAAAAGTTCACGAAAATTATACACTGTTTTTCTCATAATTTTAGCCTCAGGATCACTGGTAACTGTGCTTCAATTTGGGGACAACCTAAAGGAGTTAATTGATTTTGCAACAATTCTTTCATTTGTCATAGCCCCTGTAATTGCAATTTTCAATTACAGGCTGGTAACTGGAAAATATTTGGAAAAATCCCATCAACCGGCAATATGGTTGAAAGTTTTAAGCATATCTGGAATTTTGTTCTTATCTGGATTTGCAGTGTATTTTATTTTATTAAAATTTATTTTTACCACTCCCTTCTGATACTAAACTTGATTAGATTAGAAAGTCATTCTAAAAGGCATTCTAGCAAATATCACCTCAACTGCTCTTTCATTATCCTCACTTGTTGAGTGTACCAATTTTGCAAATTGGTTTAACTCTTTGATTGTGTTTGCAATTAGTTTAGAATAATCATCTTTCAGCATATCATAGTCCATAGTTTCTCTAGTCCACATTAAATTTTGAGTAATTACTATAACTGGATTAAATAGCATAATCCACCTTTCTAATTTTTTAGTGGGTTTGGGATATTTTCCTTTACCAAAAGTTTTCTGTTTATAGAATAGTTTATCCTTATCTAATTTTTGCCATTCACCATTTATTTTTTTAAATTTTGTATCAAGTAATATTTTAACAAATTTAATTCCTTCACGCAGATACATGTCCGTTTTTAGATCCCCTCCGATGTGTGTTTGATAGTATAGTGGCTGATGATTTTCATTTTGCAACTTGATAAAAAATCCTAATTCAACATAGTAATCTAAATCCTCTCTTACTTTATTTTTTCTTCTAGCACCTTTGATTCCAAGTTCTACAAATTTATTGTATATTGTTTGAAACTTTACTCCATCATTTTTCATATTTGTGATTTGAACTTCAGGAATTTGATCACGATAATATTGTAATGGGATTATTGATTTCACAGTGTACTATTGTAGCCAGTTCTTTTAAACTTTAGATAAGGAAAGTGTATCAAAATTGATACTGTTTTGAGGTATTCTGTGCGTTAGATTACTAAATTATCATTTATTTCTGCATATTGGGGAGGATTAACTTGGTTTAGTTAAGAAATCTTGATTTTAAAATTTATTTTAACTTGAATAAATCCTGAAAAAATATTTTCTAAAATGTATGATTAAATCATTTAATGCATATTAGAAGCTCGTAAAAGTTCACTGTATAAAATAGTCACAAAAATGCTTATCTAAATCCAATTCATGAGTTTGTGTTATGGGTTTGTTTGGTTTTGGTAAATCTAATGAAGAAAAGGCATCTCATCTACATCATAAAGGAGTTAATCTTAGCAAAAAGGAAAAATTTGAAGAAGCCCTTGAGTGTTATAATGAAGCAATTAGTATTGAACCTGAAGTTTGGGATTTTTGGTTCAGTAAAGGTTCTGCATTATCTGAACTAGAGAGATTTGAAGAAGCCCTTGAGTGTTATAATGAAGCAACTGTTTTAGACTCTTGGAAAATACGTTGGGAAGCATGGTTTTGTAAAGGTCAGGTATTATCTCACCTCGGAAGATATGAAGAAACCTTTGAGTGTTTTAATGAAGCAATTAGTATAGACAGTACAAATCCTGATTTTTGGACTTGGAAAAGTTTTGCATTAAAGAAATTAGGAAAACATGAAGAAGCAGAACAATGTGTTGCTAAAGCCAAAGAAATAGAAGAAAGAGAATAGATTATCTCAATAACAATTATGAATTTTTAATTATGACATATAGAAAGTTATGAGAAATTATAGTGCAATACTTTTGAAAGAACAAAATAAAAGAATCTGATAACTGCCCTAACGGGTGTGAATAAGAAATACTATTCTAAATCACTATGCTCTTTAGCCAAATGTTCTTCTTTTGGAAGTGAAGTATTTCCCTGGTGGTGTGGAGAGACTACAACCCCGCATATTGTACATTTTAACTTTTCAAAATATTTCTCAATATCTTTTGGTTTTTCTGCCATATGCCTTACTAGTTGAAGATTAGATATAAACGAATTAAACTTGAAAGAACAAAATAAAAGAATGGGGATAAGTAGTATTGAGAGGTATTGTGGTCATGAATTGTACTCAATGCAAGCAAGAAATTGAATTGAATCAAGAAGCCCAAATTAGAAATGATCATGTTTTTCATGAGTGTTGTGCGATAACTTATGATAAAGATGAAAAGGCGTGGGTATTGTTCCATTAGTTTTTTTATGATTGCATCTTTTTCTGACTAAACTATACTATGGTCTATTCCGTCAATAATATGCATATATTGGATTCAAATTTTAGTAACATATGCCATTTGTAAAAGCAGGTGATGAATCAAATCCTGAAATTTCATTATTGTATAAAGAAATCAACGATGAATTAAAAATTGGTAAAATACCAAATATTTTAAAAACAACTAGCATTGATCCACAAATTGCACGATGGTTTTGGGATGGAGTAAAAATTATCTTACTTCGTGAATCATCAATTCCAAGAATATTGAAAGAATCTATTGCATTAGTAGTTTCAAATGCAAATTCATGTGAGTATTGTACAAAAGCTCATGGGATGTTATTGCAATTAATGGGATTTACAGAAGAACAAATCATTGATCTTAAAGATAATTTTGAAAGTTTTTCAGACAAGGAAAAAGCTGCATTAACCTATGCATTAAAAATCAATGATGCTGCAAATAAAATTACATCAGATGATCATAAAATTTTAAAAGATTTTGGATATAATGACAAACAAGTTGTAGAAATCACTTCAGTTGTTGCGGCATTTAATTGGGCAAATATTATCGCAGATGCATTAGGTACAGAAATAGAATCCTGATTACTAATTTTTAGGATAAATTTTGATTTACTTATCAATTTTTTCATTGTTTTTTTATTTTATGATAATTTAGAAATAGGAATCAAGCCAAGATTACAAAGGAATGTGAAAAGAAGGGGGATTTGAACCGAACTGGAATTCATGTTAATCTAGGCACAAATTTTCTATTAATCAAAATTACTGATAAGATCAATTTTTTCATTGTTTTTTTTATTTATGGTAATTTATCAAATCATAGTATTGCCATAGGTAATGCTGGGCTGCGATAATTCAAACTAACGCATCTTTCGGGATTATTGCTCCTACCTCGTGGCACAAGCCATCATAGAGTAGGGTAGATTATTCATCAGACAATATTGGAAGATTTCATCTGATTATTTCTAAATTTTAAAACAACAAGAAAAGGTGGGAAAACATTGAACATAAATGAGTCCTAACATGAATCGTCTTCCTTACTCATCATTCTACGACGCAGAGATGATGATTTCCTGTTAATTCTATTAAGAACAAATAATATTTAACAATGATCATAGAAATTCTGTTTTTTTAAGTTGCAAAATTTTGATTTGATATATACAATATTTTTTTAAATTCCAAAGGACTGAGATTTATTTTTACATTTGGGACATGCTAATCCATTTGTTCTAGTTCCACATTTTTTACAGGTTATGTTCATTCCAACTATGTCCTGAGCTGGCGTTTTTGTTGCCTTTATTATCAAAATTGCAACTACTAGAACGCCTACTGCAATTGCAATTAGTATCAGAACCATTCAATACATAACTCAAAACATGAATAAAGAGATTTACAAAATATTCTTAACATATTCAACAATCCCAGCATTATAACCAAATATTATGAATAAAACTAGGTGTTACTGGATTGCCTTGTGATCTAATCCTAAGATCATGCTACTTTGCACCTACATTTTATATGAAGATTGATAAATTAACTACATAGGAGTATAGAGAATGGTCACCGTTGAAGAAATTGAACATGTTTCAAAATTAATGAAAATAGATGTAGATGATCACAGTGAGTATTTAGAAAAAGTAAAAAAGATGATTAGTTATTTTGATATTTTAGATTCTGCAGGTGTCGAGTCTGAAGAAATAACAATGCCTGAAATTTCAATTGAGAGTTTAAGAAAGGATGAATTTATTCCATTTGAAGACAAATTAATTGAAAAGATGAATCATTACAAAGGAACCTATGTGCACGCACCAAAGATGTCATGATGAATTTAAAAATTTCTGCCCTCGAATATGTTGAAGAAGTAAAAAATGGAAATATTTCTGTAGAGGATTTTATTGGCAAAACCCTTGAAAGGATTGATAGTGTGGAGGACAAACTGCATGCGTTTTTATCAATTAACGATAAGGCACTTGATCAAGCTCGTGAATTAGATAAGCAAATTAAATCAGGTCAAGATGTCGGAGCTTGTTTTGGAATGCCAATTTCAATTAAAGATAACATGTGTATCAAAAACAGTAAAACTACATGTGCATCAAAAATGCTTGAAAATTTTATTGCGCCATATGATGCAACTGTAATTTCTAAATTAAAAAAACAGAATGCAATTTTTATTGGAAAAGCAAACATGGATGAATTTGCAATGGGTCTAACTACTGAATTTAGTGCATATGGTCCAAGCAAGAATCCTTGGAATACAGAATATGTTCCAGGCGGATCATCAGGTGGAAGTGCAGTGTCCGTTAGTTCCTATGAATGCGTTGCATCATTAGGATCTGATACGGGAGGGTCTGTCAGAAACCCTGCAAGTTTTTGTTCCACTGTAGGGTACAAACCAACGTATGGTTTAATCAGCAGATATGGGATAATTTCATATGCAAATAGTATTGAACAGGTAGGTCCACTAACTAGAACTGTAAAGGATACAGCATTCATGCTAAATCTAATCGCAGGTATTGATCCTAATGATAATACCACAGTAAATAACAACAATGAGGATTATTTGGAAAATATTGATGCAGGAATTGAAGGTAAAAGAATTGGTATAATTACAGATATGATGGGGGATGGAATTGATCCAGAGGTACTAACTGCCACAAAAGAGGCTATTTCAAAACTTGAAGGGCTAGGGGCCATTTGTGAGGAGATATCACTAGAAATGGTAAAATATTCTGTTGCAGCATACTATACAATTACAGCTACTGAAGCTGGAAGTAATCTTGCAAGGTATGATAATTTAAGATATGGTTATGATTTTCCAGTTGAGGGGTATGAGTTTAATTCATACATTTCAAAGGCACGGAGAAATTTTGGTCCTGAGGTGACAAGAAGAATGATCATTGGAGGATTTGTACCATCAGCAGGTCATGCTGGAAAATATTTTCTTAAAGCTATGAAAGTGAAAAGCAAATTAACTAAAGAAATCAACGAGGCATTTAAGAAATTTGATCTTTTAATTGCACCAACTGTACCGGTATTACCCTTCAAAATTGGAGAAAAAATAGATGATCCTGTTGCTCTATTTCTAATTGATATCAATACAGTTACTGCCAATCTTACTGGAAAACCTGCAATTTCAATTCCATTTAAAATTGTAAATGGTCTGCCAATTGGAATTCAACTATTGGCAAATTCCATGAATGATAAATTACTATTGCAAGCAGCATATGCATTAGAGAAAACAGTTACACTTCCAGAGGTTCCAATATGACAAAAATTGGGTTAGAAATTCACTGTCAATTAACAAATTTACAAAGTAAATTATTTTGTTCATGTAAGGCAAACTATAGGGAATTTGCACCAAATGAAAACATCTGTCCTGTTTGTGCTGGAATACCTGGAAGTCTACCTAGATTAAACCAAGAAGCTGTAAAAAAGGCAACAATGATTGCAATGGCACTAAACTGCTCAACTCCAGAAAAAATTGCATTTTTTAGAAAAAATTATTTTTATCCTGATTTACCTAAAAATT
>Ga0308016_10000671_pt1 | contig 17167 bp, 16 predicted proteins | sample Neamet233_FD_203129 | JGI IMG/M metagenome (GOLD analysis project Ga0308016, IMG submission 203129) | Marine microbial communities from water near the shore, Antarctic Ocean - #233 | ecosystem: Environmental > Aquatic > Marine > Unclassified | place: Southern Ocean | collected 2014-07-28
ACTTCCCCATCCGTAATCATCAGAAATTAAAAATTCTGTTCCATCGTTACAAACTAGATAGACATCATCGTTAGCCCAGCAAAGCACCTCACAAGACCCATCATCTGTATTTGCTTCAGAATCATAATTAAATGCTGTTTCATCCATACATCCATTTACTACTGCAATACACTCGTTTGTGATAGCCATAAAATCTTCGGGAACATCTACACGACCTCCATCACTGGACCATTGACCACCCCAAGCAACTATAGAACCATCAGCTTTAAGAGCAATGTTATGATATATATTACATGAAATTGCAATGACATCTGTCAATCCTTCAGGCACACTTCCAGATTGTGCCAATCCACCCCAACTAACTACTGTTCCATTTGATTTAAGTGCTATAGCATGAAGATAACCAGCACTAATAGCAATAACATCAGATAAACCTTCAGGTATATTTAATTGACCTGCTCCATTATCTCCCCATCCAATAACAGTTCCATCTGCTTTGAGGGCAAGTCCAAAATGACCTCCAGCTTCAACATCTACTACATCTGTAAGGTCATTAGGAAGTTCAGTTATTCCTAAATTAGGTCCAGCTCCACCTTGCCAACCAACCACAGTTCCATCTGCTTTAAGTGCAAAGGAAAATCCGTAAAAAGCAGCTTCAATATCAACAACATTAGTAAGATCTTGAGAAGATTTTTCATAATCCCAATTATTATCTCCCCAACCAACTACTGTTCCATCTGATTTAAGTGCAAGAGCATGATGCAATCCTACAGACATTTTAACCACATCAACAGCATCTTCAGGGACAACATGAATAGTTGGGTAGTTCCCACAGTAACCCCAACCAGTAACGCTACCGTCAGATTTTACAGCAAAGGAAACGTCCTCACCTGAATGAATTTCTACAACTTCAGTTGTGTTTGCAGGAATATCCAATTGATTTAAATTATTGGATCCATATGCATTAAGAGTTCCATCGGGAGTAATGACAACATTGTGGTTTAATCCTGCGGAAATAGCATGTCTAACAGATTCTACACAATCTTGTGCACTTATATTAAAGCTCATTGCAAATACAAGAGCTAAGATTCCGGTAAATTTTTGTGTAAAGTTTTTCATGTTTTCGGAGGGGTTTATTTAACTAATGTTAATTGTTTGGTTATACTTATTTTATTTGCTTCTAGTTTGTAGAAGTAAACACCTGTGGATAGACTAGATGCATCCATACTTATCGTATGCATACCTTTGGTATATGCCTCATTTGATAGTGAAAGTACTTCTTGTCCCAATGTATTAGATACTGTTAGGTTTATCTTTCCATCCTTTGGAAGGTAAAAGCTAATACTCGTATTGTCCATTACTGGATTAGGTACATTTTGGAACAGCTCCATCTCTTGGATTATTATAGCAGTTGTTGTGATTGAACCTACAACACTTACTCCGTCTTTAGCAAAGACATTATCTCCTCGCTCCCATCGGTTTATTTTAAGGGCTGTCATCTTATCTTCAGACTTATCAAAAAGAACAATACTAAAGGTTTCCCCTTTTGTCATTCCTTCTTTAGCCGAAGTGGTTTCATCATCGCCCCAAATAGCCAAACCAGAATGTCCTTCTTGTTCGGGTCTCCAAGCAATAGAGGCTACCATATTTCTTTCTGAATCGTATACTGCGATCTCATCACCTAGCTCTGGAGATACTTCCCAGGCAGAACCTAATATAAGTAAGGTGTGGTTGACGCCTGTATTTACAGGTCGAGCAAAACGCTCGGTGTTCATTGTTTTCTTTTGGTAAGAACTTAAATCTGCTGTTTGAGCATTAAGTCCTGCACTTATTAAAAGCACGATACTTAAATAGTTAGTTTTCATCAAAGTAGTTTAGAGTTATTCTTGTTTATTTTAATTTTAATGAGCCTAAATTAAATATAATATATGATGTTCACAAAAATACACCCCCTCAATTACCCCCTCAATTACCCCCTAAGTTTTACTAAAACATTGTTTTATAGCAATTTTCTAACATATTTTCCTGAAAGAGTTGTTTAATAGTTGTTTCGATTGAAAAAATATTGTGAAATAGAAAATAGACAATGCGAATAAAAAAGTCAAGGCTTAAATACAATTCTGTAATCTAAGGGATAAGCATAAAATTAGATTCATCAATTACCAAAAGCAATAGGCTCATTACTAGGACTCCAATCTTTTTCGGTTCCTTGCACACATAACCGTAAAGTACCGTGACCCATTTTACTATTCAGACTATCGTATACTTTCATCAGGGCAGTACGTTTTACAATATTATGATTACTAAATAAACTTAGCTGAACTATAGACTCTGGGATAATATCTGAAACTACAACACCTGCTCTTTTATAAAGACAGTCACTTTGATATAATTCTTCTAAAGCCTTATGTGTAGCTTTTATAATCTCTATAGAATCGTTTGTTGCTGTAGGGAAAATGACTTCTATATAGCCATTATGAATTTTCGTATTTGGTTTAAACCTATTGGTTTGAATAAACACACCTAGCTTTTTTGCACAGCTTTTTTGTTGGCGAAGTTTGTAAGCACAAAGACTAGCGAAATTTGTGAGGGGCTCATTTAAATCTGCTAAGGAGCTAAGTTCTTGTTTAAAAGAACGCGAACTCATAATACTCTTTTTAGCCGCTCGTGTTTCAACTAAATTAGAACAAGAAATTCCATTTAGCTCTCTCACTAATCTTACACCACCAATATTCATATATTTCCTAAGCCATGGCTCTTCTAACTTAGCGAGTTGAGATGCTTGAAATATTCCTTTTTCATTTAGCATCTTAGCATGCCTTCTACCAACACCCCATAAATCTTCTATTGGGAAATAACCTAGTGCACGCTCAATTAAATCGTTGTTAGTTAAAAGAAATACGCCAGTACTCGTATGCTTCTTAGCTATATTACTTCCTAGCTTGGCTAAAACTTTCGTCTTAGCTATTCCAATAGAAATAGGGATTTTTGTTTCTTTTAAAACCTGTTCTCTTAATAGAATGGCTTTTTCACCTGGCGCAGCAACATCGGTAAAATCCATAAAAGCCTCATCTATAGAATAGACTTCAATGGCATTACATTCGGAGCTTAGTATGTCCATTATTTTTTGCGAAATTGCTCTATACAATTTCACATTAGCAGAAAACATATACACCTTATCTCTAATTAGCCTGTCCTTTACCTTAAAAACAGGTTCTCCCATTTTATAGCCCAAAGCTTTAGCTTCATTACTTCTCGCAATAATACAACCATCATTATTGGATAAAACAACAATGGGTTTGCCTTCCAATTCGGGATGAATGGATCGCTCACAAGAAGCGAAAAAATTATTACAGTCGGCTAGGGCTATCATTTCTCTAAATTACGAAACTATTGATTGGTTTTGAATAATTCAAAAGACGCTATTAAAGATGACAATTTGTGACATACTAGTACAAGTTCAGTATGATAATTAAAATAAGAAAGCCCATTTCGTTTAAACGAAATGGGCTGTTAATATCATAATTTATAGACTATTGAATAGACTTTAAAATAGGCACTTCAATAATAACGTTTACCTCGTCCCAAGTTTTACCCTTGTGTAAATCGAAGCATTTTGCATGTATACTCTTATAAGCTTTAATTGCACCAAATTCTTCTAAAGAAAGAGTTCCTTTCATTTTTAAAACTTTGTCTGTAAGTGTATAGCTCAAAACCATTTCCTTAGCAACACCTAATATATTAATTGTTGCGGTAATAGACGTCTCTGTCATTGCTCCTAAAACACCCGTAATTTCAAAGTTATCAGTAAAAAACTTAAAGAAATAATCATTTAAACTCAAATCTCTAATTTCATCTCCCGAGATAGAGCTTGCGGTATTAATAGAGAAATTTATTCCATTAACCAATTCTTCAATAGAAGAAAATTGTTGATCACCCCTATCGGTTGTTAATTCTTTAAATTGTCCAATAACTTTTAGTTTATCTTCTGTTTTATATCCAGCCCAAAATACTTTTGTACGAGTTTCATCAAAGCTATAAAGAACCTCTTTATCTACTTTAATACTTTTACTTATACTAGTTTCCTTAGTTTTAGTATCGGTACAAGCAGAAAATAATGCGATTGTAGAAAAAAGAAGTAAAAACTGTTTGATTGATTTCATCATGGCTTGTATTTTTTTAATGTGGTTAAAGTTAAGAATTAAAAAATCCCGATCCTTACGGAACGGGATTTCATTTATTTATCAAAAGATAAAGTATTAAGCATTTTGAGTTTTAATCAAGTTTAAGGCAGAACCTGCTTTAAACCATTCAATTTGCTGCGCATTGTATGTATGATTCAATTTAATAGAATCTGTTGTACCATCAGCATGAAGTAAATCTAAAGACAATTGCTTGCCTGGAGCAAATGCAGCTAAATCTGTAAAGTTGAATGTATCTGCTTCTTGCACTAAGTTATAGTCAGCTTCATTAGTGAAGGTTAAACCTAACATACCTTGTTTCTTAAGGTTTGTTTCGTGGATACGCGCGAAAGATTTCACGATTACCGCACAAACACCTAGGTGACGAGGTTCCATTGCAGCATGCTCACGAGAAGAACCTTCACCGTAATTGTGGTCTCCCACAACAACAGAAAGTACACCAGCCACTTTATACGTTCTAGCTACATTAGGGACTTCATCTACAGAACCATCTAACTGAGACTTCACGCTATTAATAGCGCCGCCAAAAGCGTTTACAGCACCAATTAAACAGTTATTAGAAATGTTATCTAAGTGACCACGGTATTGTAACCATGGACCAGCCATAGAAATATGATCGGTAGTACATTTCCCTTCGGCTTTAATTAACAATTTAGCACCCGATATATTCTTACCATCCCAAGCCGCAAAAGGACTTAGTAATTGTAAACGTTTAGAATCTGATTTTACAACAACTTCAATTCCAGAACCATCTGCTGCAGGAGCTTGGTATCCGTTGTCTTTTACAGCAAAACCATCAGCTGGTAATTCTGAACCTGTAGGTTCTGCTAACATTACTTGCTCCCCATTTTCGTTGGTAAGAGTATCTGTAAGCGGATTAAAGTCTAAACGACCAGAAATTGCTATTGCAGCAACCATTTCTGGAGAACCTACAAAGGCATGTGTATTTGGATTTCCATCGGCACGTTTCGCAAAGTTTCTGTTAAACGAGTGTACGATAGAATTTTTCTCTTTTTTCTCGGCATTAGGTCTATCCCATTGACCGATACAAGGACCACAAGCATTCGTGAAAATTCTTGTAGACTCAAATTTATTAAATATATCAATCAATCCATCGCGCTCAGCAGTAAAACGAACCTGCTCCGAACCTGGGTTAATTCCTAAAATAGCTTTTGGTTTAATCCCTTTATTTACGGCATCTTCGACAATAGAAGCTGCACGAGATAAATCTTCGTACGAAGAGTTGGTACAAGAACCAATTAAAGCCCATTCTATATCTAAAGGCCAATCGTTCGCTAAAGCTTTCTCTTTCATTTCTGAAACAGGAGTCGCTAAATCTGGCGTAAATGGACCATTTAAATGAGGCGTTAAATCAGATAAGTTGATTTCTATTACTTGATCAAAATATTTTTCTGGATTTTCATAAACCTCAGCATCACCTGTTAAGTGTTCTGCAACCTCATCGGCTAAAGTAACAACATCAGCTCTATCGGTAGATTTTAAATAACGTCTCATAGAGTCGTCGTAACCAAAAGTTGAAGTTGTAGCTCCAATCTCAGCACCCATATTACAAATAGTTCCTTTTCCGGTAGCAGACAAACTCTTTGCACCTTCACCAAAATATTCAACAATACAACCAGTACCACCTTTTACAGTAAGAATTCCAGCCAACTTAAGAATTACATCTTTAGGAGCAGACCAACCACTTAATTTACCAACTAATTTTACACCAATAAGTTTCGGGAATTTAAGTTCCCAAGCCATATCTGCCATAACATCAACTGCATCAGCACCACCAACACCAACAGCAACCATTCCTAATCCACCTGCATTTACAGTATGAGAATCGGTACCGATCATCATTCCTCCAGGGAAGGCATAATTTTCTAAAACCACTTGGTGAATAATACCTGCACCTGGCTTCCAAAAACCAATACCGTATTTATCGCAAACAGAACTCAAGAAGTTAAATACTTCGTTGTTCTTATTAATTCCTTCTTGTAAATCTTTTGTAGCACCGATACGGGCTTGAATTAAATGATCGGCATGGGCAGTAGATGGAACAGCAACTTTATCTTTTCCTGCTTGCATAAATTGCAATAATGCCATTTGTGCAGTAGCATCTTGCATGGCTACACGATCTGGAGCAAAATCAACATAAGATTCACCACGAGTATATTCTTCAGAAGAACTTCCTTTCCAAAGGTGGGTGTATAAAATCTTTTCTGCTAAAGTTAATGGTTTGTTTACTGTTGCTCTTGCGGCAGCTACACGCTCTGGATAAGCAGCGTAAACCTTTTTGATCATTTCTATATCGAATGCCATGAAGTATGATTTATCTGGGTTATATGAATCGTTTATTAGGCTTGCAAAAATACGAAATTCCACCGAAAAATTACAAACTGCTGAGTTCTAATTACCACAATTGAGTACTTAAAACGAATTCCACTATTATAGTAGGTAAAAAAAATGAAAATTGCAAACGTAAATGGTCAATTACTTTTCTTTAAAGTCTAGAGATAGTGAATTTACACAATATCTCAATCCTGTTTCGGTAGGTCCATCAGGAAAAACATGCCCTAGGTGCCCATCGCAATTAGAACACATAATTTCTGTGCGCACCATACCGTGTGTAAGATCTCTTTCTTCTTTTACATTCATACTTAAAGCTTCAGAAAATGCTGGCCAACCACAATGAGAATTAAACTTTGAAGTCGATTCAAATAAATCGGCACCACATCCAGCACATCTATAAACTCCGGTTTCAAAATGCTCGTTATAGACTCCTGTAAAAGCCCTTTCGGTACCTTTTTCTCTAAGCACATGAAAAGTGTCTGGACTTAATTCTTCTTTCCAATCTTTTTCGGTCTTCATAAATTCTATCTCTTTAATGGTTTACTAAAAAACAAAAAAAATCCCGCATAAAGCAGGATTTCAAATATTGTTCTAAAGAATTAAAAAGAAAGAATCGTCTTTTTAATAATGTCTATACATTCCATCAATTGTTCTTCTGTCATCACTAAAGGTGGGGCAAAACGAATGATATCACCATGTGTAGGCTTCGCTAAAAGACCATTATCACGTAATCTCATACATACGTCCCAGGCTTCAATATCGCCTTTAGGCTTAATAACAATTGCATTTAAAAGACCTTTACCTCTAACTAAGGTAATCATGTCTGTATCTATAGCCGCTAATTCTCTTCTTAGAATCTGACCTAAGCGCTCTGCATTTTCTGCTAATTTTTCATCTTTCACCACTTCTAAGGCAGCAATAGCCACTTTACAAGCAAGTGGATTTCCACCAAAGGTAGAACCGTGTTCTCCTGGCTTAATACAAAGCATAATATCGTCGTTTGCAAAAACAGCCGATACGGGAAATACTCCACCAGAAATAGCTTTACCTAATATTAAAATATCGGGCTTTACATTTTCGTGATCTACTGCCAATAACTGACCTGTACGAGCAATTCCTGTTTGTACCTCATCGGCAATAAACAATACATTGTTCTTTTTACAAAGAGCTAATGCAGCGGTTAAATATCCTTCATCTGGAACAAAAACTCCAGCTTCCCCTTGAATAGGTTCTGCCATAAATCCTGCAATATTAGGATCTTTTAAAGCTTCTTCTAAAGCAGCAACATCATTGTAAGGAATACTAATAAAACCAGGTGTATAAGGACCAAACTCTTTACGAGCATCTTCGTCGTTAGAAAACGAAATAATAGTGGTTGTTCTACCGTGGAAGTTACCATCGCAAACAATAATTTTTGCAGAATCTGGGGTTAAACCTTTCTTTTGGTAAGACCATTTTCTACAAAGTTTTAAAGCCGTTTCCACTGCTTCAGCACCTGTATTCATTGGTAAAACTTTATCGAAACCAAAGTAATCGGTTACGTATCTTTCGTACTCACCTAAAACATCGTTATGAAAAGCTCTAGAAGTAAGCGTTAATACATCGGCTTGCTTTTTTAAAGCATCCACAATACGTGGGTGACAGTGACCTTGATTTACTGCAGAATAAGCAGATAAAAAATCGTAATATCTTTTTCCATCAACATCCCATACAAAAACACCTTCTCCTTTAGCAAGTACTACTGGTAGTGGGTGGTAATTGTGCGCTCCGTGCTTATCTTCTAATGCTATTGTTTCTTGAGAAGTCATAAATTGTCCTTTAATTTTCTACAAAAATAATGTATTTTACTCTGTGTTCAAAGCCTATTTTAGAGAAGCTTATTTAATGTATGTGCTTATTCATTACGATGCAGGACAAAAAACATTTGTTGTAGTCCTTTTCCTTGATGAAAAGAACCAAAAATCATGACTTACATTCTTTTTTAACGCTCTAGAAACTTTAAAATGGCTACCAAAATGAACTCACTAACCTTCCTTTGGTCGGCAAGTTCAAACAGCATTTTATTAACGCACATTTTACACGCTTCTTTCACTAAAAGAATAGAGGTCGTTAATAAAAAAGGAAATAGAAATACATTCTTTAAACCTCATTTGACAGAAAGACTATTTTGACATATCTACTTCACTGTAATGATCTTAAAAATAGATCATTACTACAATATCTAGTAATCTTCCGGACAAGTATATTAATCTATATATGCTAGCGTTTTCTACATCGCTATTCTTATAAATCAAGTATATTTGTGCTGATTAAAATTCAACACAATATGTCGTTTACGTCCTTAGGTTTATCAGCATCTCTAGTAAAAGTATTAGAGAATCAAAAAATAAGCAAGGCTTTTCCTATTCAAGAAAAAGCAATTCCTGCAGTATTAGCAAAGAAAGATGTTTTGGGAATTGCTAAAACAGGATCTGGTAAAACAGCGTCTTATGTATTGCCCATTTTAAATCAATTACAAAAAGGAGCCATTCCTAAAAACCGCCATGTAGATGTGTTGGTTTTAGTTCCTACCAGAGAATTAGCAGAACAGGTAAAAGATGTATTTCAATTATTTGGCTCTTCCCTACCCGAGCGTATAAAAACCTTAGCCGTTTATGGTGGTGTTTCTATAAACACACAAATGCAAGCTTTAAACAGCGTAAATGTGTTGGTGGCTACTCCAGGTAGATTATTAGACTTGGTAGATTCTAAGGCGGTGCACTTATCGGAAATCAGAACTCTTGTTTTAGATGAGGCTGATAAAATGCTAAGCATGGGCTTTAAGGAGGAAGTAGACCGAATTTTTAAATTACTACCCCGAAAACGTCAAAACTTATTATTCTCGGCTACATTAAACGATGATATTGATGCAATTAATCAACTGATTTTAAGAGAACCAGTTGTTATAAAAATTGAAGCAGAAAAGGATTCTCTAGAATTAATAAAACAAGTTGGTTACTGGGTAAGCGAAGAAAACAAAGGACCTTTATTGCGTTATTTAATCAAAAAAGACAAGCTTAAACAAGTCTTAATATTTACAGCGTCTACCTATAAAGCAGATAATGTAGCAGACAAACTCCGTAATAACGGAATTGATGCTTCTGCAATACACAGTAAGAAATCGCAGACGGCTCGTTTAAGTGCCTTAAAAAGATTTAAAGATGGGAGTTTAAAAGTTTTAGTAACCACCGATTTATTAGCGCGTGGTATTGATATTGAATTCCTACCTTATGTTATAAACTACGAATTACCTCGTTCTCCAAAAGATTATATTCACCGTATTGGTAGAACCGGTAGAGCAGAATCTCCTGGTGAAGCTATTTCACTTATTACTCCAGACGAGAGACACCATTTTAAAGTTATTCAAAAGAAAATGAGTAAGTGGGTAGATATGGTAGATAGTGAAAACTTTGATTTACAAGGGTGTTAACTTATTGATCGTGTGTGTTTGCCAAAGACTCTTAAATTGGATTTGACAGTTGAAATTATAAGCGTAAACGGCTAGTATAATTAGTAAAGTTTACACAGAGATACTCAGAGGGAATTTGAGATTCATTTTGCATTTACTGGAGAGAAGGTTTCAATTAACAGTATATATTCTCAAAATAAATGATGTATTGCTATATATTAATATCCGTTCCAAATATAAGATAGCCTAGTAAATAAAAAATACAATCTCTTTGAATACTCATAAATAATTTTATATTAATTAAAAAGCAATAATTATGATTAAGATGAAAATTTTTGACGAAGTCAATAAACCAACTAATATAGAAAAGACAGAAATAGTTAATTTTTTGTTTGAAAATTTACAAGAGTTTGGAGACCCAAAAAATGACATTCAAAAGGCAATAGACTATTCTGTGAAAGAATTCATTTCATTTGGTGGTTTCACGATGTTAATTATAGAAAAAGATGTGATTTTAGGGGCTACTATTATTAACAGAACAGGAATGGGAGGATACATTCCTGAAAATATTCTAGTTTACATTGCTACCAACAAAGATTATAGAGGTAAGGGGTTTGGTACAGTTTTAATGCAAAAAGCAATAGATTATGCCAAAGGAGATATTGCTCTACACGTAGAAGCAAACAACCCAGCTGTACATTTATATGAAAAACTTGGATTTACTAATCCATACTTAGAAATGCGTTTAAAAAAATAGAATGGCTGAACTACTAATTTCAACAACAAAAATTCAAAATAACATTAAATACTTGAGTAAGTATTTTCAAGCTAAAAATATACATTGGAGTTTAGTAACTAAAGTATTTTCAGGCGATAAGGAGTTTCTTAAACATGTATTAACTGATGATGTAGTTAAGAAATTTGATTCTGTTGGTGACTCACGACTGACCAGTTTAAAAAACTTGAAAGCGGTTAACCCTGCTATGCGAACAATTTATATTAAGCCTCCAGCAAAAATGTATGCTGATGAAATTATTAAATATGCAGATATTTCTTTAAATAGTTCATTCACTACTATAATTGCATTAAATAAAGCCGCAAAAAAAGTAAATAAGATTCACCAGATTATTATAATGGTAGAGCTTGGTGAATTAAGAGAGGGGATAAAACGAACAGAATTAATGAGTTTTTATGAGAAAGTATTTCAGCTTTCTAACATTGAAATTATTGGAATAGGGTCGAATTTAGGCTGTATGTATGGAGTAGAACCTACTTATGACAAATTATTACAACTATCTCTCTATAAGGAACTTATTTCTGCAAAATTTAATAAGGAATTAAAATATATTTCTGGAGGAACGTCTATTACATTACCCTTAATTGAAAATAATGCAGTCCCAAAAGATATAAACCACTTCCGTGTAGGAGAAGCAGTATTTTTTGGAATAAGCCCACTAGATAATATACAATTTAAAGAATTGTCTGTAGATGCTTTTGAATTTACTGCTAATATTATTGAATTGGAAGAAAAAAAGATTGTTCCTGACGGGATAATTAGTGATGCAAATATTGGGCATTCAGCAGATTTTGACAAGGAAGATGTTACAGAAACTTCAACGAAAGCTATTCTTGATTTCGGCCTCTTAGATGTTAACCAAGATGATATAGAAGTCTTAGATTCTAATTTAGAATTTGTAGGGATTACTTCTGACATGTTAGTAATTGATATCGGGAATAACAAAACTAAAGAAGGAAAAAAGAAATATAAAATTGGGGATAAAATACATTTTAAGCCAAATTATATGGCCGTAGCACGTCTTTTAAACTCAAAATTTATTGATAAAGTTTATGAATAAAATAATACATCCCTAACAAAAGCAAAACTGTATTAAAACACAGTTTTGCCTAAACGTTATACCTCAAACATACACCTTATCGAACTCTATCGAAAGTTATCTACTTTTAATATCCGTACTAACCATAGCCGAGACAGTTGGTAAGCAAGCAATGCTAAGAAATTAAATAAACCGTTTGCAACAATGGACTCAGAAAACAATTACGAAAACAAGCTGACTGATAAACCAAAGGGGGCAGATGAATTTTCGGATGCAGCATTAAAGCCCAAGACGAATGAAGAGCAGAATGAAGAAAAACCTGCTGAAAAAATCAAAAGGCAAGCTACCGAAGAACAACTAAACCATCCCTTACATGGGGTGAAACTGGCTCATATTTTAGCAAGTCTGGTGGAACATTATGGCTGGCCGTATCTGGCAAAACGTGTCAATATCCGCTGTTTCATGTACAACCCTACAATGAAATCAAGCCTCGGGTTTTTAAGAAAAATGACTTGGGCTCGAGAGCATGTAGAGGATATCTATATGGATATGTTGGAAAAAGGAGTAGATCCAAAAAGGCAGGTAAAATAAAAACATCTTGTCCTTCGCTAGTGCAAGAACCATAGTTTAAATCAATTTAGGATATGACGAAAGAAGAAGAGTTATACATTTCTATTGGACAAAAAATAAAAGAATCCGAACAAAGCCAGATGTTTGGAAAACCATGCTTTAAAATCAACAAAAAAGCATTTGTCTGCTTCTTTCAAAATTCAATGGTCTTTAAACTAACTGGAGAAGCACATAGTGATGCTTTGAGTTTAGATGGTACTCAACTTTTTGATCCATCAGGCAAAGAGCGACCAATGAAAGAATGGGTTCAGGTCCCTTTTGATTATTCGGATAATTGGACAGAATATGCAAATTTGGCAATGGATTATATTAAAGAGAAATGATAAAAAAGCTACTACCCTATTATCTGAAAGTTGAAGTAAGTAGACTGAAAAATATACTTGTAGATATTGCTAATGGCAACTATTTTAAATTTGCAAGTACAAAAAATAAAAGACTCAAATTTATAGGTGGTATTGAAATAATTCAAGAAATAAAACAAACTAAAACAAGCTCAGCTAAACTTGAAAATTTCAAAATAGCGATAGAGAGAATTGAAGAGATACAAATAAACCCAAATGAACTATTCTCTTTTTGGAAAACGGTTGGTCGTCCTTCAAGAAGGAATGGATTTGTAGAAAGTAGGTCAATTGTAAATGGAGAAATAACCCCAACTATAGGTGGCGGACTTTGTCAACTTTCAGGTCTCATATATTACGCAGCTATACTTGCAAACCTAGAGATTATAGAAAGATACAATCACTCAAAAGATATATACACCAATGAAACTCGATTTACACCATTAGGATCTGATGCAACTGTAGTATATGGTTTTAAAGATTTAAAAATCAATAACAATCTTAAAAAGCCAATTCGATTTTCTTTTATACTTAAAAAAAATAGCCTCACCATTAGAATAAATAGTGATGAAGTACTCGTAAAGAATACCATTGAATTTATTACAAACAATAAAAATGAAGTAACTACTTATTGTAACGAAAAACAGCTCACTGTATCGTACTATAAATAAGACAGGTTTCTAAGAACAATTCACACAATTTGAACCTAATTAGATTAGGTACAAGATAAACTTTATCGAACTCTATCGAAAGTAATATTCAAGCTCTGCTCGTAGGTTAATAATGTCTTACGTTCAAAGGTATTTACAAATGCCATAGACAAACCTTCTCTTCCAGCTCTAGCAGTACGACCACTTCTGTGGGTATAATACTCTTCACTTTCTGGCAATTGATAATGTACTACGTAAGCAAGTTCGCTAATATCTAATCCACGTGCAGCAATATCAGTCGCTACAATTAATTGTAGATTTTCATTTTTAAAGGCACGCATAACTTTATCGCGTTCTTTTTGATATAAGTCACCGTGAATAGCCGCAGTAGATATATTTTTAGCAATAAGCTGCTTGGCTAAATTCTCTGTAGCTTTCTTTGTTTTACAAAAAACAATTCCACGATTTTTATGTTGTGTTTTAAGAAACTCTAATAAAACGTGTAATTTTTCCTCGTCGTCGCAAACAAAATATTTATGTTTAATGTTTTCGTTTACTCTAGACTTTCCACTTGTTTCAATTCTAGGAGCATCGGCAGCAAGGTGCTCGCTAATAATCTCTTTTATTGCATGTGGCATGGTAGCAGAAAACAACCATGTATTTGCATCATCTGGAACAAATTCTAAAATTTGATTAAGTTCCTTTTTGAAACCCATACTTAGCATTTCATCAGCTTCGTCTAAAACTACCGTTTGAACCTTACTTAGGCTTAAAGCTTTACGTTTAAGTAAATCGATTAAACGACCTGGAGTAGCAACTACAATATGTGTAGGTCTTCTTAAGGCACTGATCTGACGATCAATTTTCTCTCCACCATAAACAGCTTCAGTGAAAATCTTGTCAGAGAATTTAGTAAATCTAAATAGTTGCTTGGCAATTTGCTGACCTAACTCACGAGTAGGACAAAGTACAATAGCTTGAATTTCTTTTCTCTCAGCATCTACCATTTGAAGTAATGGCAAACCAAAAGCAGCAGTTTTACCAGTTCCAGTTTGAGCCTGAGCGATTAAATCGGTCGTATTTGCCAACAATAATGGAATTGCTAAGTTTTGAATTTCTGTAGGTTTTGTGATATTTAAACCCTCTAAACCCTTAACGAAATCCTTGTGTATGCCTAATTCTTCGAAACTATTCAAAATACTGCTTTTTTAGTTGTCGCAAAGGTAGTACAATACAATAGAATAAAAATTGTTTGTTCTTAGTAATTCACTACCGAATATAGGTAGAAGTACAATTGAGCGTTTTGAAATTGGAATTGAATATAAACAAGTTAAAATTTAACATCTTTTAGCATGAATAAGGGATGTAAATCAATCAATAATTTAGTAATTTTGCAACACAACAAAAACATCCTTAATGAAGATTTTCTTATTAGTAGTAAGTTTATTTGCTACACAGCTAAGTACATTCGCACAAATAACTAGTAGTCCAGAAGCTAAAGTTATTTTAGATAAAGTAAGTAATGCTACAGATGCAATGGAAGCTATACATATTATATTTGAGTATAAACTCTCCAATAAAGCAGAGAATATTTCGGAATCTAGCATGGGCGAATTAACTCTTAAGAAAGATCAGTACTTACTTTCGTTTATGGGCTTGGAGCAAATGAGTGATGGCGAAAATGTATGGACTATCTTAACAGATGACGAAGAAATACAAATAGCAGAAATAGACTTAGAAGATGAGAGTGCCCTCACCCCTTCTAATTTATTAAAAATGTACGAAACAGGTTTTATTTACCAGTTACAAGAAAAGGTAGGAAACCTACAAATTATAGAATTGATACCTGAAAAACCAGGTGATGTAGACTATATAAAAATCGAACTACTAATTGATACTTCAGTACATCAGATAAAAAAACTGAAACAATTTGGTAAAAATGCTACTGAGTCAGAATACGTGATAAACAATTTTGCGCCAAGTCTAATTTCCGATGAGGCATTTATTTTCACCGAAACAGACTACGCTGATTTTGAAATAATAGACTTACGGTAAGTTCTCTTTATCTAGTCTAAACAAGAATCTCATTTAGAATTCTGAGAAAAGAAAACATTTACTACATTGACATTTATTAAAACGACCAATTATGATAAATAAAAAAATAGAAGCAGCATTAAATATGCAAATTGCTGCCGAAGCAAATTCATCAAATTTATATTTAGCGATGGCTTCTTGGGCTGATACTCAAGGATTCGAAGGGGTTTCAAACTTTTTCTACGGTCAATCTGATGAGGAAAGACAGCATATGCTTAAATTGGTGAAGTATGTAAACGAAAGAGGTGGAAGAGCACATGTTTGTGCCCTAGAAGAGCCTTTAAAGATATTCGATTGTTTAACGCATGTTTTCCAAGACTTCTTAGATCACGAAGTTGAAGTAACTCGTTTAATTAATGAATTGGTACATACCTGTTTAGAAAATAGAGATTATACAACACAGAATTTCTTACAATGGTACGTGTCAGAACAAATTGAGGAAGAAGCACTCGCTCGTACAATTTTAGACAAACTAAAACTTATAGGAAACGATAAGGCTGGTTTATACTTATTCGACAGAGATATTAATCAGTTAACGGTTACTAGTGCTGCTGCACCTACACCAGGGATATAAATTATTGATTAAGTACAAAAAAGCCTTCTGACATAGTCAGAAGGCTTTTTTTGTGCTCTATAATTAACAATGAATCATTAGAAAGTAATCATCATCAAATACACTTAAAGTAATCGAAAGGCTCTAAACAATCTGTGCAAGTATAAAGAGACTTACAAGCGGTGGAACCAAACATACTTTTAATCTCTGTATTTGTAGACTTACACTGTGGACAAGCAACCAACTCTTGGTTCATCATTCCCTTTTTAGAACTCGATTTACCTACTGGTGGTGCAATACCAAAAACGCGGAGTTTTTCTTTGGTTTCGGCATTCATCCAATCGGTAGTCCAAGCGGGTTTATATACAAGTGTAACTACAGTATTAACAAAACCATTTTCTGCTAGTTTCTCCTTCACCATTGTGTCTATCATATCCATTGCAGGACAGCCACTATAAGTAGGACAAAGAAAAACCTCTACACCATCAGAGTTTAGGTTTACATCTCTTACCATCCCCATTTCGATGATGTTTACAACAGGGATTTCTGGATCTGGAACCTCAGCTAAAAGCTGGTAAATAGTCTCTTTTGAAGGAAGGTTTTTCATTTTAATAAACTACCACTTCGCATCGGGATAAGCCCTTTGCAAGTATTGCATTTCTGTAAGTAAAAAGCCTAAATATTCTGTATGAATTCCATTTTTACTCCCAGTAGTCATATAAACTGATTCTGGTACTTTCAATGTAGATTCAGTAAATTTCGCGTTAATCTGCTCCATCAAGAAAGTCTTCATTTCTGCACCTGTAGGAGCAAAAGAAGCTTTTTGAGCCATCAAATCAATAGCATCTTCCTCGTAAAGCTCACCAACAAACATCCACAACTCGTTAATAGCTGTTTGAGTGCGTTCGTGACTTTCTTCGGTACCATCGCCTAAGCGCTTTAACCACATAGAGAAATGACGTTCGTGATACGTTAATTCTTTCAATGCTTTTAGTGCAATTCCAGAAAGTGTTTCATCCTCAACAGTAGAAAGTGCCTGATACGTTTTTAGTAAATACAAAG
>Ga0308016_10000673_pt1 | contig 17139 bp, 19 predicted proteins | sample Neamet233_FD_203129 | JGI IMG/M metagenome (GOLD analysis project Ga0308016, IMG submission 203129) | Marine microbial communities from water near the shore, Antarctic Ocean - #233 | ecosystem: Environmental > Aquatic > Marine > Unclassified | place: Southern Ocean | collected 2014-07-28
TTCTTTATTTAGTCGTGCAGATTCATTGCCATCTAATACTCCTACTAGCATCTCCAGTGCGTAGGGCTCCCAGTCAGCATTTGCATCATGTAACACTGGTGCATGATAACCCATGACTAGATAAGGCATTTGTGCCGGGGCTTTTACTTGTAGCCGTTTAATTCCTGCTTGCGTTACCTCTGTTTGCGGCTTACGTAAAGCCAAAGAGGCTATCGGGCGAGATTTAATCTCTCCATAATATTTCTGTGCCAAAGAAAATACTTCTTTTGGATCCACATCTCCCACCACTACCAGCACAGCGTTGTTGGGAGCATACCAACGGTCATACCACTCCTGAGCGTCATCAACGGTCATATTCTCCAAATCGTTCATCCAACCAATGATCGGACGCCTATATGGATGAGACTGATACGCAACGGACATCATTTTTTCATATACAAGCGCGTGCGGTTGATCATCAGTACGTAATCGACGCTCCTCCATTACTACCTTTATTTCTTTAGCGAACTCTTCTTTTGTTAATATGAGATTACGCATCCGGTCAGCCTCTAGCTTCATAGCTAACGCTAATTCAGATTTGTGTAATTGTTGAAAATAACCCGTAAAATCACGACTGGTAAATGCATTGTCGCGCCCACCTATTGCTGCTATTTTCTTAGAAAACTCACCACTACTAACATTTTTAGTCCCCTTAAACATCATATGCTCCAGTACGTGAGCAACGCCTGTAGTACCATTCAATTCGTCAATGCTGCCCGCCTTGTACCATATTTGAGAGATAACTACTGGGGAACGGTGGTCTTCTTTGACAACTATTTTAAGACCGTTAGCAAGCATGTATTCGTGTGGGTTAGCGAGAACCTCAAATGAGATCAATGAAACCAACATGAACGTGAAAGCTGGTAATCTACAAATATGAAAGGCAGGACCAGAATTAAATTTCATTTTTTAATAACCTAAGATTAAGATAATGGAATAGAATTTCACTTATGAAAGCCTACGATAAACCAATTCTAATATGACATCCTATCAAAATGAAAAGTTTCATAAAATATAATAATAACTCGACCCAAGACAACTTTTTATTTGCCTGTTGGACAACTATCATCAGACGAGACTTCTCATGATCTGGGGAAATCTGGGAAAGCGCTTATCAGGAATCCTTGGCGGCGGCAAAATAGATGAAAACCTCTATGAAGAGCTGGAAACGGTATTAATTACTGCCGATGTAGGTATAGATGCTACTACCTGGTTGCTTAGCACGTTACGTAAACAAGTAAAGAAAGAAGGCTTAACTAACGCAACACAATTAAAAGAGGCGTTAAAAGAAGTCCTGTTTATATTACTTGCTCCACTTGAATGCTCTTTTGATTCTAGCATAGAGAAACCATTCATCGTCATGATAACAGGTGTAAATGGCGCAGGAAAAACAACTTCTGTTGGCAAACTTGCTCATTATTTTCAGTCTCAGGAAAAATCTGTACTACTTGCTGCTGGCGATACATTCCGAGCGGCGGCTCGTGAGCAACTTATTATTTGGGGTAAACGCAATAATGTTTCTGTTATCTCACAGGATACTAGTCAACAGCAAAAAGGTGATTCGGCCGCAGTTATATTCGATGCAGTTAACGCTGCTAAGGCACGCAATATAGATATTGTATTGGCAGATACTGCTGGTCGTCTCGCCACACAACTACATCTTATGGAAGAGATCAAAAAGGTAAAACGGGTTATCTCGAAAGCGATCCCTAGCGCACCTCATGAAGTGTTGTTGGTTCTGGATGCTAATACCGGCCAGAATGCGGTTAACCAAGTAAGCGCATTTGATGATGCACTAGGTATTACGGGCCTTATACTTACTAAACTTGATGGCACAGCCAAAGGTGGCGTAATAGCTGCTATTGCCATGCAGCGTCAACAAAACCCCATCCCACTTTACTTTATTGGGACGGGTGAGGGCATTGAAGATTTACAGCCTTTTGACGCAAGAAAGTTTGTAGAGGCTTTGTTCGATTGATTTTGCCATATTTCACTATACAACCCTGTAGTTTGGAACTATTTCTATATGATTAGCTTCAGCAATGTCTATAAGCGTTATCCGAATGGGTTTGAAGCGCTAAAAAATATTGTTTTCACCATTAATCAAGGTGAGATGGTTTTTATAACTGGAAATTCTGGCGCCGGCAAAAGTACGCTTTTAAAATTGATCGGGGCTATCGAGCGTCCCACAACTGGCGGGATCATTGTCAATGATCAGAATGTCAGCAAACTAAAGAACAGTGCAATTCCATTTTTACGGCGCAATCTTGGAATGGTTTTCCAAGGTCAAAAGATTCTGTTTGATCGTTCGGTATTTGATAATGTTGTATTACCACTACAAATCTGTGGCTTTGAACACCGGGCAGCAACTGGAAGAGTACGCGCAGCTTTGGATAAAGTGGGATTACTGGGCAAAGAAAAAGCGCTTCCCATTACGCTATCAGGTGGTGAGCGGCAAAGATTATGTATTGCCCGAGCTGTAGTTAATCGCCCATCTATTCTGATTGCCGACGAACCAGCTGCGTACCTTGATCCTGGCTATACCAAGGACATCATGAATATGTTTAAATCATTTCATCAGGTAGGTGTAACAGTTCTTATCACTACCCCTGATACTGAATTAGTTGAGGGCTCCCAACATCGTATTTTGTCTTTAAGTCACGGGGAGTTAGTAACGTGAATACGTGGCTTTCTCATCACTGGCATGCATTTTTTCTGGCCCTTCGAAGATTAGTAGGTTCCCCGCTTGCAAGCCTGCTCAATATTATCGTGATAGGAGTTGCCTTCAGTCTTCCTGCAGGGGTCTATATGCTGCTAGGTAACGTTCAGAGCTTTTCTGGTCAATTATCAGGAGCGCCACAATTAAGTGTATTTCTAAAATTAGGTACAGGCAAGGATGCAATAGAGAAACTAGAATCGCATCTGAGACAGCACCCACAAATAGCAAGTTTTCGGTTCCTTTCTAAAGACAAGGCCTTAGAGCAGCTAAAACAAAAAAATGGGATGGCCGAGGCAGTAAATAGCCTAACGCGGAACCCGTTACCCGATGCATTCATAATTGATGCCAAGAGTATTTCGCCTGAATCACTAAAGCGATTACGTACCGAAATGCTGAAATGGCCAGACTCTAAGGACGTTCAACTTGATTCTGACTGGATGGAGAGGCTAAACGCATTGTTAAAACTTGGGCAGATAGCGCTATTGATACTTACAGCCTTATTAAGTTTTGCGTTAATAGTAGTAACGTTTAATACCATTCGTTTACAAATTCTTACAAAGCGTGACGAAATTGAGGTATCAAAATTGATTGGGGCAACCAGTAATTTTATACGTCGCCCCTTTCTCTATTTTGGTGCAATTCAAGGTGTGGCGGGAGGAGCTATAGCATGGCTCATTGTTGCATTAGTAATTAATTTAATTAATAGCGAATTGACAAATTTAGTACAACTATATGCTGTTGATTTTCAACTGCATCATATCTCTTTTGAAGATAGTATCAGTCTGTTACTTTTTTCATCCTGGCTCGGTTGGGCAGGGTCGTGGTTATCGGTTGCAAGTCACCTCTGGCAAATAGAACCTTAAGCAATCCTGAAGATTATCCCTAGGAACTTTTGAGATGATTAGCACTCAAAGCCATAGAATGCTAAAATTAGTGCTACTAATTCAAGGAGTAAACAATGACTTTTGATCTTGCAATGCCTGCAACTAGCGGTAGCATTGAAAGTTATATCAGGTCTGCTAATAGTTTCCCTATGCTTTCCCAGGAAGAGGAAATTAGTCTCGCACGACGTCTTAGGGACGAAGATGACATAAATTCGGCGCGCCAATTAGTGCTATCACATTTGCGCGTAGTGGTTTCTATCGCTAGGGGCTATAAGGGGTACGGCCTGCCCCAGGCTGATTTAATTCAGGAAGGAAATATTGGGCTAATGAAAGCAGTCAAACGTTATGATCCGGAACGTGGGGTACGACTTGTGTCGTTTGCCATACACTGGATTAAGGCGGAAATTAATGAATTCATACTACGAAACTGGCGACTCGTAAAAATTGCAACAACAAAAGCACAACGAAAATTGTTTTTTAATCTTCGAAGCCTGAAACAAAACCTTGGCACCATGGGTCCGGAAGAAGTCGATGCTATTGCAGAAAAATTGAATGTTAAAACTGAAGAAGTAATAGAAATGGAAACACGCTTTAGTGGCCGTGACATTTCAATTGAGCCCCTGTCCCAAGACAATGATGAGACCTATAGTTACAGTCCTATCGCCTATCTTACAGACGGTACTGAGCCATCACAAGTATTGGAGACGCAAGAAAACGGTAGTCTAAATAGCAAAAAATTGAAACAGGCGTTGGCTAATTTAGATGAACGAAGCTGCCGAATTATAGAGGCCCGCTGGTTGCGTGGAGAAAAGGCTGTCACACTTCATAAACTCGCTGAAGAGTTAGGAGTATCTGCTGAACGTATCCGTCAGATAGAAGCTAAAGCGCTCCAAAAAATGCGTATGATGATGGGACCAGCTTTATAAATATAGCACAGGCATTAGAATAATAATCTCAATACACTGTCTTTTATTTTTACTGATATTTTCTCTAAAATTTCAATTCTCTTGAAAATAATATAACCGAGTTAAAAGTATTAGCTCTGATCATTTTTTGCCCATTGTTCTGGTGTCAACGTTTTCATGGACAGCGCATGGATCTCCTGCTCCATTTTTTTTCCTAGCGCACGGTAAACTAACTGATGCTGCTGCACCATATTCTTGTCTTGAAATTCAGTGCTAACAATAATGGCACTAAAATGATAGCCGTCATCACCCTCTACACGTACTAATTCACATGGGAGAGTATTCTCAATATGAATTCTTATGCTTTCTGATGTAACCATTCTGAGCCCCTTTAATTTGAAAAATATTTTATTCTCTTACTTAGCCATTATCCACAAAAAATGTGAATTTATTGACGAAGCTTGTACCCTGTTTTAAGCATTCGCAGTGTTACCCATGATACCGCTAGAAAACATATTCCCACAATCATAAAACTAAAGTAGGGCGATACATCTGAAATACCGAAAAAGCCATAGCGAAAACCGTCAATCACATAGAAAAAAGGATTAAAACGAGAAAGGCCTTCCCAAAAAGGTGGTAACGAATGAATTGTATAAAATACGCCAGACAAAAATGTTAGTGGCAAAATCACAAAGTTTTGAAATGAGGCAAGCTGATCAAATTTCTCAGCCCAAATGGCAGCAATAATTCCCAAAACTCCCAAAAATCCATTGCCTATTAAGGCAAAAATAAAGACCCACGAAAGTGACTGTAACGGCATATCGAAAAACATTAATATCACCAAATAAATGCCGGCCCCTACTAGAAATCCACGTATTATAGATGCTAATACATAAGCCACAAATATTTCCATGTAGGATAGTGGGGATAATAAAATAAATACAATACTTCCAGATATTTTTGATTGAATTAGACTGGATGATGAATTCGCAAACGAATTTTGCAACATAGCCATCATTAATAAACCTGGAATCAGAAAAGCTGTGTATGTAACACCTGGGTATGCCTGAGCACGTTCTTCCAAAATATGAGAAAAAATAAATAAATAAATCAGAGTTGCTATCATTGGTGCAAATATGGACTGAAGACCAACTTTACAGAATCGCAATAACTCCTTGTGAAGAAGGGTATAGAACCCACTCATACAGGTTCCATATTTTTAGTATTACCCATAATTTTTACAAAAACATCTTCAAGGTCAGGTTGCATCAACTCCATTTCCAGCACCCGTATCTGCTCTATACGCAAAGCTGCCAATACACTCTCAATCTTTGAATAATTATTTACTTTCAGGATGAAACAACCCTCGGCATAACTTTCTAGCAGTGGCTGTAGATCCAATGGTAATGTTTCAGATGATAAACGTAGTCTTATTAAATACCCGCTAACATTATTTATAAGATTCTTAGTGCTATCAAGAGCTACAATTTCTCCTTTTTTAAGCATGGCGATACGACCACATAACTCTTCAGCTTCATCCAGATAATGAGTAGTAAGCACAATGGTGTGACCATCACGGTTTAATCGTTTTATAAAACTCCAAAGTGACCGACGTAATTCCACATCTACGCCGGCAGTAGGCTCATCCAGTATGATCACCGGTGGCTTATGTACCAATGCCTGAGCTACCAGTACACGGCGTTTCATCCCACCTGATAATGTACGCATATTCGCATTTTCTTTGTCACGCAGACCTAAGTGATAGAGTACCTCATCTATCCAAGCATCATTATTTCTTAGGCCATAATAACCAGATTGAATAGAGAGTGTTTCTCGTACGGAAAAAAATGGGTCGAAGACCAGCTCTTGTGGTACTACTCCAACTATGCGACGAGCCTCACGATAGCTTTTCACTACATCATGCCCCATTATTTTTGCCACACCATTGCTGGCTAATGTTAACCCTGCCAGTACGTTAATTAACGTAGTCTTGCCGGCACCATTTGGACCTAGTAAAGCAAAAAATTCTCCCTGTTCAATTTCAAGATTGATCCCCACTAAAGCACCCACTGGTCCATAGTGTTTGTATACTTGCTTTACTTCAATTGCTGGAATCATTAGGAAAATAGATTGGGAGAAATATTTGCTGCAAATTTAGCGAACAATATTAAATACATGAAAAAATATTTCATTGTATATATAAATACGAAGACGACAATTTAGATCAAAGTGAGGCGCTATGAATATTTACTTTCTTACGGCGCACCCTCAAGCGTACCTTATTATACCAACGGAACTAACTCGGAAACGCCATACAATTGGGTAAGATTTTTCAGGTTCTCTGATATATTCGAAAAACATAGTCGCTGATTATTCTTCAGCGCTTTTCGCTGCCACTCCAATAACATACTGACCGCTGATGAATCAACCTCAGTTACTTGCGCGAGATCAATAATCAAGTCAGTCCGATCAAATAGATTAGCACCTTGCTCTATTATCGCCACTACGTTAGCTATAGTTATTGGCCCTTGAACAATTAGTCTGTTGTCATCACGTAATATCATCTCACGCTGTCTTGAACTGTATGGTTAGCGCTGTATTTTTTTCCTTTTCTTTATCTTTATCTTCCATTGCGCGATTTTTCTTATTGAGTGCTTTAAGTAGCCCCTTAACTCCACCCGAACGGATTTTAGAATTGAAAGTGCCTCTGTAATTAATAACCAAACTTATACCCGCTACTGTTATATCGTATACTTTCCAGGCATTATTAGTTTTTTCCATGCTGTAATTAATAGATATGGACTGGCCATGAGATGGAATTACTTCCGTTTTTACTGTGGTATCAGTTTTCCCTGCCATATCTTTAACCGGTGATACCTTTATAGTATGGTCGCTATAAACTGCTAGTGCTTTATAGTAAGTACGCACAAGTAACGTACGAAATGCTTCCTCCAGCTCCTGCTGCTGCTGCGGTGAAGCCTTAGACCAGTTCTTGCCCATGGCAAGTCGTGTCATGCGGGTAAAATTAAAATGTGGCAATATTTTGGATTTAACCAGATTAAGAATCTTTTCTTTATCACCCGATAGAGTTTCCTTGTCTCGCTTGATAATTTTAAGGACTTCTTGCGCCGTTTCTTCCACTAAAGTATCAGGCCTGGTTTCAACCGCCCATGTCGCAGGCGTCAATAACAATGTTGATAATAATACTAAAATGCTACATATTGCTGTCTTCATAAACTCTCTTTCAATTGTTAATTATTTCTAATAAAAATTCGGATAAGATGTAGTGTAACTACATAATTAAACTCAGAATTTATCGCTATCATCTTCATCATCCTCTGATGCCTTATCAAATAAAAACTGTCCTATCATTTCTTCCAGCACTAGCGCTGAATTAGTTTTCATAATCTTGTCACCGCTCTTTAACATACCTTCATCCCCACCTGCAGCCAAACCAACGTACTGCGCTCCGAGTAATCCAGAGGTAAGAATACTAGCAAAAGTATCCTTGGGAAATTGATAGCGGTCATCTATATTCATCGTTACTACAGCATCAAACGTTTTAGCGCTAAACTGGATATCCATTACACGCCCAACTACTACACCGGCACTTTTTACTGGTGACCTGATTTTCAGGCCTCCAATATTCTCAAAATTTCCAACCAGGGTATAGCTTTTATCCTCGCTATAGGTGCCCAGGTTTCCTACTTGCAACGCAAGTATTAATAATGCGCCGATACCTGCAATAACAAACAGGCCCACCCATAAATCCATTTTTGCTCGCTGCATTAGCCTACTCCTCTAAACATAAATGAGGTCAAGACAAAATCTAACCCTAAAATCACAAGCGCTGAAGTTACTACAGTGCGAGTAGTTGCGCCGGATACCCCTTCCGCTGTTGGCGGCGCATTATAACCCTCAAAGACAGCAATTGCTGTAATAGCCACACCAAACACGCAAGTTTTAATAATGCCGTTGACAATATCGAACCTAAAATCCACCACACTCTGCATTTGTGACCAGAATGAACCTTCATCCACACCGATAAGTACTACTGCTACTAAATATCCACCAAATACTCCCATTGCAGAGAACATTGCCGCCAAGAGCGGCATCGAAATTACTCCGGCCCAAAATCGCGGCGCTACAACCCTTGCGATTGGATCTACAGCCATCATCCCCATAGCTTCCAACTGCTCTGTGGCTTTCATTAAACCAATCTCAGCCGTAATAGCAGAACCTGCGCGGCTAGCAAACAATAGTCCAGCCACAACCGGTCCCAGCTCACGAACCAATGATAATGCTACTAATGTTCCTACAGCCGTTTCTGCACCAAATTTCTGCAAGGTTTCATACCCTTGCAAACCAAGAACCATCCCAACAAACAGCCCGGACACTAATATTATGACCATCGTTAGTACGCCGGTAAAATACAGCTCACGAATGATCAGGCCAAAACGTCGCATGCTAGTACCCGATTTCAGCAGTATCAAACTAAAAAACCGAGCGGCATAACCTAGCCGCCATACACTATCGATAACTCGATGGCCGATGCCTCGGATACCAATGACAATACGCCTAGGCAATTTTATTCTCCAAATTTAAATCGGTTGCATATTTTTCTGCGGGATAATGAAATGGAACAGGACCATCTACCTCACTATGAATAAACTGATGCACGAAAGGTGAAACCGACTCTCTCACTTCTGACGGTGTACCTTCCGCAGCTATTACTCCCTCAGAAATAAAATAAACATAGTCTACAATTTTCAACGACTGATGCACATCATGCGTTACCAAAATTGATGTCATCCCTAACGCATCTGTAAGGCGCCGAATTAGATTTCCAATGACGCTTAGAGAAATAGGGTCGAGCCCCGCAAATGGCTCGTCGTACATTACAAGCATCGGATCAAGCGCAATCGAGCGAGCCAAAGCTACCCGTCGAGCCATTCCGCCGGAGAGTTCTGCCGGCATTAAATTATGTGCACCACGCAAACCAACTGCATGTAGCTTCATAAATACAAGATCACGAATTACAGACTCAGGTAAATCAGTATGCTCTCTCATCTGGAATGCTACATTGTCAAATACCGATAAGTCAGTAAATAATGCACCAAACTGGAACAACATACTCATTTTTCTGCGCAGCGAGAACAGCTTATTTCTGCTCAGTTCATGCACTATTTGATTGTCAACTTTGACGTAACCTGAAGATGGAGCTACCACCCCCCCGATCAAACGTAACAAAGTAGTCTTACCACAACCACTCCCGCCCATAATAGCTATGACCTTGCCCCGCGGCATAGTCATATTTATTCCTTTAAGAATAGCGCGTTCGTCGTAAGAAAAATTTAAATCTTTGATTTCTACTAAGGGATTTGTTGTCATGATGCTGTTAAGAGTAGACGTAACTTAATTTGACTAATTCTTATCTAATTGAGACGTCTATTAAGACGTGTGTCAATAATTAATAAGCTTATTGTGTATACCAATCTTAGCTAAGATATATGTATATTGATAATTAATAATCATTGTACTAGGGGACTAAGGGTAAAGCAAAAGTAACCGGTATCCGGCCGCATTCAAATCACCGCTATCAATTTTTAGCGTTACACTAATTTCTTTATCGGGCTCAATAGCGTCTGAAAGTTGACCGTTTTTTCCAAGATACTCCCCTGGGGAGAAAATACGGCTCGCAAGGGCCTTGTCCTTGGTATCAGTAAGCGTGAGTTCAAGAGAAGGAAATAGCTGAGGAAAAGTTGCTTGATTACGTATCATTACTATTAGCGTAGCAACACCTTCTTGTGCTGCTTCCTTCTGCATATCAGATGATTCAATACTCAATAATTTTGTTTGTTGCAATATTGGTATTTTGCAATTCAAAATCTCACAATATTGTTCCAGATACGGCCTGACTGAAGGTGAAAAAATAGAAAGCTCTGCACGATATAAATAGATAGCCTGCCCGACAAGGATAACCAAAATACATATATTAATAAGCCCCCATACGCGCGAGACCCTAGGTAACTGAATAGCATCAAAAGTGTAGGAATCCTGCCCTCCTGCCTTTGTCGTATCCAATACCTCTGCAGCTAACACTTCATTTTGAGTGTCTCTTTTTGCTTCTTCACTTTCAATTGATAACTCTAAGGGTTTATCAGCATCTACTTCTTCCTGCAACGTAGCTAGATCAGAAAAACTATTAAAGATCTGCAAGCAATGCCCGCAACGGACATTGCCCTCTTGCATCTGCAAATGCTGCGGAGTCACTTTAAAAACAGAAGTGCAATTAGGACAGCGAGTTACCAACGCCATATATTAATATTCCAATATTTTTACTTTCTTATTCCTATCAATAATGCCCAACCCCCTTGTTCTCTTGCAAGATGCATCTTGAACCATTGCTGATAGACTTGCTCAACCTCTTTTGCCTGCTCCGCTAGTATGCCAGAAAGCACAATACGCCCATTACTTTTACTAGCCCGCTTCAGTAAGGGGGCAAGCATAATAAGAGGATTAGCAAGTATGTTCGCAACAACTATATCAGCCCACCCATCCATTGTCTGATCTGCTTTTGCCATATTATCAACCGAATAAAACTCTGCTTTGTTTTGACCACATTTATTTTGTCCCGCGTTCTTAATGCTTGACTCAACCGCTTGGGGATCTATATCAACTCCAACTACATGACCAGCTCCTAGTTTCAGTGCCGCAATAGCTAATATGCCGGATCCACAACCGTAATCAAGCACTTGCTCGCCGCCCTGTAAATTTTCATCAAGCCACGCAAGACATAGCTCGGTAGTTGGGTGACTGCCAGTACCAAAAGCCAGTCCTGGGTCAAGCATAAGATTAATGGCTGTAGGGTCAGGTATTTGATGCCAACTAGGGACTATCCATAGTCTTGAAGATATTTTAATGGGCCCAAATTGTGACTGTGTGAGACGCACCCAATCCTGATCTTCAATTTTCTTAATCCTGTAGACGGGCAAACAAGGCAATTGAGCATTTTGTACTACAGTTTGCATAATCGCCGTCACGTCTACAGTTTCTTCAAAGAGAGCGGTTATCTCTACGTTAGACCAGGTGGTTTTTGGCGTATCATCAAACTGCTCAAATAATGGCTGCTCATCCTGCGTTCCTGCATCCGCATCGTGAGTATCTACTGACAAAGCACCTAATTCAATTAATAAATTATTCAGTGCCTCAGTATGAGCAGAACTAGTTTCAATGATGAGCGCTGTCCAAAACATACTAAAGTATGGATAAATTAAGTTTAACTAAACCATACTTGCTTAACATATTATGTGTATTTTTTGTTTGTTACAGCAGGCCAGATAATAAATTACAAATGCGATGATTTCTTACCCTTGCTTGTTGTGCTGCGCCAGCAATTGTTCAAGATAATGAATGGTAATCCCACCATGCAAAAATCCTGCATCATGCAATAAATCAAGATGCAACGGAATATTGGTCTTAATCCCTTCAACCACCATTTCTGATAATGCTATTCGCATACGTGCTATAGCCTGATCTCGGTTCTCACCATAGGCAATTACTTTTCCTATTAAAGAATCATAATAAGGCGGTACCGTATAATTATGATAAACATGAGAATCAACCCTTATACCAGGGCCACCTGGTGCATGATACCGAGTAATTTGGCCGGCAGATGGGGTAAGCTTATAAGGATCTTCGGCATTAATTCGACACTCTATCGCATGCCCTTTAGGCTCAATATCTTTCTGACGAATATTTAATTTCTCGCCAGCTGCAACACGAATTTGTTGCTGTACCAAATCAATTCCGGTAACTGCTTCGGTGATAGTGTGCTCTACCTGCAGACGCGTATTCATTTCAATAAAATAATATTCTTGATTCTCGTATAAGAATTCAAACGTACCTACGCCACGATACCCAATACGACGACACGCATCGACACAACGAGAGCCTATTTTGTCCCTCATTCTAGAATTAAGATCAAGCGCCGGCGCTTCCTCAATAATCTTCTGATTACGTCTCTGAACTGAGCAATCTCTTTCTCCTAAATAGATAGCATTTTTATGCTCATCAACTAGAACCTGGAACTCAATGTGCCGAGGGTTTTCCATAAATTTTTCTGCATACAGCATGGGATTACCAAAAGCAGCCTGTGCTTCATTCCGGGTCACAATTACTGCATTAGATAATGCGGCCTCTGTATGCACCACCCGCATCCCGCGTCCGCCTCCTCCACCAGATGCTTTAATGATTACCGGATAACCAATGGCACGAACTATTTCTTTTATTTCCTCAGGGGACTCAGGTAAAGCGCCATCGGAGCCAGGAACACAGGGTACCTTGGCTTCTCTCATGGCATTTTTAGCATTAACCTTATCGCCCATAAGTCGAATAGTTTCAGGACGGGGGCCAATAAATACAAAACCGCTTTTTTCTACCCGTTCAGCGAAATCAGCATTCTCTGCAAGGAACCCGTACCCAGGATGAATTGCTGCAGAATCTGTTACTTCTGCTGCGCTTATAATTGCAGGTATATTAAGATAACTTAGATTAGATGGTGCCGGCCCGATACAAACTGACTCGTCAGCTAGTTTTACATATTTTGCTTCAGCATCTGCTTCAGAATGTACTGCAACTGTTTTAATGCCCATCTCACGACAGGCACGCTGAATTCGCAAAGCAATCTCACCTCGATTGGCTATAAGTATTTTTTCAAACATATCTGTCTAGGTAAGTCCTATTCTGAATGATGAGGGTACAAATTGCCTTTTAACCCGGCAACCCTCAAAGGCAATGATCAAGTAAACATCATTCAATAATGAATAATGCCTCTCCGTATTCAACCGGCTGACCATTCTCAATCAAAATTGCTTTGATAATCCCATCCTTATCAGCTTCAATTTCGTTAAGAAGTTTCATCGCCTCAATAATGCACAAAGTTTCTCCCGCTTTAACCGTTTGTCCCACTTTTACAAATGGATCGCTCCCAGGTGAAGACGTACGGTAGAAAGTTCCAACCATAGGGGAATTAACCATATGGCCAGCCGGTAGAGCCTCTTTAACTTTGTCCAAAATATTGGTTTCTGGCACTGAGATCACAGCTGGTGCTGCAACTGCCGGTACGGCAAGCTGAGTCGGTATTCCGGTTCCTGATTTACTGATTCGAACCCTTTCTTCTCCTTCAGTTATTTCTAACTCGGAGATACTTGATTCTTCAACTAAATCAATTAATTTCTTAAGCTTTCTTAAATCCAAAATAGCCCTCCCGGGGCAGTGTTCTATTTATGGTATTTGACCCTAAACATACTTTTATTCTTTTAAGTGTTTTAAACACGCACAATTTTCATGTTTGTTTCAATGGCGCCCTATTTGGCCCCTAGATATTTTTTTATTTCAATACAAATATCTAGGTCACAATTAACGAACATGTATTGCATACTCGAATGCCAAGTAATAGCTTCTGGCGCCCAAGCCACTAATAACACCTAGTGCAAGAGAAGAAAAATACGATTCCCGGCGAAATGTTTCACGTGCAAAAATATTTGTAAGATGAACCTCAATAAATGGCAGGCGAGCTGCCGACAAAGCGTCACGTAAAGCAATACTTGTGTGTGTAAATGCCGCAGGATTAATAATGATAAAATCAGTTTCATCCCCCATAGCCTGCTGGATACGACCTATTAAGTCTGCTTCACTATTACTCTGAAAACTAACCAAGCCAACGTCAGCTTCTGTCGCTAACTTACTTAAATTACCGTTAATTTCTTCTAAAGTATCACTTCCATACACATCCGGCTCTCGGCTGCCCAAAAGGTTAAGGTTGGGTCCATGCAAGATTAAAATATTTTTTGCTGCTAAAGTTCCTGGCTTCATCTAACAATACTGCCGTATTTTTGATAGATTGTCTACACGTTTAACGATTTTAGCCGAAATTAAGAAAATTACATAAAGCATATAGATCTCACAAAATTTATATTTAAACTATCTGCCATTATTTATATGTAATAACTTATATTATGCGAAATTGTCTACACGTTTAACGATTTTAGCCGAAATTATGAAAGATTACGCAAAAAATATAGATCCCATACAATATATATGTAAAAACCTGTCATTATTTATATAATATATATTTACAACAGCTATAGAACATATTTGCTTTGAATATGATTCGAGTTCATGCTGAATGTTCAGCTCTATCTAGTTATACGATTTCAATTTGCCGACTATATTCCAAACCTCTATAATCTTTAGTTTTCTTGCTGTTGTAGCTCAGTTGGTAGAGCAACTGATTCGTAATCAGTAGGCCGGAGGTTCGATCCCCCCCAACAGCACCATTTAATAAAGGAGTTACTGGCTTTTGCCTGCAACTCCTTTTCTCTTTCATATGAAATGTAACCAGCTATTATCTAATGGTGGTAGGGGTGGCTCTATTGTTATTTCTTTAATTCAATAACAATTGTGACTAGATCTTTACGGTATGAAGCTTTAAAACAAAAGAATTACTAGCATTAAAAATAATATTACCTTTGTAAGGAAACAAAAATGAGCGTGACGGAAGATACAACAAAAATTAAGACTAGCAAACTACGACCACTCCCGCGCTGGATCTTCATGAGCCGCTGGTTACAAGCACCACTCTATATTGGCCTAATTGGGGCGCAGGGGCTTTATGTCTGGGAATTCTGGCGCGAACTTGCGCATCTATTTGAACAAATGGTGGTAAGTGATGTAACTGAGGTAGAGTTAATGCTAATCGTCCTGGGATTAATAGATGTGGTGATGATTTCCAATCTGTTAGTAATGGTCATTGTCGGTGGCTGGGAAACATTTGTATCCCGACTAGCACTTGAAAATCACCCAGACCAGCCGGAATGGTTATCTCACGTGAATGCCGGCGTCTTAAAAGTTAAGCTTGCTACAGCAATCATTGGAATTTCTTCTATACATTTATTAAAAACATTTATCAATGCTGAACAGTACGATACCAAGTTATTGCTATGGCAAACTCTCATACATCTGACCTTTGTTGTGTCTGCGCTTGCTATCGCATATACCGAGCGCATTATGAAGGATGTACATTAGCTCAGGAAAGTTTTATTGTAATAAATACAATTGAACACCTTAATTAGCTAGTGACCTCTAAAGACAAACCTACATATCTTGCCGCAAATGTGAACAGACGAGAAGTCTGGTCTTGGGCAATGTTTGACTTTGCGAACTCCGGATATACTACTGTTGTTATTACAACAATATTTAATGCTTATTTTGTAAGCATGGTGGCTCGAAATCAGGATTGGGGGACATTTGCCTGGACAGCTACGCTTGCAGTTTCATATGCCCTCATTATTATAACTGCACCAATTATAGGAATATATGCAGATGCTTACGCTGCTAAAAAGCGCCTGCTGCTCTTCACTTCTATAGGCTGTATATTCTTTACTTTACTACTCTCCTTTGTAGGGCCAGGAGATTTATGGCTAGCTATATTTCTTGTAATTCTTGCTAATTTCTTCTTTGGTACCGGTGAAAACCTAATTGCTGCCTTTCTACCCGAAATTGCGAAAAGTAATTCCCTTGGAAAAATATCTGGTTTGGGTTGGAGCCTTGGTTATATTGGGGGCATAGTAAGTTTAGGTTGCTCATTTGCTTATGTACTTTGGGCGCAAGAACAAGGACACCAGTCTGAACAATATATACCCGTAACCCTGCTAATTACTGCTTCATTATTTGCTATTTCCTGTGTCCCGACATTTCTTTATTTAAAAGAGCGGGCACAGCCACAACCACTTTTACACGGCCGTAATGTAGTAAAAGAGGTGTTCTCCAGACTAAGTAATACAATTAAACAGTTACGTAATTTTCGTGATTTAACGCGCTTTCTGACCTGCCTAATATTTTATCAGGCAGGCATCCAAACCATAGTCGTTATCGCGGCGATTTATGCACAGCAAGTAATGGGTTTTAATCATAACGATACTATTTTGCTTGTAGTTTTAGTAAATGTTACCGCAGCAGTAGGAGCATTCGTATTTGGTATTATTCAGGATAAAATTGGTCATATCCCAACTATTGCACTAACTCTTATTGGTTGGATAATAATGGTCTTACTAGCTTGGGGAGCACAAGACCACGCTATGTTCTGGTTTGCTGCTAATATCGCTGGATTATGTTTAGGTGCATCGCAGTCTGCAGGTCGTGCGTTAGTAGCATATTTTAGTCCTTTACTACGACGTGCAGAGTTTTTTGGGCTTTGGGGACTAGCAGTTAAACTGTCTTCGATAATTGGCCCTATAACATATGGGCTGATAAGCTGGATATCCCACGGCGATCATCGTCTGGCCATGTTAATAACTGGAAGTTATTTCATTATCGGCCTATTTATATTAATGGGTGTAAATGTAAAAAGGGGCCGGCAGGCCGCGTTAAATAACCAATAAATTCTTTAATACAATTTCTGATTAATGAACGCTAGCTAGTTGTGGCATTCTGTTAATTTATTTTTATAGCGCTGCTCTTCCTATAATTTGTCAGCTTAGTATGTTTAGTGACCACCGTGGTCATCACCACCTTTTTTCATTTCATGGTG
>Ga0308016_10000674_pt1 | contig 17134 bp, 4 predicted proteins | sample Neamet233_FD_203129 | JGI IMG/M metagenome (GOLD analysis project Ga0308016, IMG submission 203129) | Marine microbial communities from water near the shore, Antarctic Ocean - #233 | ecosystem: Environmental > Aquatic > Marine > Unclassified | place: Southern Ocean | collected 2014-07-28
ACCTGTCTGGCGAAACGGTTCTTCATCAGCTCGGTGTCGACGGTTTTCAGCGCTACGACGTTGTGTATCGGCGTGTACACTGTCGGAACGACCGTGGTGGGACCTTCGTCGCCGGCGGGTGGGCTCCTGCAGCTTGGGTCAAGGGCGGCGCCTATTTTTTGGTTATTCACGCTGGTGCCGTAATATAGCTGCACATCAACTGTAAACGCCGAGTCTGCGTCGTTTGCTGCGCACTTCCCTGTCCGAGTCGTGCCCGCTGGCGTGGTCAGATCAGGGTCGTAATAGCACCCGGATGGAGTAGGTAGGCATCCGCCTCGCTTAACGGACGTGATCTTGTTTCCAGGGGGCAAGGGCAAGGTGGCGTTGCTGTCCATCGTTGCCGCGCCTGGCAGTGCGTACACTTCGCATGCATTGGTCGATGTATCATAGTGTGCCATCCTGCATTTGGACTCGCGTATGCATTTCGCGGTGCACTGGTCTCTATATGGTAACACGACTGACGACGCCGCATACATCGCAGGGGGGGGCATACTGCTTTCCCACGGGCTCATGCTGATGCTGGCGTTACACGTCGCACCTAGCGTATGCACCCAGCAGTGGTTGATCACACCGACAACGGGGAACTTCGAATCTGCTTGGGCGCGTAGAGGCTCGCAGTCCGCGGGGGGAGGGGTTAATGCAATGCCATTCGCCAATGCAGTGGTCAGAGGGTACGTTACGGGGACGTCTTGGTCCGCCGCCCACACCATGATACCCATCATCCCATTGTTCGCCGACATTCTGCCTTTGGCATGTGCCACGCATATGGTGTCGTATGTCATGGTATAGTTCGCACTGCAGTCGTTGTTCATATTGTTGCTGTTGTCGTTTTTGCCACGCCACGCGCGTCTAGTACTGGTGCCACTGGCACTATCTGTGCTTGTTACGGGTATAAATGTGAAAGTCCCCTGGTTACTGTTCCACTGGTCGAGGAGCGGAGTGTCGGCATGCACGTATGGTTGCAGGGTGCTGGTAGATGGGCCTGCGCAGTCCCCTTTTTGCACGATTTCCCGCTGGAAGTCGTTCGGCGTATTGGTAATCGCATAGTAATACTGCGTGCCCGCCATACCCTTTATGTTGTCTTCGTTAACGCAATGTGGCGTGCAGCCTTCCGCTTGGTTCTGACCATCGTTCGTTTCCGTCCATGTCGGTTTGTACCACGAAAATACGGCTCCGTATGCGTAGTTTCCCGGTGCGCCAGCCTTGCCGTTCGCCGGCTGTGGACAGTCCGTACCATCCGCATAATAGTTTTCGACATTGTCCAATGTACCAGGCCCCATTGGACCATCGTAGGCCGAGGCGCATGCGCCGGTTTCGTAGGGGGTAGCGTGCTCGACAGTCGGGGTCTTGAAATAGCGTCCGTACGCCGCCATGCCGACGACCAACCGGCTCACTGCGTTAACGACCCCGTGCGCGGATAGGAAATTCGTCCACAGCATAGCACTCCCGCGAACTGTGTACGCCTCGACCATACTATCTGTGTAAAACCCCAGAGCCGTGTTCACCTTCGGCGGGTATAGTATGTTCCAGTGGACATGTTCGAGCCCGCATGCATTCTCCTGGGCGACTAACCACTGCGGATCATCGGGTAGTGCAAGCATCGAATTGCCTATGGAGCAACCCTGGCTGTTAAAATTGCCGCCAAGGTCATAGGTCATTGGCGCGTACCAGTCAAGGTCCATCATGCCGTATTCCATTGCCGGGGCATACGCGTCGGGCGTAATCGCATAAAGAGCCGCAGCTACGCCGCATGGTATGGGCTGCCCGCCTATGCTCTTGCACGTGAACGTGGATTTCACCGTCTTGACCAGGCGTCCAAACATGCGCATGTTGTTCTCGATACAGTTAGGGGTTTGTGCGACCGGATGTGCGGCAGTGTTAGTTCCATCGCAGCCTTGACCTTGGTAGTTGCCAGGATATTCAACGTCAAGCAAGATGCCGTCTAAATAGAGCATCTCGTAGGTCGGCGCTTGCCATAGGCACTTCAGGAAGCTGTCGAACTCCTGGACCCAAGTGTCCTGTACGGCTTCGTATGCGGCCCAATCCGATTCGTCCACAGGGTTGTTCATGGGCAGCCCTGCATGGCCCCACTTGGGCAGCGATCCGTGATTTGCCCATCCACCTACCATCAGGTATATGGATGGCCTTTTTCCGGACATTTCGAGGATCAGGTTGACCATGATTCTCCAGTCTTCTTGCGTGGTCTGTGTGCCTTGCGCCATGTCGACTGGCTGCTTCCAGCATATGTTTTCGTTGACTGCACCTTCCGCGGTAGCATACGTCGACGTGTTAAGTCGGTACTCTGCACTTGCGTACTCCGCTGACATAATGATCATCGTGCATGGCTTGGATCTTCCGCTGACGATATCTTGATAGTGCGATCTAGCGTCCGTCGCATATGTGGACCAACTTCCGTCTTGAGTTGTATCGCTAGGAGTCAACTCGGGCGGTGATCTTTTGTATCCACTGCGATATGTCGCCCACTCCGTCATGAAGCATATGACCTGGTCAGTTAGGGGTGGTGTGCCATGGGAGGCGACATGGCAATAGCACGAAGACCCTGTGAACCTCCATGCGCCATTATCCCCCTCGCATTCTGCGCAGCACATCTGCGCCGAAGCTGCCGTTCTAGTGGTGGTGGCGGTCTGCGCGGGTGCAGCTACCGACTGCGGAGGCAGAACGAATGCCGCCGATTCGTCGCGCACGTGGATCGGAGCATCGGCTGGATTCCCCTTCTGCCACGCTGTGCCCGATTGGCACACAACTTTCCCGCTTTGGATGACAGTGCCGTCTCGCATGCCCCTGCAGTCGGTGGTGTGGGGGTCGCCGGGAGGGACTACAAGCTTGCGTCCGCCCCAGTAGTTGACAGGTAAAGGTGGTAACCTAGTGCTAGGTGGGGCCATCATTGCTTCTACGGCGTTAACCATAATGCACCCAGGATTGAGTTTCCGGGTATAATACCATATGTCGCACGTGGGGTCCGTTTCGCACGCCGCCGCGCATAATGCTGGCGTATCGCATACCCCATCGCTGTTGCAACCCAGTGACTCGGAAACCGTTATTACCGTCTGCCCCCCTGCCCCCTCCCTCAGTGTCCTTACATTGTAGGGCTGCCCCCGTGGAATGCTGTAAAGCCATAGGAATTCGACATACTGCACCCCGACGTCGGTGCAGTTGTTGCTGTCCCATTCGTGGCGCCGAAATTCGCTGAGCATGAACGCTGTTGTTTCGTTGTGCGCGCAAACTACGGTGTCTCGCGTCCATGCGGGGAGTGGCGTCAGCGTCTCGATTGCCGTGGGTATCGCCAGGCTTTGGTTATTCGGAAGGTTGCGCCACTTACCCGTGCCATAAAGGCCCCCGCTTATGCAGTCTTCGACATCTATGTCGTACTCGCTTGCGATATATCCTGGTTTTGGCGTGGACCCGTACAGGCACACTCCGGTGGATCTTCTATGGTAGAACACCCGTGCCTTCTTATCGTACGCCAAGTTGGCACATGCATGTGCAGAGGTGGTGTTGGCCCCCTCAAAGTGGTCGCTGTACTGTGGACACACTGCGCCCCATGTATCTTCGTCAATGAGTAGGGCTTCGGGCTGAATGAGATCGCTGCTATGCTTAGTTGCGGTAAATGAATAGTAGCCCGTGGAATTAGGTCCTATACAGGCCATGACGATGCCATTGGTCGTTTTTTGATCGGTGCTAAACCTGTTCGTGCCGAACCGCTGTGTAGCCACCCTGTACGCTTCGCGCAGGCAGGGCTTCACGTCTACGGCGGTGGCTATATCCACATTGGAAATAGGTACCGTCGGTGCACACTCCCGCTTTCCTGGGTTGTAGAACTGGCCCAGCGGGCAAATAGCACATCCAGTTCCCGCGGCATCCTTATAGGGTAGAGTATCGGGGCATGGCATACAGTTATAAAATGCGGTGCTCATATTGAGGAAGCTTCCCGTGTTGTAGCATCCCTGATCGCAGGGTAGGTTGACCCCCCCGCGCCACATTCCATAGCCGCAGGGCACGAATTGCGCGTCGGTTAGGTCTGGGTCATAGCAGTACAGTGGGTGGGAGGTACACGCACCGGTCAATACCCCTGCCCCACCCCCTTGTGTTTGAAGAAATTGGCTAACGCATTGGTGTTCGGGGCACTTATGCATGCATACGCTTGCTGTGCCGGCATTCGGATCGGTATTCGTGTTCCACGTGTTTATCGGGCACTTTGATGTGCACTTGCCGTCCGTTTGTTTACCGTAATACCAGCCAGTACATTCGTCCGCAGTATCCACCAGCCGGCGGGATGCGCACGAAGGCGCCAACCAGCATTTTAGCGGTGTGGCGCATTGGCTGTCTTTAGAGCACGGGCTATCGCATAATAACGCTCCCAGCGCGCTAGTAGCGCCGCAGTACCCGTCGTTCGGAGTGGCCGTGCCGCACGAGGCCGCCTTCCAGCATTGGTGTGTTGTGGGACATTGGCTATCTTGAGAGCACGGGCTCTCGCATACTAAATCTCCCAGTGCGCTAGTTGCGCCGCAGTACCCGTCGTTCGGCGTGGGCGCAGGCGGTGGAGCCGATGTTGTCGCTCCCCCGCCGCCCGCAGGTGTCGGTGGAAGTGGTGTACTGCCCATGTCTACGCAGTTCGACAGCAGCAGCGTTTCCTGGCAATTGTCCATGCTTGTATCCATGGTCATGTCATAGCTAATTTCCCACGGAACATACTTGTCGATGCTGTAAATCCACTGGCCTGCGGTGTAGTGTACAATGTCGTCGAAATCATCGGGGGCATCGACGTAGTAGATTCCTTTGGATGAATTAAAGTCCGAAAGGCCCATAATATCAGTGCAAGTAGTGTAAACCTGGTCGGCTAACATGATATCCACTGCGGTTCCCGTAGTACTGCATCGCATCAGCGCGCGCTGGTTTTTGTAGTATACACCCGTCGTACAGTGGCCACAGGGTTCCGCACACGGTGTGGCGCTGTTCCACTGGCTGCATACTGCCGTGTTGAGTACTTCACGCCTGCCCGAGTTAAGCGTGCCTCCAGTGTCCATCGTACTGCTGTACATCCACCAGAGGTGTCCGTCTTGCATGACAAGGCTATTCTGCATGGACATAGGTATCATTCCATCCCCCGCTGCATAGATACCATCGTAGAGACCAACATCGCCTCTTCGGGCCACGACCGCGTTTTTCAGGGTCACACTTCCTTCGTCGACGGTGTACGTACAGGTGTCTGTTTGGCAATCGGAGCCTGTGAATCCATCGATACATGCCGTGCAGTCCGTGCTGATGTCGAATCCACTTTTGCAGATGCACGTATCGTCTACGGCCTTGACATAGTTCTCATTGCACGTTTTGCAGTCGTCCTGGGTGTTAAGCCGGGTGCAAATCGCGCACGTCGGACCGCTGAAGCTGTCGTCGCATATGCATCTGCAAGTGGGCGGAGATCCAGGTGCGCCGACTTCCCGTACATTCGTGCCATGGTTACATGGGGCGTGCTTGGGGCAAGACGTGTAGTACGACTGGCAAGTTGTCGCGTTCGTGGTATTGGTCGGGCAGCCAATAAATGCAGGGCACGAATCTAGCAGGGGGCCGTGTGTTCCCGTGCTCATCGCGTCTGATGTTTGGCAGCACGAGCTCCCCTCTACGCCATTATACGCAAAAGCGTACGGGTACTCTTTCGTACAGCTGCTATCCGGCCTGACAATCTCGTTAATAGCAACGATATAGTCTCCGGTAGTTCCTCCAGTCATGCTCGACACTATAAGCGCGTTCGTGTCTGTCGTCCAGGCAACTCCTTTGCAAGTAGCGTCAAGTGCGCAAACTGATTTGATCGCGTCTACGTGTAGTCCTGTGTACTTGGTTGGCTTGAACGTGGCGAGTGTGCTAGAGGGCTTCACCGCCCACCCCACGCGATGCGGTGCCGTGTACCGCGCATAGTATGGGTCGCCCCCGGTGTTCGTAACCGTATTTTCAACTGTGACGGCACAGTACAGCGGGCTACTGTACTGCAGTCCAATGCATTGCTTCCCCATTGCAATGCACCACCCCTGTGCGACCGATGCCGTTACATTCAAGCACTCTAGTGGTCCTGTTATATTTGCACCGCCCGTTCCCGCGAATCCGTCTACTTCCTGCCGTGTTTGTGTATATGCACAGCTCTCGGTGGGGTCGCACGTATGCGGGCGCGATGCAGTCTTCTTATGGGAATATGTATCGGGCACCAACCTGAGCTGGGCTAAATCTATCGGTGCGTCGAAGAAGTTTTGCGTGGCACTGTGCCCGACACATAACGTATCATCAGTGCACTGTGCGTTCGTATCGCTATCCACCATATCCTTGGCGTACAGCGGTCCATGGAAGTTGTCGGTTGTTGCATAGTCCGCGTTGCGGCATGCACAAGACGGCGTTCCCTTGCGCCACAAGCTACCTGTGAGTCGATTGACAGGCCCTATGCAGGTATCGGTATCCAGAGTTTCCCTGGTAGTTGTGTCGACGAATGAGAGCGTAAGCTCGTTAAGGGTACCGGAGTATCCCGCAGCGTGCCCGGAACTGACGTCTAGCTCTGTTTGTGCGATTGCCGTCCATGTTTCATCTTTGCATTCCGTACTACAGCACGCGCACGGGTTCGCCATTTGCGCATTGCCTATGCCACATTGCGCATTTTTACCAGACGACTCCCCATCAACCGACAGCGGTGAGAACAGGTGCTTACCGCCGGCGCACACCGCTGTCGGCATAATTTCGCACATGCCGTCCGCGGCCAGCAGTACCGTGCTTGGATCCTGCTGTGCCGAGTAGCAGCACGAGTTTAAAACCTCCTCTGTCAAGCACGTCTCCTGGTCGGTATAGGTTTGTATCCCACATAGGTCGAATCCCTGGCACGAATGGGGGTTGCTATCACATGCCCCGTGGCTGCTTACGAACGCAGGTCCTACGCCGGCGAATGAACCTTCCTTCTCCACGAATCCTGGCCACCACTTCATATTGGTATCGTCCGTGCTGTTGGCAGTTGTTGGGTGCATTGTAGCAGGCAAGTGGTTCTCGAAATTAATCTTCTTTTTCGTCGCAAACGAGGTCGGTACGCACATCGGATCGGTTAGCGGATTAGCCGGGTTGCCCCAGTAGATCATGAACCCGGGTTCACACGGTCTCTCTGCGCTTGGCCAATTCTGGCAGCCTTCATATGCCGCCTTAGCCTTTACCGCGGTTATTTCGAGGGGCTTGTCGACAGTCGGCATGCCACCACAGAACCCTCCGTATTCCGCCGATCCAGACCCGGGGTCCGTCCCGCATAAGACACCTCCCATGTTGCTGGTGCCATCTCCTGTGTCTATCCCACATACCTGGGTATCGCTAATCTCCTCTTTGCTATAGCAGCCGTGGTCGTAGACATTGCAGAGGCTGTTTCGCTGTAACTTGCTGAGATATGCCATCGCCGCGGACACACTCTTGCCAGAGGCCAGGTTATTGATATTGGTTGGTCTAGTTCCAAATACACGTCCACTGAACCAGTTAGAGCTGTCCCCGGACCCGAAGCCGTACTCACACGTACCGCCCGATGGTTTTTGTACGGTCATGTGACTGCAGCGATAAGGCTTGTTGGCTGGACATTTCAGTGTAAGTTGGGCGTATTTGTGCCACACGCCTTCGCCAGGCGTCTCTAGTGTGTCCGTGTCCGCGGTGGGCAGGCTCTTTTCCGATTTCGTGTTAGGTAGTGTGTATATTCCCACTGGGCACATCAATCCCGCATTCCGTGCGTTAATGCCGTAAAGGTTGTCTGACATAGTCGTAGAGGTGTAGTAGTCGGTAGCCGATTGGTCGCGCCCAGTAAATGTCGATATCGACCTCGCGAACGTCTTAAAGTCGGCTGAATCAAATCCGGGCCATACCGGTGACACCAGTGTTTTGTCCGATGGCAATTTGGTAAAGATGTAGCTGGCACCCGTCTCCCGCTGCCTCTTGTGAAAGAACGACTGCCGACCATCTAGCAGTAGCCCTCCATCGGCGGTGTATAACTGTGTGTTGGTGGTACCTTTCATGTCCTGGAAATTGGTTGCATCCACGTAATTGTTGGGGTTCATGCCGGATACGGTGCTGTCTCGCAGATTCCCTCCGCTGGACGCTAGTATATCATTCACGAATTTCCCCCCGGCCGGTGTTATCTGCGTGGAGCACAGATAACTGTCCATTATCAACCGACCAGCGTTCACATCTTCGACTACCGCGTGGTTCAGGAAGGAGCCCCCAAATCCAGTTTCGCCGCTATTGAGGGCATATCCGGACACGTGGTGCTCGGACCCTAGCGAGCCTACCCCCCCCGAGTGGTGGCTTACGTAATCCGCGTGGTAACACTGACCCGTAGATGGTGCGTTATACGCAGGGGTCCTAGGTCCAGATATCCCCGCTTTCGATACCCCCCCACTCCCGCTATGCATGCACATGAGGTAGTTATCTTCGTCACTGGGTGCGCAGAAATAATGCCCCCCCTGTTTAAGCAGAGAGTACTTCACTCCAGTCTGCGGATCGTCCGCGTTTGCCGACGTACAGTCGCTTACATCTGTTCCGTATACCGCTCTCCGGGGTTTTTCGTCGCTAATAATACCTCCGTAATAGTAACCACCTCCTTGGTTTGAAAAGTATCCCTCGTTCCATAAAAACTTCGTGTTGTAGAATTTGGACCCCCCTCCCAGGAACGTGCCCAGTCCTGTCGTTGTTTTATCGAACTTGCATGTGTTATCGTCTGCCCGGGAATAAGGGTTGAGTATAGTACCTTCCCCATAGCTGAGTTCCTGGCTCGCCGTGTTGTACTGAGGGCAGGCCGGGTTACCCACTAAATATCCATTTGTGCCGGTATTGAGTTTCATATAGTCGTAGTATGCCGTAATGGCAGTATCGTAGTAATCGACTGCCACTACCCTTTCTTGGGTATAGGGGTCTGGTTTCGTACAGTCATCCCCACTGGGCATTGCGCCCCCGAACAGTTGGCCTTTGGGGTTTTGGCCATTGCCATACATGCACGTCGGGAAAACGCACGCAGCACTGGCACCACAGTCGCCTGGCCAGCCCGCAATGCCGAGTATACCGGCCGCCGTGCTCGAATACGCACTCCCGGATCCATAATCCCCGTTCCCGGTGATGGTAGTGCCACGCGCAGCGGTAACATATGTGTTAGTGACGTCATTCTCGTTTGACTCGATGCTCATGACGTTAGGCGCGGTTAGTAGCGAGGCGGTAGACCACGCTGCCCAGTCGGCGAACGTAGCACCTCCTGTGGAAGACGCGCCAACGTTGCCGCACTGCTCACCAGTCAGATAGGCCCCTTTGAAGTCATATATCGTCGTATTCCTGCGATTCTTGCCCGTAACGGGGAAGATGCCATGCGTACTTTGCCCGGGTTGCGTGACGTCGGCTGTCGCCGGTGAGAATCGCTTCTTATCGGCAACTCCGGTCGGCGGCACGTACGGCATGCTCCCCCCGACGCACATGCGTTCGTCTGCCGTTGGGTTGTTCGTCGCTGCGTCCTCAGTGCCCACGCAGTTCACCCATGCCTTGTTACACCATCCCATTTGCAGCGGGTCGCCTATGTCAACGCATGTACGACTGCACGTGTCCATTGCCTGTCCGATCGGACAGTATGTAGTAACGTCTAGCCCCAGCATCTCCATTGCTCTTTTGTTAGCGGGCATGCCCGAACTGGTTATTTTACCGATATCTGTCGTCAGTTTGCACTCCTGCTGGTCCCATGTCCACGCGAGGCAGGTAGGGTCGTTCATGCACCTGCTAGAGCATCTGCCCGGTGTATTGTCCGCGCGCCGTGTGTACACCCGCAGTAAGTCTGATTCCGGCAGTGTTGCATATGCACCGTCCGGAGTTACGTAGCATATCTCTTCCTGTCGGTCTTGGCAGCTCCTCAGGGTGTTACTGTCGCCCGGGGAGATAGCACCAGCTACGTAGTTTTCCGTCAGCTCGTACGACACTGTTGGTGCAAGTGTGTGTACCTCAGGGAATGTACCGCTACCATGAAATGCTAGACCGCTTGGTTCCTCGTAGCGATTAAGGATCAAGCATGTCCTGAATTGGCCTCTCTCGTTGCATTCGAATACATCCGGGCTACCAAACGGGGGGATAGCAAGATAGCCCGTGTTATCCTCCTGGTTGTAAAAGACGCCCGTGCAGTCGCTGCGTAGCAAGCATTGTGCTTTGCATTCGTCTATACCCGATCCTGGTAAGCTGCCACCAATGCACTGGTACTTCGGCGCGCTATACGGCCCACACTTACAGTCACCTAGTGTACCATCTTTCCACACGGTGGTGCTGCGCCCGTCCGCAACCGTCGGTATAATGTCTCCTGGTTCCATCGAGCGGTCCGGGAGCGCCGACAGTAGCAAACTCCAGCAAAGGTCAATGCTAGAAGATACCAGTGTCTGTGCCTCGAACGCCGCATATGTATCTTCCGCGAATATATTGTTGACGTCGCCCCCTTTTCGTTTGGCAAAGTAATGGGCCCATGCCTGCATGTAGGGGTCGTCTTTGAGCTGTTTGAGCTGATTTTGTGCCAAGTAAGGGGCGAGGTCAAATGGAGGACCTAGATATCTCTCCTGGGGCCCGCCCCGTGCTTCAAATCCCGGTCGAAACGTAAAGAATGGGTAGTTATCGGTTTCTAGTGCCGTGCCATACACGTCCTGGAACCTGTGGTAGGCTGCGCTCTGTACATTGGGGCCTGGGTTAATAGCGTTCGAGAACCCGGCCAGAATGTGTGTATGGTAAGGCTGCGGTGGTATCGCCATGGCTGCCTTATACAGCAAGCATAGCTCGGCATTCCCGCAGTTACTTTCGTCCTCTACGTTCACGAATCCCGCGTTCGATGTATTCACGGATGGGCACATGATGTATACCGGCTTTGGATCGCATGCGGCGGCGTCTTTTCTCATCTCTAACGAGGCTGCCACATGATTCGCGTAGGTCGGTGTCACCGTTCCGTCGTGGCCAGGGGGGCCGGTTTCCGACAGGTAGTATGCCCAGTTTTCGTTCCAGAAGAATGGAAGCGACCAATATATCCCGCTATCAGTGCACGTTTGTGCGAAGACTGCCAGCGGGCACAAGATCGTAATGAGCCAATGCATGGCTCGATATCCTGTATTTATGTATCACATTTAAGTAGTGTAGTATTTGGAGTTTCATTGGGGTTGGTTCTGCGAGGTGTAGGTGTATGTACCGGCGGTTATGCGGCGGCACATGTGCTGGTGCTTTGGTTTGACGTTCTGGTGCACTACACTCGTGAATGCCTATACAAGCGAGACACTGATTTGCATGCCGCCCGCAATGCCGAATTCCAAGTCCAGACGGCAGCTACAAGCGCCCCAAGAGTGGTTATACGGCGCACGCACGCATGGGGGGTGCTCGTATTGGCCGTCGTAGGCGGCATTTCGGATGGCTTGTCCGTGGTTCTGTCGCCATCTCGGGGCGCTGACAGTTACGCACTAGCATCACTGGCCGTATTCATTGGTGGTCGTCACACAAGATGGTGCTCTGGTATCGCGCTATTGTATATTATGCTGACCGCTCCGGTACCGGGAGTGCATGGTGTAATGCGTGCATTGTGCTTATTACTGTCCACCGTTCTTTACCACGCCCGCCTGTCCCCCTCATGGTGCCTGCTCCGCATTACGGTAGGCACTGCCATAGTCTACATGACTGGTGTGGCGTGTGCTGTCAGGGGGGTGCCGCCCACCCTTCTTCTGTCGGTCGCGCTGCATCGGGCACGTGCCAGTCCCGCCATCGTGCTCACACTTGCTGCGTTGGTGTCGGTATGAATGCCTATGTCCGCCATTTCGAAAGGGCGTTATTGACCGAAACATCTGCGATCGCTCGAGTTGTCCATGCCCAGAAACCACGGAGGCGGTCCGAATTGGGTTCAACCGCTCAGACTTCCGGTGGTTCTATTGGTGACGATCGGCTTCGTGCCCTCCGCGATGTCCTTGAGAATGGATACCTGTGGACCCGCAGTAATACACAGCGGCAGTTCCATGAGTCATTCCTAAACTCGTGTGTCCGCTATCTATACAGCCATGATAGTAGCCCGCCCGACTACCGTGAGATAATGGACGATAACAACTGGTGTGACATTCGACAGCAGTGTCTGTGCATGACACCGCGTCGCTTTGGCAAAACGGTCGCTGTCGGCATGTTCGTTGGCGCCATAGCACTCGTCGTGCCAGGCAGCGAGCAGGCCATTTTTAGCACCGGTCGCCGTGCCTCGAACAAGCTACTCGAGCTTGTGAATCAGTTGGTTTCTCAGATACCCGGTACCATTGATCGCATCGCGAAGTGCAACCAGGAGACAATCTGGATCACGCACCCGTGCGGGGGGGTCTCGAAGATCAACAGTTATCCCTCGTGTGCCAAGACCCTTCGTGGTGTGGGCGGTGACATCGTGTACATGGAGGAGGCAAGTTTTATGGATCTTGCGGTATTCTACGAGGTGATCGTTCCGCTGCTCGAGGTCGACAAAACCGCGCTTATATGTATCTCTACTCCACAGGTATATTGTGCTGCCTGCATATTTCTCCCCTCCTTTACATCTCGTCCTGACACTTTTCACATCGCTATCATTTGCCTACAGGATTCCTTGAACTTTTACTCCGAGATGTTTACCATGAAAGGTCCCGACGGCAAGGAGCTCTTTCGCAATATCCAGGTTGGCTTGGCATGCTCCGCATGCGTCAAGGCAGGTACCGCAGGTGAGTGCGAGCACAACCAAGACGAGATCCCCCCGTGGAAGAGCCGAGAGAAGTTCGACATGGTGAAGGCGCTATACGGCGACCGCAAGGATCTCTTGATGCGCGAGAGCATGGGATTGATCACCGAGGATCAGACGAGTCTGTTCCGCTTGGCATGGGTAGAGGCCTTCGAGGCTAATGTCATATGCGCACCTACGCCGACCTTTATTTTAGTTGCGTGTGATCCGAACGGCGGGGGGGATAGCAACATGGCGATCGTATCCGCCACCTTCGTTCGGGGATGCATGGTCCTCGTCGGGTTGGACTATCACCCGGTAAAGGGGCACGACGAGATTGAAATCCTATTGATGGCGCATGTTCACGCGTTGCAGGAGTTGTATCGCGACGTATGGTTCATATTCGTAGGTGAATCGAACCTCGGCCAGGAAGCGGATCATATGAAGCATATGCTTCGGCGCGAGCCAAACGTATACTCGGTCATGGAGGGCGGTCTTGCAGGTGTGCGCACCACGCAAAAGCGCAAGGAGCTCTATGCGATGGAACTCTGCAAATTTATCTCTCAGGATGGTCTTCAGCACACGGGAGACAAGCTGGTCGTCGCTAACACGCTCAGGAGCTGCTCCCCCGAGTCCGCGCTGGCAGAGGCGAAGAAACAATTACTCGGTTATCGTAAAATTGTTCTGCACAGCACAACTGGGCGAAGTGATGCGCGCATATCCTTTACAGGCAAGTCCCAGGGAGCGCAGGACGATATCGCTGTTACCGCCACTATCGCTGCATACTGGGGGGTGCAGTTCATGACCAGGCGCATTCAGAACGTTCCGTATGACAGATTTGATGTCCGCCCCAGTGGTCACCACTGATGTCCCTGTAATGATAAATGGCCGCAGAGCCCATGTTCGGTGCGATGGGGGCCTGGTTGTCAAGTTCCCGCGCGCTGACAGTATCACCGTGCCCATTGATGATATCACCGGATCCGTGCAGTGCATTGGTCGTATTGGTGTGCTCCTGGGAGACCCCCGCGTAATCGTACCCGGTACCAAGCTAGGGGTAGGGAGCTTCATCATTACGTGGGCAAGCACCACTAACGCCAGCGACTGGGAGCGGTTGATCGATATGATTCATACGGTCGGCGAATGCACCGACTACCGGACCGTTGAATGCGTACATAGCACCTGTGGTCGTACAGAGGTGCAAATCGCACATCCGGTCGTTATTTGGACCTCTCGCACGTGCACAGTCGTCCCGAGTGTGGAGATGGCGGTTCTTCAGCGCACAAAGGGCGGCATGTCGACATTCGACATACACCTGATACCGCCAAATGGCAAGGGGCCTATCGTGCGTATAGATATGCTGCCGCACAGTGTCATGGATCAGTGGGATGACTTGTATCCAGGTTGTATTATTGATGGCGGTGCCGATCCGTTGCCTCCCCGGCTGATCCAAGATGCGCAGGTCTATGGTAAAGCGTCGCTTATGGAAGCGATTGATGCGGTGGACTGTGACATGGAATCGGATGTTGGGAGCGTATGGGGATCGGGCGATTCGGACGATGCGTGCAGTTCGTCCGACTCGAACGTGTCGGGCGACGAGAGCGAGGATAGCGAGGATAGCGAGGATAGCGAGGATAGCGAGGATAGCGACTCGAGCGATGCCAGCGATGCCAGCGATGCCAGCGATGCCAGCGAGTCGAGTGGTACGTACGTTTAATGGCTGTTGGCCATTTAGATGGGTAGGGCCGTTATACGCGCCTTCACAAGGGACTTCCACTCCGGGAGTATGGGTTCCAGCCAGTGCACACCGTTGCGTTCCGTTGCGAATACAACTTTGTCGGTACATCCCGGGTGGCCATTGTCGATTAAGCGCTGGTGTGCCTCTTTGTAGCATGCAAGACCCTTTGCCGCTCCCTCCTCGTCATTATCGGCATCCCATGCCTCCAAGAAGGCGTCGCCGCGCATCCTGAGCACTCGGCCTGTGTACACCTGTGACAGTCGAAGCATATTGCTCGTGTCGCCGGATATCAACTGCGCTGCGGCTGCATACAGGTGCGCGGCATTGCTATACGCAACAATATGGGCGGTACGTGGGCAGGTCAGGTCGGCTCGCCCTACATTGGCATATGCCATGGCCCGGGCCAGGTAATAGTGTCCGTATATATCGGCTGGTGTCGTGTCGACTATCTCGTATAGCTCGCGTGGTCGGAAAGTCCATAGAGGCATGATATCCTGTGCAATATGCATATACGTCCTAGCAGCGTCTATGCAAGTATCGTACCCGCGCTTACCGATCAGAGTGGCGGCCTTGTGCAGTTGGCTCTGTGCGTACTGCACATTGCACATTGTGGCGTCGTACATGTACGCAGTATTGCTTGATGTGCCGTTCTCGGACTTCCATGTAAATCGATATCCGTCGGGCACGCACTGCTCGCGGTTCAATAGGCGGCCTGTCCACGCGGCCACTTGTTCGCGGTAATTAGGCGAGCTTACGGAGATGTTTCTGTGGCCATACTGGATGTTTTGCACTACCTCCCGATTCATACACATACTATAACATCTTATATTAATAGGTAATTGCGACAGCGCTGCCCGGAGGACGCAAGTGGGCATACAGACCCTGGCGAACCGAGGCGCAGCCGTCGTACACCGACGGCCCCCAGTGGCCCGTGTTCTGCTGAGTATGCACGAATTCCCCCTGCGGCCCGTGTCTCTTCATCTCAGCGCCACGGAAGCATATGGCGTTCCCCGGCGAGTCTTCGTTATCGGGGCTGCCGGAGCCGTGTGCGTGGTCGCCGATGTAGTCCCCAAGTATGTCCTGGATTGTGCCTTGGGTGGTATATTTGCCGTCGTCACCGTTGCCGCGCATCGTCATGCCAAGGGCATGGAAAGAACCGGTAAGGGACATGACCGCAGGCACGTCAAAGTCGGCCGGAACAGCGATAGCAATGATAGACTTCGACTCGTGATCAACGGGTTCCGAGTACTGCGTATCGCACTCGTTCTGTTGGATGAACTCCGTGTTCTCGCCACCGTTGTACCCGGCACAGTAGATGTCGTCGGCGATATACATGTTCTTGGGCTCGCGCACTACCGATTTGCTGTAGAACGTGTAGTGGCCAATGTGAGTCTTGTGAATAACATCGTCGGTCAGCTGGAAGTCGTGGTGCCCATGCATAGTCTGTCCGAGCTCTTCTCCGCCCTTCAGTAGGATTGCGGTTCCCATTTTGTACGTCATCCGAGGGCGGAACATAACGAACTTGTGAGGGATAATTAAGACCGCGTCTCCATCCGACTGCTTTTCAGCGGAGTACAGGTACTTGGCAATGGTGCGCAAACTGAGAGGATTTTCATCGTTTCTACTCAGATCTACCTCGCGATCCAGCTGGTCGTACCTCGGAGCAGCGGCGAATAAGAGGGCGGTTGCTCCCGCGCCTAATTCAGCTAATGTCCTCGCGTACGCGGCAGCGTACATCGCCCGGCTAAACCCGTTTGCCTGCAAGTCCGCCATCGTACATGTGCCCCGGTCGGTCGCTATCTTGTCGCAAAGTGCGTCGACAACATCGTCGTTTCGCCCGATCCATGACTTCTGCACGATCTCTTTGTAGGGGATCTCGTGGAACTTGTCCCGTGCCATATCGAAGATCTTGATGCCCGTGCGACCCTTAAATGGCGTTACGTCCCAAGTGGCGGCACCTATGACGCCGCCCGCCGCCGCACCCGCCGCCACAATGCCGAACCTTGCGCGCGAGGTATCCGCCGCGTTCCGCGCGGCGGCACTGAAGTCGTTGACATCGTGAAAGTCGTCGTAAGCGTAAAACTCGCCGATTTCGCGGTTGCGCATCAGAGGCTCGATAGCGCCTTGTGACATGAAGTCCGTATCGAATGGTCTGGTCTCGAACACGCGCGAGCCACGGAACGTATCGAAGCGTTTGGCACCTTTTTCCAGCGCGGACGCTGCGCCCTCGCCACCCCGAACGAACTCCGTGAAGTACTCGGGGACCATCGATGCATAGATCGCCATTTTGCTCGGGAAGATCCACGCATCGGGCTCGATGCCTACGCGGCGCATGCGGTCTTTGACCTCTGCGTCCAGTATGAACAGGCCCTTGATGTCCTTTTGTACACATGCGAACCTCCAGCGCTCCTCCGCGAGTGCGGAGACGGCGTCGTTGCTCAGGATGGACGTGCTCTTGCCGTGCTTGGCTTGCCACTGCAGGTAGAAGTTCGGCGCCGCAAGCAGCTCGTGCATCACGCCGAAGTATGCCGTCTCGTGCACAGCCTCTACAATCTGCTTGAGGTTCATCAGGTAGTGCTGCCGGCCGAGCTCTGTCTTGTAGAATCCGTGCTCGATAATGAACGCGA
>Ga0308016_10000692_pt1 | contig 16932 bp, 14 predicted proteins | sample Neamet233_FD_203129 | JGI IMG/M metagenome (GOLD analysis project Ga0308016, IMG submission 203129) | Marine microbial communities from water near the shore, Antarctic Ocean - #233 | ecosystem: Environmental > Aquatic > Marine > Unclassified | place: Southern Ocean | collected 2014-07-28
CAGGCGGATTGATCTTTGCAGTAATAGGATTTATTATTATTTGGTACATAAAAAATTAAAATGAATAAAATAAAAAAATTATTAATAGTATTTTTTACAATTAGTTTTGCATCTCAAGTTTTTTCAAAAGATATACCAGCATCATTTGCTGATCTAGCTGAGAGATTAATGCCATCAGTTGTAAATATTTCAACGACAACAACTGTTGTAACAAATACTAATCCATTTCCAGGTTTTGAGTTTCCACCAGGGTCACCCTTTGAGGATATGTTTAAAGAATTTGGAACACCACAAAAAAGAAAGTCAGCTGCTTTAGGTTCAGGCTTTATAATTGACGCAAAAGGAATTGTGATAACTAACAACCATGTTATTCAAGATGCAGAAGATATTGTAGTAAGAGTTGGTGGAGACAAAGAATATAAAGCTACAATTATTGGGGCAGACCCTCTATCTGATATTGCTGTCCTTCAAATAGATTCAAAAGAGACATTTATTCCAGTTAAGTTTGGAGATTCAGATAAAGCAAGAATAGGAGATTGGGTTATTGCAATTGGTAATCCTTTTGGATTGGGAGGAACAGTTACATCTGGAATTATTTCTGCAAGAAATAGATCAATAGGTCTTTCACGTTATGAAGACTACATTCAAACTGATGCCTCAATTAATTCAGGGAATTCTGGAGGACCATTATTTGATATGAATGGAGATGTAGTAGGAATTAATACAGCTATTTTAGGAAAAGGTGGGTCAATTGGAATAGGTTTTTCAATACCATCTAATAGTGCGCAAAAGGTTGTTAGCCAGTTGATAGAATTTGGAGAAACTAAGAGAGGCTGGCTTGGAGTTCGAATTCAAATAGTAACAGAAGAAATTGCAGATGTTGAAAAATTGGGTGAACCACGTGGAGCATTAGTAGCAAGTGTTGCTGAAAAAAGCCCATCAGACAAAGCGGGGATTAAAGCAGGTGATATTATATTAGAATTTAACGGAACTAAAATTAATGAAATGAAAGAACTACCAATAATTGTAGCTCAAACAGAAGTTGGCAAAACTGTTGATGTGAAAGTCTGGAGAAATAAAAAAGAAATTATCAAAAAAATTAAATTAGGAAGACTAGAAACATCAAGTGACTTTAAAGAAGAGAAAAAAGAAACCGAAATAGAGATATCAGAAATTAAATCTTTAAAAATTATAGCAAGGTTATTAAATAAAAAAGATATCGAGGAAAGAAAACTTCCAAATCAAACAACAGGCTTGGTTATAACTAATATTGCAAAAAATAGTCCAGTTAACTATCTAAATATAGGTGACGTAATAGTTGAAGCTCAAAAGAAAAAAATTAAATCAATAAAAGACCTTGAAGATATAGTCGATACTGCGCTAAAATCTAATCAAAAAACTATTTTGATTGTTATCTATAATGCGCAAAACCAAAGAAGATATATTGGTGTTAAGTTAGATTGACAATGGACAAACAGTCCAAGATTATTTTAATTTCTGGTCCTACTGCCTCAGGTAAATCAAGTTTTGCCGTCAAAGTTGCAAAAAAAATTAATGGAGAAATAATTAATGCAGATAGCATGCAGGTTTATAAAAAATTAAAGATTCTTACAGCTAGACCAAATAAAGAAGAGCAAAAAAATGTTAGACATCATTTGTATGGTACTATTGATGTAGGTAAAAAATTTTCTACAGGCCAATGGTTAAAAGCAGCTATTAAAAAAATCAAAGAAATTAAAAAAAGAAAAAAAATTCCAGTCTTAGTTGGAGGCACGGGGTTGTATTTTCAATCTTTAATTGATGGTTTAGTTAAAATTCCAAAAATACCCCTTAACTTTAGGAATAAAATTAGATTGGTACAAAAAAAAGTGGGACAGAAAAAGTTCTATAAAAAACTTTTAAAAATAGATCCTGAAGTTAAGGATAAATTTGATCCAAACGATACGCAAAGAACAATTAGAGCTTTTGAGATAAAATCATTTACTAAAATTTCCATGTATGAGTGGTTAAACAAAACTAAATCTGAATTTAAAAAAGATGAATTTTTAAAATTATATATTGACTTTAAAAGAGAGGATTTAATTAAAAGAATATCATTAAGAGCAATTAAAATGATTGAGGAGGGGGCAATAAGGGAGGTTAAAAAATTTGTAAAATTAAAAATTAAAAAAGATCTAAGTATAAATAAGGTAATAGGGATTGACGAATTGACACAGCACTTAAATAAAAAAATTAATTTAAATCAAGCACAAGAATTAATTACAATTAAAACAAGACAATACGCCAAAAGACAAGCCACATGGGCGAGAAGCAGGATGACATCTTGGGAAAAAATTAATCCAATTAAGATTACCGAGTATATAAAAGAGTTAAAAAAATCATCGCTAAAACTTGACCAATTAACATAAAGTCCGATAGATTGTTTAAATGCCAAAATTATTTTCAGGAGCAGAAATTGTATTCAAATGTCTTGAGGACCAAAAAGTAGAACATATTTTTGGTTATCCAGGTGGTGCGGTGCTTCCGATTTATGATGAGTTAAAAAATCATCCATCAATAAAACATATTTTAGTTAGACATGAACAAGGCGCTGGACATGCAGCTGAAGGCTATGCAAGATCAACTGGAAAACCTGGTGTTGTGTTAGTTACATCTGGGCCAGGGGCCACTAATGTTGTAACAGCATTGACTGATGCCTACATGGACTCAGTTCCTCTAGTTTGTATTTCAGGCCAAGTACCAACTCATTTAATTGGAACAGATGCTTTTCAAGAGTGTGACACAACAGGAATTACCAGACCATGCACAAAACATAATTGGTTAGTTAAAGATATTAATGATCTTCCACGAATAATGCATGAAGCGTTTGAAGTTGCAACAACTGGAAGACCAGGACCAGTATTAGTTGATATTCCAAAAGATGTCCAGTTTGCAAAAGCAAAATATTTTAAACCTAAAAAAGAAATAAAATTAAAAGAAAGATCTCTCAATGTATTTAAACAAAGTGATATTGATCAACTAGTTGATCTAATGAAAAAAGCGACAAGACCAGTTTTTTATACTGGAGGTGGAGTAATTAATTCGGGTCCAAAAGCAAGTGAACTATTGAGAGAGCTTGTTTCTATAACTGGATTTCCAATTACATCTACTCTTCAAGGATTAGGTGCTTATCCAGGAGATGATAATCAATTCCTAGGAATGCTTGGAATGCACGGAACTTATGAAGCAAACAATGCAATGCATGACTGTGACTTATTAATTAATATAGGTGCAAGATTTGATGATCGTATTACCGGTAAGATAGATGAGTTTTCTCCAAAATCCAAAAAAGTTCATATTGACATTGACCCATCATCAATTAATAAAATTGTAAAAGTTGATCTTGCTATTGTTGGTGATGTTAGTGATGTCATTAAATCTATAACAAAAACATTAAAAAAGAAAAATTTAAATTTAGGAAAATCAAATAAACAAAAAACTTCAAAATGGTGGCAACAGATTCAAAAATGGAGAACAAAACAGTCTCTAAATTTTGTTAATAGTGATAAAATTATTAAGCCACAACATGCCGTACAAAGACTTTATGAATTAACAAAGAATAGAGATACCTATATAACAACAGAAGTTGGACAACATCAAATGTGGGCAGCGCAACATTATAAATTTAATAAACCCAATAGATGGATGACATCCGGTGGACTTGGAACTATGGGCTATGGATTACCTGCTGCTGTAGGAGTTCAAGTTGCTCACCCAGAGAAATTAGTAGTTGATATTGCTGGTGAGGCTTCAATTTTGATGAATATACAGGAAATGTCAACAGCAGTTCAATATAACCTACCTGTAAAAATATTTATTTTGAATAATCGATACATGGGCATGGTTAGACAATGGCAGGAACTTCTTCATGAAAAAAACTATTCTGAAAGTTATTCAAAAGCATTACCAGATTTTGTTAAATTAGCTGAAGCTTATGGGTGTGTTGGAATTAGAGCTGAAGATCCTGATGAATTGGATGAGAAAATTGAAGAAATGATCAATATAGATGGACCTGTAATTTTTGATTGTCTTGTTGATCAAAATGAGAATTGTTTCCCAATGATCCCTTCAGGAAAGCCACACAACCAAATGTTACTAGGTCCCAAGGATCAAGAAGAAAATAAAATCACAGGTAAGGGAAAAGCGTTAGTATAAATGGTAAAATCTAAATCAGCATACAGTACACCTAGCAAATTGGGAAAAATTGATACTCACATAATTGTTGTATGGGTTGATAATGAGGCAAGTGTTTTATCAAGAGTGGTTGGATTATTTTCTGGAAGAGGCTACAATATTGAATCACTTGCTGTAGCAGAAGTGGATCAAAAAAATAATCTTTCTAGAATCACAATTGTAACCACTGGGACACCTCAGGTTATAGAGCAAATTGTATTACAATTAAAAAAGTTGGTTCCAGTTCATAAGGTTGGAAATTTTAAAAGAGATGATAAAAAAGTTATATTTAAAGAGATGGCTCTACTAAAAATTGTTGCAAACCCTAGTAAAATTAAGAAAGCTTTAAATGCTTGTAAAAAATATAATCCAGTTATACTAGATCAAACAAATAAATCAGCTGTAATTCAAATAACAGCAATAAGAAGAGAGATAGATAGCGTGACAAAAAATTTAAAACCATTTGGTCTTGTCAGTGCCTCAAGAACTGGAGCGGTTGCGATGACTAGAGGCGCAGAAATTTTTAATTAATTATAAAGGATAAAAAAAATGAAAATGTTTTATGAAAAAGATGCAGATGTAGATTTAATTAAAAGCAAAAAAATAGCAATTTTTGGTTATGGAAGTCAAGGACATGCGCACGCATTAAACTTAAAAGACAGTGGAGCTAAAGAAGTTGTTGTAGCTCTTAGAGATGGCTCAGCAAGCAAAGCAAAAGCAGAATCAAAAGGACTAAGAGTAATGAATATGTCAGATGCTGCTGAATGGGCAGAAGTTGCAATGATATTAACCCCAGATGAATTACAAGCATCAATTTATAAAAATCATATTGAACAAAGAATTAAAGAAGGAACAAGTTTAGCTTTTGCTCATGGATTAAACATTCACTACAAACTTATTGATGCAAGAAAAGACTTAGATGTATTTATGGTTGCGCCAAAAGGACCAGGGCATTTAGTTAGAAGTGAATTTGAAAGAGGTGGTGGAGTACCATGTTTATTTGCTGTTCACCAAGATGGAACAGGTAAGGCGAGAGATCTTGCATTATCTTATGCTTCAGCAATTGGTGGTGGAAAATCAGGAATTATAGAAACAACTTTCAAAGATGAATGTGAAACTGATCTATTTGGTGAGCAATCAGTACTTTGTGGTGGATTAGTTGAGTTAATTAAAAATGGCTTTGAAACTTTAACTGAAGCTGGCTATGAGCCTGAAATGGCATACTTTGAATGTCTACATGAAGTAAAATTAATAGTAGATTTAATTTATGAAGGTGGAATTGCTAATATGAATTATTCTATCTCGAATACAGCAGAATATGGTGAATATGTATCTGGTAAAAAAATTGTAGATAGTGATAGCAAAAAAAGAATGAAAGAAGTTCTAGCTGATATTCAGTCTGGTAAATTTACTAAAGACTGGATGAAAGAGTGCGAAGGTGGACAAAAAAACTTTTTGAAAATGAGAAAAGATCTTGCGGATCATCCGATTGAAAAAGTTGGTGCAGAACTTAGAGCAATGATGCCCTGGATTGGTAAAAAGAAACTAATAGATAGTGATAAGAGTTAATTTTTACTAAAAACCCAAACTGGTTCTAAATTATAGCCAATATAAGACAATTATTTTGCAATCTCTATTATAGATTGTATTATAGTTTTTCTAATATTATTGGTTATGAGCGACAAAGATAAAGTTATTATATTTGATACTACCATGCGAGATGGTGAGCAATCACCTGGTGCATCAATGAGTCTTGAAGAGAAAATTCAAATTTCAAGAATTTTTGATGAAATGGGAATTGATATAATTGAAGCTGGATTTCCTATTGCATCCCCTGGAGATTTTGAAGCTGTAACCGCAATAAGTAAAATTTTAAAAAATTCAATTCCATGTGGACTAGCAAGGTCCAGTAAGAAAGATATTGATGCATGTCATGAGGCCTTAAAAGCTGCCCCAAGATTTAGAATTCATACATTTATTTCAACTAGCCCGCTTCATATGAAGTTCAAATTAAACAAATCTCCAGAGCAAGTTCTAGATGCAATAAAAGAAAGTGTAAGTTATGCAAGAAATCTTACTGATGACGTTGAGTGGTCATGTGAAGATGGAACAAGGACTGATATGGACTTTATGTGTAAAATAGTTGAGCTTGCTATTAATAGTGGCGCAAAAACAATAAATATTCCAGATACAGTTGGTTATACAATTCCCTCTGAGTTTACTAAAATTATTTCAACCTTAAAAAATAAAGTCCCAAATATTGATAAAGCTATATTATCTGTTCATTGTCATAATGATTTAGGATTAGCTGTCGCAAACTCTTTAGCGGGAGTTTCTGCAGGCGCAAGACAGGTTGAGTGTACAATTAATGGAATTGGTGAAAGAGCAGGGAATGCTGCGCTTGAAGAAATTGTAATGGCAATAAGAACTAGAAATGATTTAATGCCATATACAACAGGGATTAAAACTGAATTATTAAGCAAAGCTTCAAAAATTGTTTCAAATGCAACTTTTCCAGTACAGTTTAATAAAGCAGTAGTTGGAAAAAATGCATTTGCACATGAAGCAGGCATCCACCAAGATGGTATGCTTAAACATAGAGAAACATATGAAATCATGACCCCAGAAAGTGTTGGTGTTAAAAAAACCTCTTTAGTAATGGGAAAACATTCTGGAAGACATGCATTTAAAGAAAAATTAAATGATCTTGGTTATGCCGATGTTACAGATGATGTTATTCAAACTGCTTTTGGGAAGTTCAAAATTTTAGCTGATAAAAAAAAACATGTTTATGATGATGATATTGCAGCCTTAGTTGATGATAGTATGGTTTTAGACAAATATGTAATTAATTTAAAATCATTAAAAGTTTTTGCTGGAACTGGGGAACCACAAAAAGCAGAAATGACTCTTGATGTTTATGGCGAAGTTAAAAAAACATCAGAAACTGGAGATGGTCCTGTAGATGCTATTTTCAAATGTATAAAAGTTTTGTACCCACATGATGTTAAGTTACAGCTATATCAAGTTCATGCAGTTACAGAAGGAACTGATGCTCAAGCAACTGTAAGTGTAAGAATTGAAGAAGAGGGCAAAACCACAGTTGGGCAAGCAGCTGATACAGATACATTAGTTGCGTCAGCTAATGCTTATTTAAGTGCATTAAACAAAATGATAATTAAAAGAAAAAAAACTGCTCCAATGGAGCATGAAACTCAGAAAGTGAAAGGTATATAAGATGACTAGTTGGTTTAAAAATATAACAAATGTGTGGAGCCAAGATATGGCTATTGACCTTGGTACAGCTAATACACTTGTTGTATTAAAAGGACAGGGTGTAGTTCTAAATGAACCATCAGTTGTTGCTATAGTTGAAAACCAAGGAAAAAAAACTGTTTTAGCAGTTGGTGATGAAGCTAAAACGATGCTTGGAAGAACGCCTGGAAATATTAGTGCCATTAGACCTTTAAGAGATGGTGTAATAGCAGATTTTATTGTGACAGAAGAAATGATTAAACATTTTATTAAAAAGGTTCATAAGAATAAAACATTTGCAAACCCTAGAATTTTAATATGTGTACCAACTGGATCAACACCAGTTGAGAGAAAAGCAATTCAAGATAGTGCGCTTGCAGCAGGAGCAAGACGTGTTCAACTAATTGAAGAACCAATTGCTGCAGCTATTGGTGCTGGATTACCAATTTCTGAAGCTACAGGATCAATGGTAGTTGATATTGGAGGAGGTACTACAGAGATTGCTGTGATGTCTTTAGGAGGTCTTGTTTATTCTAAATCATTAAGAATTGCGGGAGATGCTATGGATACTGCATTGATTAATTATATGAGAAAAGAATACAATCTTATGATTGGAGATAGCACGGCCGAAAAAATTAAAAAAGAAATAGGTACTGCAATTCCATCAAATAATAATACCTATGCTGTAAAAGGTAGAGATCTAAGGTCAGGAACACCTAAAGAAGTAAATATTACTGAAGAAGATACAGCAGAAGCTTTAAATGATATTTTAAAAGAGATGGTTAATGGAATAAAAGATGCTTTAGAAAATACTCCCCCAGAATTATCTGCAGACTTAGTTGATATGGGATTAACACTTACAGGTGGAGGAGCTTTATTAAAAAATATTGATAAAAGGTTTTCAAAAGAAACAGGGCTACCAGTGCATATAGCAGATGACCCTTTAGCATGCGTGGCGATTGGCACTGGAAAAGCTTTAGAGAATGAAGAAATTTTCTCTACCATGTTATCTGAATATTAAAAATAATGGATGCAAGTCGAGATGATTTTGTAATAGCAATAAGATCTGCTTTTTTAAAAAAAGGTAACCAGCAAAGATTTTCATTATTAAGTTTAATAGTATTTTGTATTATATTTTTAGCCCTAGGGAGTTTTAATCTTAAAACTATAAATTTTGGTAGAACAATAATTAAAGAAATAATTTATGTTTCATCTTTTATTGTCTCTGTTCCAGAAAATATTGTAAAAGAATCTTTTTATAATATATCGGATCATTTTGAGTATTATGAGGATTATGAGGTAGCAAAAGATGAATTACAGAAACTTAAAAATAAAGACTTATCAAAAAAAATTATCATGTTTGAAAATAAAGAATTGAAAAAATTGATTGAAGACTACTTCGTTGAAGACAGTCAAACCTACGCAAAGGTATTGATGGATAAAGAAAGCCCATTTTTAAGATCCATAGTGATAAATAAAGGTAGTAAAAATGGTGTTAAAGCTGGAATGATTGTTTACGATAACATCTATTTAGTCGGAAAAATAGTTGAGGTAAACTTCCATACGTCACGTGTGTTGTTAATATCAGACATAAATTCCAAAGTCCCAGTTACAATTCAACCACTTGATATACAAGGTATTATGAGTGGATTAGATAAACGAAGAGGAAAGTTGCAATATATTAGAGGTGAAAAATTAATAAAAAAAAAGAATGAAGAATTGATTGTTGTAACATCTGGATCAGGGGCAATATTTAAAAGTGGTACACCAATTGGCAAAATAGATTTAACAGATATTCAAGATAATAACGAAATAATAGTAAATTTTTATAGGGATTTCTCACAATTAAAATATGTAAGAATTTCATCTTATACGAAAGAGATTATAAAGTTAGATCAAACAAATAAACAAAACTTTAAAGCAAATAATGATGTAATTATAAAAATAAATAATTTAGAAGAAGATATTAATCTACTCCAACAACAAAAAATTATTAATGACAAGATAAGAGCTAAGCTTGAAATAGAAAATACCCAATTAAAAGAAAATATTGTTAACACTCAAAAAAAGCTAGTTGAACAAAATGATAAAATAATAAGAGTTCAAAATAAAAATAAAAATATAAAATTCTTAGAATTAAACTTATTATATGGACATAAGTGTAGAAAAAACTTCATTAAACCTAATCTTTACAAAATCAACACAGTTGAATATAAAAACTGTGTATTAAAAAAAGGACTTGCCAAAATAAATTAAATGATAAATGCAAATAAAAAAATACAATCTTTTCTATATAAGTACACACCTGTAATTTTACTTTTTACATCTGTATTAAATGAAATTGATTTTAATAATTTAGACTTTAAATATTTTTCATTCAATTTTGCTTATATTTTAATATTTTATTACAGCTTGAAAAGAGAAAATGGCATCGGTTATGTTTTTATTTTTATAGCTGGATTATTTAATGATGTTGTGTACGGAATACCAATGGGCATAAGCAGTTTATGTTATTTGCTATTATGTGCTGCGGCAGCGTATCTTAGAAATATAACTTTAAGACCAAATTTAATTAAGGATTGGATCTTTTTTCTAATAACGGTTTTAATTTTAAATTTTATTACATTTTCTTATTTAATTTTATTTTTTAACTATGAAATTAATTATTTTGATCAGATGGTGAACATTTTTTTTACATTTTTATTGTACCTAATTTTTTCATTTTTATTTAAATTTTATGATAATGTCATTTTAGGTAAATTTAATTAATGTTTGGTGGTAATTTTGGTGCCAGAAAACTTCATACCATTAATAGAAGAATGTTTATTATTATTGCAGCTAAAGTTGTTGTATTCAGCGGCATCGCTTCAAGATTATTTTCATTACAAATATCTGATAATGCAAAATATCTAACTCTTTCTGATAAAAACAGATTGCGCGAGTGGCGACTGCCTCCAGTAAGAGGTGAGTTTGTTGATTACTTTGGTAATATTATAGCAGGAAATTTGAAGGTATATCAACTGCATGTAATTCCTGAGGAGGTAGAAAATTTTAGATATTTAATGTTAAGATTAAAAAAAATTTTAGCTCTTAATAATAACGAATTCAAAAAGATAATTAAAAAAAAAGCAAAACAGAAACCTTGGGAAACTCTAGTTATTTCTGAAAATTTAACCTGGGAACAGTTTTCAAAAGTTAATTATTTTTTACATGATTTAACTGGTGCAAAACCAGTTTTATCTATTTCTCGTGACTATCCTTTTGGTGATAATTACACACATATTCTTGGATATGTAAGTGAAGCTAGTGCAAAAGATATCTTAAATAGTCAAATAATTAAAAATAACCACGTATCAGGTCTTAAAGTAGGTAAGACTGGATTGGAAAAATCTTTTGAAGAGCTGCTGATTGGCGTAAACGGAATACAAAGATATGAGGTTAATGCTTATGGTAAAAGAATTAAACAAATTGATCATAAAGAGGGTGAGCAGGGCCAAAAAATTAAACTCACGGTCGATACAGAAGTTCAAAAACTATCCAATGAACTACTAAAGGGTGTGGCTGGATCAATTAGTGTAATGGATATTTACACAGGAGAAATAATTGCAATGCAGTCTTCACCTTCATTTGATCCAAATTTATTTATTTTTGGTATTAGCCAGGATGAATGGCAACTAATAAGAAACAACCCACTAAAGCCATTGGTTAATAAAACTTTATCAGGCCTATACTCACCGGGCTCTACAATAAAACCTATAGTTGCTCTTTCAGCGCTAGAAAATAAAATTATTAATAAAAATTTTAAAGTTAATTGCACAGGAAGAATAGAAATGTATGGTCAGAAATATCACTGTTGGAAAAAAAAAGGTCATGGAGTTGTAAATCTAAAAGAAGCCATGAAGCAATCATGTGATACTTACTTTTATGAGATTGCAAGAAAGCTTGGTGTCGACAGATTAAAAGAGACTGCTTTAAAATTTGGTCTAGGTGAAAAAGTTTTACAGGAGACTTTTAGTAATGAAAAAAAGGGATTAATTCCAAATACACAATGGAAAAAAGATACCTTAGGAATAGGTTGGGTTATAGGTGAAACATTAATTACAGGAATTGGACAGGGATATATGCAAACCACACCTTTACAACTATGTTTAATGACTGCCCAGCTTGCAAATGGGGGGTATAAGATTAATCCTAAAATAATTGTTGATGAAAATGACGACACATATGAAGAAATAAAATCTTTGATTAAAAAAAATCATAAAATTAACAAGCAGTCAAATAAAGGCTTAATTGATGTAAGCCAGGAATTATTTTCATTTGTAAAAGAAAAAAAGTACGAACCTTTGTATGAAAACATTGAAAATATAAAACTTATACAGGAGGCAATGTTTGCATCGACAAATGAAGTGAGGGGAACATCTTACGCATCGAGAATAGAGGATCCAAAATATCAATTTGCAGGTAAAACTGGTACTTCACAAGTTAAAAGAATAACTGAACGAGAAAGAGAATTAGACTTAAAAACAATAGACATTCCTTATAATGAAAGAGATCATGCTTTATATGTTGCGTTTGGCCCATATAAAAATCCGAGGTATGCTCTTAGTGTGGTTGTTGAACATGGGGGCTCAGGTAGCTCGGCCGCAGCACCAATTGCAAAAAAACTTTTTAAATTAATCTTAGATAGGCATGAACTCAGAGAAAAAATTAGAGCTAAAAAATCTTTAAAAATATAGATGGAACAAAATTTATTCAATAGGCGGTTGTCATTTTTTCAGAAATTAAAAAATTTTGATTACATTTTGTTAATTTGCATATTATTACTTGGCACAATAAGCGCTTTTACAATGTATTCTACTGATGGTGGAGAAATTTTATTTCATAGCAAAAGTCACATATTTAAATTTTTGATTTTTTTTCCAATAATGATTATATTATCTTTTTTTGATATAAGGATTTGGCATTATTTCGCCTATCTATTTTATGCAATTATCTTAATTTTTCTAATCTGGGCCTCTTTATATGGAATTAAAGCGTCAGGATCTCAAAGATGGATAAACTTATATTTTATCAACATTCAACCATCAGAATTAATGAAGATAGGAATAATTATGTGTCTTGCAAAATACTATCACCGTATTGGTTTGGATAAGGTGAATACCCTCCAAAGTATATTAATAGCTCTAATAATTTTAATTGTACCAATAATGCTTGTAATTAGTCAACCAGATTTAGGAACGTCAATATTGATAGCATTAAGTGGTTTGGTGGTTATTTGGTTAGCAGGGCTGAATATTAAATATTTTATATATTCTTTTGTAACTCTTTTAATTTCAATGCCATTTGCTATTTCTTTATTAAAGCCATACCAAAAATTAAGAATTTTAACCTTCCTTAATCCAGATCGAGATCCTCTTGGCTCAGGATATCAGATAATTCAATCTAAAATAGCAGTAGGCTCAGGAGGCTTAATGGGAAAGGGTTTTTTAAAAGGAACTCAAAGTTATTTGGAATTTTTACCAGAAAAGCATACAGATTTTATTTTTACTTTATTTGCTGAAGAATATGGCCTCATAGGTTCGCTAGGTCTTTTATTAATTTATATAATTATTATTTATAGAGTTTTAAAAATTGGTTTTATCTCAAGGAGTTATTTTGCGAAACTGTTCTGTTATGGTTTTGGTTCTGCAATATTTTTTTATGTAACAGTAAATATGTCTATGGTTTTAGGATTGCTGCCTATAGTTGGTTCACCATTGCCTATCATGTCCTATGGAGGATCTTCAATGTTGGCAACAATGTTAGGGTTTGCAATTGTTATGAGTGCAAAAATTAATCATAAACAACTAATAGCATAAATATTTCAATGTCGAATTTGTCGCGAGAAAAATTTAGCAAAAAAATAATATAAGACACTATGGAAAAAAAATTAAAAATTGGAATTGTAGGTGCCGGTATTCAAGGTATTTCTAATGCTTTATTTTTACAAAAAAAAGGATTTAATGTTACAATTTTTGATAGGGACGAACCCGGTAGCCCTGCTGCATCTTATGGTAATGCTGGTCATTTTTCTCCCTACGCATCTGTTCCAATAAATAGACCTGATGTTTTAACAGATGTTCCAGCAATGCTTTTAAGTTCAACTGGCCCACTTGCTCTTAAATGGAATTATTTTCCAAAGATGATTCCATGGTTTTTACAATTTATAAGAAATTGTTCCACAAAAAAGATGATGCATACAGCTAAAAATATGCATCAAGTTTTAGACTTAGCATTACCTGCTTATGATGAGTTATTTGATGAGATTGACCTTGGAGGATTGGTTGAAAAGAAAGGTATTTTATATATTTGGAATGATCAAAGTTTAAAAAGTAGAGAACTTGAAATTAAAGTAAGAAATGAACTTGGCGTTGATCAACAAGTGGTTACGCCAAAAGAAATTCATGATTTAGAACCAAATATAAAACCTATTTACCATGGGGGTGTTTATTATCAGCATGGTAGGCATGCTAGAAATCCAAAAAAAATACTTTTAAAATTATTTGAACTTTTTTTAAAAAAAGGTGGAAAGTTTTTAAAAATTAACATTAAAGAGATAGGTTTTAATGAAGAAAAACCACTTATAAAAGCTGAAACTCAAAGTTTTCTTTTTGATAAAATTGTAATTGCCTGTGGTTCATTTTCAAAAAAATTAACAGATAATTTAGGTGAAAAAATACCTCTTGATACTGAAAGAGGGTACCATGTTCATTTTAAAGATTGCGATCATCTTTTAAGTAGACCGGTAATTTTCCAAAATAGAGGATTTGGAATTACTCCAATGGAACAAGGACTTAGAGTGGTAGGTACTGTTGAGTTTGGTGGATTAGATAACCCACTATCAAAATCAAGAGTTAAAAATTTAATTAATAATGCAAAATATATGATGGGTGATTTACCTGAGCATGAAGATGAGTGGTTAGGTTTTAGACCAACATTACCAGATTACTTACCAGTAATAGGACCCTCAAAAAAACATAAAAATGTTTTTTATTGTTTTGGACATCATCATTTAGGATGGACATTAGGACCTATTTCAGGAAAAATAATTTCTGGAATGATAGCTGAAGAAAATACAAACTTAGATTTAAAGCCATATAGCTCGCTTAGGTTTAACTAGGTGATTAATAAAAATAATATTGCTTATGTTTTTTTATTTTTTGCAGCTTTATTTTGGTCTGGAAATTTCCTGGTTGGAAAATTTGCCAGTCAATATGAAATACCCCCATTTTCATTAAATTTTTATAGATGGTTTTTTGCTTGGTTAATCTTAGCTCCATTTACAATTCAAGAAATTTTAAAAAAGAGAAAATATATTTTAGAGAATTATAAATATTATATGATCCTTGGAATAACTAGCGTCACTATATTTAACTCAATTGTCTATTACTCTTTAAATTTTACCCAAGTAATCAGTGGAGTATTGATGATATCAACAATACCTGTAATGATTATATTTATTTCTTCAATTCTAAAAATCGAAAAGACTAACACTTTCCAAATATTGGGAGTTGCATGTTCTTTTATTGGAGTAGTTTTAATTATAACTAAAGCTAACCTTGGAATACTATTGAATTTAGATTTTAATAAAGGTGACATTACAATGGTTTTTGGAATGTTATCATGGGCCACTTATTCAGCATTATTAAAGAAAAAAAAACATGAACTATCACAATTAACATTATTAGAAGTAGTAATTTCATTTGGTTTTATTTTCTTAATACCAATTTATTTTATAGAATACCAAATGGGTTATAAAATTGTTTTGGACCAAAACTTTTACATGATTTTGTTTTATGTAGTTTTGTTTCCAGGTCTTATTTCTTTTATTTTTTGGATAAAAGGAGTTGCTTTAATTGGCGCTAATAGAGCAGGTGTTTTTTTGCATATGATGCCTGTATTAAGTGCGATTATGGCAATGATTATTTTTAATGAAAAATTTATGTTTTATCATATGTTGGGGGCAATATTTATTTTAACTGGAATTCTTTTATCAAACAGAAAGATTAAAAATGCTTAAAGTTGCTATCTTAGATGATTATCAAAATGTATCTCATGAATTTGTTGATTTAAAAAAACTTTCAGGAGAATATGAGTTTAAGATATTTAGTGTACCATTTGAGGACGAAGCAGATGCTATTGAACAATTAGCTGACTTTGAAGCTTTATTAGTAATGAGAGAACGAACTCCTATTACAAAAAATTTAATTGATAATTTAAATGACCTTAAGTACATCATCACAAGTGGTTCAAGAAATAAAGCCATAGACTTAGCTGCGGCTAAAAAAAGAAGAGTTGTAGTGTGTGGAACAGAAATAGATTTTGCTGGTACAACAGAATTAACTTGGGGTTTAATCCTAGGTTTAGCTAGAAATTTTAAAGAAGAAATTGACAATATGTATCAGGGTTATTGGCAATCAACTATTGGCTTTGAGCTTAAAGGAAAGATTTTAGGTTTAGTAGGATTGGGTAGAGTTGGATCTCAAGTTGCAAAAATCGGTAAAGCTTTTGGTATGGAAGTTATGGCTTGGAGTGAAAATTTAAACTTAGATACCTGTAAAGAATTGGGTGTACTTCCATGCAGCAAAGAAGATTTGTTTCAAAATTCTGATTTTATATCTATCCATGTTCAAGGAGGAGAAAGATATAAAGAGTTAATAAAACTAAAAGAGCTAGACTCAATGAAAAAAACTGCTTTTTTAATTAATACATCAAGAGGATCAATTATTAATGAAGATGATTTAATTATCGCATTATCAACTAATGTTATAGCTGGCGCTGGATTAGATGTTTATGAGAAAGAACCTTTGCCAGAAGGTAATAAACTTAGATTTTTACCAAATGCATTGTTGATGCCACATGTTGGCTATGTAACAGCAGAAAATTATAGTGTATTTTATACACAAATGATTGAAGGATTAGAAGCATGCGTTAATGATAAACCAATAAGAGTCATTGAATAATTTTATATTTTTGTGAAACCTTCAAAATCTAAACTCCTTAATTTTGTAAAAAAATACCCTTTATTTAAAAATTTTTATTATTTCTATAATATTTATATTAGAAACTATAAATTTTTAAATAATGGATCCCAATTTGGAGAAGAAAAATTTATATTAAGTTTTTTTGAAAAAAAATACAAAGGTAAGTTTGTGGATATCGGATGTTTTCATCCTACAAGACATAACAATACATACGCGATGTATAAACGAGGATGGCATGGAATAAATATAGATTTAAATCCCTTAACTATAGAGCTGTTTAATTTTGCTAGGAAGAAAGATATAAATATAAACGCAGCGATATCTGATAATGAAGAAACCAAGAAACTATATTTTATGGACGAACTAAATACACAAAATACATTAGAAACTAATCATCTATTGTTTTTAAAAAAATATCATAATGTCAAGGACGAGGAGGTGT
>Ga0308016_10000699_pt1 | contig 16807 bp, 27 predicted proteins | sample Neamet233_FD_203129 | JGI IMG/M metagenome (GOLD analysis project Ga0308016, IMG submission 203129) | Marine microbial communities from water near the shore, Antarctic Ocean - #233 | ecosystem: Environmental > Aquatic > Marine > Unclassified | place: Southern Ocean | collected 2014-07-28
TTGGAAGGAGCTAACTATATCATAGTAACCCTTCAGTCCTTCCTTGAGTAGGATGTCCAGTACTTCTTCTGTGAATACTTTACCGATTGCTTCTAATGCTTTTTCACTCATTACCTACCTCCTATTGTGCTATCAACAATCACAAGTGTTACATAGAATGCTACGGCAATGCAACATATATAACCTGCACCATACAAGAACTCCATTATTTTATTCATGCTGACTTATCCTCTAGCCTATCCATACTGTTCCAAGTTTTATTTATAAGCACGTTCATCATAGTGCTTAACTCTTTTAACTCTACCATGCTGCACCGACCTACCAAAGTATCCCTTAGTGGGGGAGAAGCATTCTCATTACGTACTGGTAATGGAGTAGCTTCTACAGGTGATAAACATTTAACACCTATACTGTTAATAAAGTTTATGAGTCCTGTCTTATCTGTAGGTACTTCATAAGACTCTATCATACCAAACGCTTTCTTGGCATCTGCCTGAGTGCCAGCCCATTGGGTCTTATCTTTGTTTACATATAGTTTCATACTGCTACCTCCTTGGGGTAGGGTTCCTGTTTATACTTTATGTGCTTAGTAACCACACGCTTATAAGTCTTGCTGCCTACTAGAAAAATGTACCTATGCTTCCTTGGTCTAGGTGCTGAATAGAAATCATCACCATACTTATCCCTCAAGGCTTGGCTACGATTAGCTACACCTCTGAACTCGTCAGCTATAGTCATGCCATGCAGATGTTCCTTACCCCTGACCTTCCAATCAGTACGCTTGGCACTAAGGCCATGATAGGTAAAGTTACATGCTTGGTAAACGTACCCTACATGACCCTGTGAACCATCAGCAAAAGATACTACGATCCTACCTTTAGGTAGCATGGTCAGACTCTTAGCCACCAACATGGATGCCTCATTCTTTACGTTGTACTTCAAGCATAGCCTGTTAAGTTCTAGCACCTCACCCTTATGTGCATCACCTGCTATACCTGCCCTAAGTCCAGAGGATGCTGGTGTACCATAGGTAACTACACCCACAAGTTCTTCACCTTTGAATAGGCCATACCTAAAGCTAACACTGGGCCACCTCTTAGCATAGTGAATGTCTAGTATGAATGGCTTGCAATCATCCCTAGTTACAGGAGTTATAGTGTAGTCACTCATTAGCCATACTCCTAAGTTTATTAAGATCAACATCAAGGCGGTACTTTATATCATCATCTAACTTCAATGCAATTGCTTTCCGTATGTGCCTACGTAGTTCCTTAACATGGGCCAAGGATTTCATAGAGGCATCAGGGTCTAGTGCTACGATCACCTTGTCATACTTGAGCAGGGATAGTGCATGGCTCTCCATTAGGTTAGTACCTAGCAATGCTACACCAACATACCCCTCAGAGGCACACACACTGGCACTGATAGCATCTTCTACCACTACTGCTACGTTGCCCTCACCTACTACGAATGGTAAGCCAGAGCCTCCGTATCGCTTCCATTTGGGTGTGACTATCTTGTTTAGTGTACGACCCGTTGCATCATACAGTATATGATTCTTAACCACAGGGAATATTACCCTGCTATCTTTAATGTCCCAGTAGTGTGTACCTACACCATGTATGCCCCAGTAGTGTAGCCATGAGACTGCCTCGTCAGGTAAGGTTCTAGTCACACTGATAGGCAACTCAATGGGTGATAACTCCCCACTGATACCTGCCTGATTCATCAATGCTCTAATGTCCATAGCGGATAGGTTAGTCTCACCTATACCTCTCGTACTACATGATGCACTAAAGCACTGCCACTTGAGGATACCCATATCATTGGATGCACCAAAGGTATTCTTTCTGTGACATACAGGGCAGTTGGTTCTGACTGAGTGACCTACTGGTAGCTCTAAGTCTATTACGTGCTGTCGTATGTTCATACTCACCTCTTACTGTACACTGTGGTGTACACTAGCTATGTTACACTGGCGGTGGGGGTAACGGAGTGTAGCATATAAATGAAACACCCGTCCACCACTAAATTATTTACCCACTGCTTCAACTAAGGCATTGACTAAACCTGTGAGTACATTACGATCACGTACCCTATGCTCCGCATCCAGTGAGGTGACCTCCTGTACAGAGTAGATGTTACGCAATGCCATGTACTCGTTCTCTGTTTCCAACGTGATCTTTATAATCATCGGTGTCCACACCTGTGATGACTCGTCTAGTTCTGCTTTCATAAGTACATACCCGTTCCTGTTATTACGCCTTCCTCTACTAACCAGTTAAGGCACATTAATCCTACCTCTCTATCATCATAAGTTTCAAAGAACTCAATCTGTTTATAGGCTGGTGCTGGTTTCTTACGGGCATCCTCAATAGGCTTGAACACATCAATGATGCAGTCACCATACCACTTGAAGGTATACCCCTCACACTCATACACTTTATAAAACTTCATACTCATTACTCCCGTTATAAAATATTATAGTACGCTGCTTCTTCTATAAGATCATTATCTTCTAGCCACTCTAGGCATAAGTCCATAACCATCTTATCATTCCTCACATCAAAGAACTCTAATCGGTCTGCACTAAACTCACGCCCATCATCACATATAAAAATAATTTCTATTACAGTGCCGCCAGCCCATGTGAACCTGTGGTTAGCACACTCAAATACTCTGTATGTTTTCATACCCATACTCATTACCCCTTGCTATCCCATCTGGCTTGCATAGCCATGCTGGATGATTTTAATGTGTTCTTCATGTAAGGCTTAACACTAGCAGGATTGGCATGACCTGTCACTGACATGATCTGAGGTAAGTCTACCCCTGCCTCTACCATTTCCACAGTGCCTGTCCTACGCATGTCCCTGATCTGTAATAGATCTGAGATACCTGACGCATCCCTTACTACCTTAGCCTGTACTGATAGACCTCGCATAGAGTAGGGCTGATACAAACTACCCACTGGCCTTGGTCTAGGGGCTATCCACTTCTGGAACCCAAAGTCCTCATGCTGTTTCTTTAGCATAGCCTGTAGTCCTGCTGATGTAGGTAAGGTTACCTCTGCACCTCGCTTGCTCTGCTCAAGTGTAAGTATACCAGACTCCAGATCATATTGCTCCCATTTCAGTAGTCGCATATCACCCTGACGTTGGCACCACTCGTATGACATCTGAGTTATAAGTCCTACGTTACGCCACTTGAACTGGCTGTACGCAGTAGTGAGGTAGTCCCCTATGTCCTGCTCAGACCACACCACCTTGCGGTGAGCCGAAGACCTACGCTTGATGTGAGTGAAGGGGTTATGGTTCACAGTGCCTAGCCGTATACTATGACCAAAGACTATAGACCCTAAGCCTACCACATGGTTAGCCATTGATACCCCACTGTTTAGTAGGTACTCGTAGGCTTTCTGTGCCATAGGCGTGTTGATCTTTTCCACATCATGGAATCCAAACAGTACACCATTGATAGGCACACTACCCAGACGCACTGCCCAGTATAGGTAGTCACGTTGAGTGCCAGACTTACAGGCATTGAAGTCATAGGATTCCACATACTCAGCAGATAGATCATTGAATGTTTTCATGCTTATCCCATGCTGCATTAAGTTTAGTATCATCTATTACATGGTGAAACCCACCCTTATGAGAAGCCTTGTACCATATGGTAGTACCATGAGGGACATATTCATTACCCGTAGAGTGTAACCTAAGATAGATACTTCCCTCTAATACAAAGTTAACTGTATTACCCACCCAACTGTTACTTGATTCAACTTCCATTGCTAACCCCCTTAACCTCACTCATTATGTTGTCCACTTCCTTGAGGGTAAACATACCTGCCAAGGCACAGCACTCTAACTGCACACGTACCTCACCCCAATACTTAGAGTTCTTGTACTGACGCATGTAACCTAACGGGTTGCGTCTGCTAGGTGATACCTCTGCTACCTTAACGGAGTTAACATACACACGTACATAACTCTTGTTGTCCTTTACCCCGTTAGTATTACTTACTGTGACGTTCATTACTCTTACTCCTGTAAACCACTGTGACCCCACGTTAATGGGGTCTATTTCTACTGTACACCAGAGTGTACACTAGGCGTATGCTAATTCCTTGAACGCATCACCCTTGATGATGGAACTAATCTTGTCTTCCATTACTAATTGCTTCTTAGTACTACAAGATTGGGATTCAACGTGTGTACTCATATGCGTTAGCACATTGTACATGCGATACACTGTATCATTAAGACCCTTATAAGAATCATGTATGCCCATGATGCGTTCCAGCATAGCCTTGTTAACTACAGGGCCAGTGCGAGTCTTACTGGATGCCACATAGGTAGAGTAAAAGTGTATAGCTTTCTCCCTACTGACCCGTAAGGTACGCATACGCTTCATATCAGCGCAGTCCTCCAGCAAATACGTAGGCCACTGAGAGGCTACCTTACCTATACGCTCAGGATTATAACTCAAGGTGTGTAGCTGAGAGAGGCTGGTATTTTCTCGCATACTTACCTGCCCATTGAGACATGTAAGCCGCATCACCATAGCCCCAATAGATAGCTTGGAGGATTGATCATGACTATCCACATACCGAATCTTTAAGCACGATGCCTCCCCTAGTGCATGATTGAAGTCATGATTGGGTAGGGTAATCTCTGCTCGTAGTCCAGCAGTCCCGTTGTAGGTACGAAAGGTGGTGGATGCATCACCCGTCTGTAAACCAGAGTGGTGCAAGCCTTCCCGTAGGCTATCCCACATCAACGCAAAGTTCTTAGGCGAATGATTACGCTTACCATCTCCTATCACCTCGTCTGTTAATGGGTTAACAGTCCACCATTTGCCGTCAACTACCACCCCATTACGAGTCTGCTGCTCACGTTGAGGGTCAAAGTTTAGATGATCAGGAAGTGCTACGATGTTACCAAAGTTTTTTACTAATGCGTTCATAGGTACTACTCCAAATTAAAATTAGTGTTGCCTCCCTGTTACAGGAGGCGTGTTACTAGGTACGTACTTCTACCTTACCCCTTACGTCAGTGATACCCTTGAGGTATCCCGTGGCTAGACGGGTGTTAGGAACCTTGGCTACATAGAATGAGCGCAGACCATAGTGGAACCCCACAAAGCATGGGCCATTGCTGATACCAACACGCATTTTAGATACTCGCTTACGATAGATTGTTTTCATGATTACTTCCTCTTTAGTTTCTACTGTACACTACAGTGTACACTAGGATTATAAGGCAAGAACTCCTGCCCTTGATTACTGATTACTATTATACACAGGTTAACTACACTTGTCAAGTGTAACACTGTATCACCCCATTGGATTGGACAGTACATAGGTTAGCATAGTCCACCTCGTCACCCTCTGGCGTTACAAAGTGTGGAGCCTTGTATGGATTGTAGCTGACCTTAGTAGTAGTACCCCCCACCATACTGCCTCGCTGTAGCCTACTATATATATCTGGTTCATAAGGTATCGCATCGTAAAGGTTAGTACCCCTACCCTTGAAGGGCTGGAAGTTAACAACATCGACAACCTTACCCCGTACAAAGGCGTGTACATTCTTACGCTGCTCCCTTATAACCTGCTGCCTACCTGCCTCCCTTACAATAAAGTTAGCCTCTTCCAGATCGACAGCATAAGCATGGCCTAGCACCAAGCCTGTACTCAGGTCTTGTATGCTGATCAACCCATTGTGTAGGTTGCGATACACTTGAACTCTCATGCGTTACCCCTATCTAATTTAATCTGTTGACTAGCTACCTTCTGGCTAAGACTAGCAACCCTACTCTTTAGGTCACCAATTTGCTTGACCATCCTACGCATAGCCACCTCGTCTAGGTCTACTAGATGCTTCCATTCCTCAATGGTCTGCGGCATAGCCTCACCTCTTGGTGTCATGCCTACCTTCCTATCAGTCATACCCATGCCTCCTCTTTTTTCATTGCTCGTTGAAGCTCAATGTCCTCAATGGCCCTACGCACAGTCATTTTCCTACGCCCTACCTTATTCTTAGCAGCAGCCTGTGCCTTGGTCACCGCTTTCATTTGCTTCCTAGTCATTACAGTCATGGCTTACTCCTATTAAAAGTTTTACTGTACACTCTGGTGTACACTAGAATGATTACGCTACCTGTACAGTAGGTATCATATGAGTATTGACCACAAACATATGGTCAGCAGGGTCAATGCCCTTACCCTTGGCAACCTTGTACTTGAGTGCAACAACCTTACCCCTTGCATCAAGGTTAAGAATGTCTGACTTGTCACCATCGACAACTTCCTTGCCCATAAAGGTAGTAGGGAAAGGCCCATAAAATACCACGCTCATAGGCACATCAGTAAGCAATGCCTTTTGTACCTCACCCTGATACTTGGGTGCCTTACTGTATGAAAACATGAGCCGATAATTGCGAGGCATTTTAGTCAGTCGCTTGGCTACCTTGGTGTAGTCATAGAAATTAATCTCAGGGAATGACTGCGGTATACTACCATTAGTGGCTAGCTCCCACTGTACATCCGACAATACATTGAGGCGTACCCAACACTCGACCCCATTCTTTTTGCATAGCTTTAGAAAATTCCCTAGCTCATGCTTGAGTTGAGCAATAAACCCCTGCCTATCAGAGTGATACCAGTCAGTCCTAGCTTGCCTTGCAGCCTTGACCCCATCGAATCCCCCACGACCTGCCGCTTGTAAGCATGGCCCCCAACAGTCAGCAATAATTTGCATGGGGCATACTTTTTTGTCTGGCATAAGGCTGCACCCTGCTACCCGTAATGTAAGATCCTTATTGTTCTTGGCTAACTTGGTGTTGCCACCGCTTGTGTCTAACAATTTCATAACAAAACCCTCTGGTTTAATTTTCTACTGTACACTCTGGTGTACACTAGCCTTCCCTTAGATCCTCTAACTTACCACAGACAGCCGACCATACATCATCATCGGATATGTCATCGAACGACCCATACTCTAAAACGTGCGTAATAATGTACTCAATTTCAGGAGCCTCAGCAGGAGAATCCATACTAGCAGGGAGGTATCCCCCTGATACAGACACATCAACCCTTAGCTCCCATGATTCCACATCAATATCAAACGTGTAATTGCTTGTACTCATGGCCCTGCCTCCCTATTAAGTTCCCGATTGAAGTAGCTATTATAACATAGCTAAGTGTAAGTGTCAAGTGTAACAGTATTCTTACTGTACACTCTGGTGTACACTAGACATTCCCTCACAATTATTGCAGCCATCCTCACAGCCACACCTAATTAATTTAACTAGCTCACCCCTCCTGCACATCTTATGTGCCAGATGTACCAAGTCCACCACATCCCTGCTATTGTAGTTTCTAAATTTCATGTTGCCCTCTAGCATACATACCCTGCGTAATTGTCGAGCCGCTTCAAATTGATACTGAAAAGCAGAGGATTGATCATATACAGGACTAAGCCCCCTGCCCTCATAACAAATGCGATACCTTTCCATTGCGTATTCTAACTCAGTCAGAACTAAGCTAGGCAAATCCCCGTTATGTATATACATATTTAATACCCCTTACTGTACACTCTGGTGTACACTAGACAATAATGCTACCATCAATATCTGCACAACAATTAACCCTAGCAGGAACCTCATTGCTGTACACACAGCTTTGCAATTTCTTCAACAATTTGTTGCGCCTATACAGTTCGTCACTGTAAGTAAAACATTGGTCAGCATAGTGATTCTCACGCTCACTATTCCACCCCTTAAATGATTCCCTTGCTGCCGCACAATCCTTGATGATATACTTGAGAGAATCCATGCCCACCATTGCGGCATGTTCACGCCACTTTTTAAATTCTTCTGCGCTTGCACCCGACATAACAAAACCTCCAATAAAATTCTTACTGTACACTCTGGTGTACACTAGAAAAAAGGGGTGACATAATAGCCACCCCATATACTCACTTGACCTTGACTATAAGATCATCAACCATTGTTACTTCGGCAAAGAACTCACGCCCCATACCTGTATGAGTAGGTCGGTTAGCTCCAACAAATTTACCTGTGCTGCGATACTCTGCACCGAACATGCTGGTTTCCCTGAAGCGCAACTGCTTGCCCACGTTTTCCTTTAATACTTTTTTACTTGGGTATAAAAATAACATCATAATAAAATCTCCTGATTTAATTTACTGAAACTATAATACCATAATAACTTACACTTGTCTAGTGTACACCATGACGTACACTAAAATTATATAACAAAATGAATCAAGTATTGAACCATGGCATATTGTGCGACAGCAGCGACAGTTAAGAGTGCTAGCACTGCAAACGAGCGTGACATATACACTGGCATGGGGTTGCGATTTAAACGTCTCCTGCGAATGATTTGGTGCCTTGCTGCCCGTCTTTTATGGATGTCTTGCATACTCATAGTGAATACCTCATTTGATTAATTGATTGTCTTAAAAATAACACTGCTATTCAATGCTATTTCAAAGACAGGCTAGCGTACACTATGGTGTACACTAACCCGTGGGGTTTAGCTTATCCTTTCAAGCTATTTTGTAGCAAGGTTATGACTTGCAAGGTTGTATAATCATTGTCGGTGGATAGCTTGGTGATGGCTGCAACAATCTGTTCAGCAGTCATTTTTGTTGTACCACCTTTCGCTTTTCCAGCGGTTGCTTTTGCTTTGGCATTCTTTTCTGTCATTTTCTTTCGCAAGTAGTTTGCACTTGCAGAAGCCATGCCTTCAGCTACCTTGAATTTTTGAACTGTTTTCCAGTTATTAGCTAACCAAACAGCATCTGCACGATCACGCCTTGTCATTACATTGAGTGAACTCTCTGCAATAAACTGCCCGAACAATTTATCTGACTTGAAACCTTTACGCAATCCAATTAGTATTTCACCTATTTTGCGAAGCGTAACAAGGTTAGCTTGCCCACTTTCGACAATAGCATTGTATTGAATTGTCGCTTCATTTAAAACAGCGTGAACCTTTTCAGTTTGTGTTTGCTTTACCTTTTCTTGCTTAGAACCTGCATCAACATTTTCTACTACACTTTCAACTACTACTTCGTTTGTTGCATTGTTTTGTGCTTTATTTGGCTTAGACATAATGTAATACCTTGTATGAGTTAATCGCTGCAAACCGCTGTTTGCTAGTCGATGAGTGAACAATACAGTAAGTGTAACTTATAGTCAACAACTATTTTAAAATAAGTGTAAATAATTTAAATGCTATTGGTTGGCTAGTGTACGCCAAGGTGTACAGTAAGATGTGTACGCCATTGGTGGGGGTATATCTGTACAGGTTAAATGATGGGGTAGATGTTTGTAGTCAATACTCTGCTATTTGCTTTCATTCTCATATATAGCCACAGCAAACAATCATTGAAGGTATACATGTTAGCTAATCATTTACCATATACAGCATATAAGGTATGCAATGGCGGTAAACACGTTTTTTATTTGCCTATAATAGGTGCTACAACTTTATTTTGGGCTAGTATCCTGCAAAGTCGATCAGATAGTCTAGCCACCGCCACCAGGGGCCACCCCCACTCTTGGCGTTATATATATGTGCTAATACACAGAAGGGGAAAATGGGACTGTAAACCACTTTCCGTGAAACACAAGAGTTATACACATAGTTATCCACATACACACAGACTTATCCACAGGATAGGTGCAACATAGAAGGTTCACACGGGACATGTTCATACTTAAATGCGACATGCTAATAAATAGAGCTTGACAATTTCAATACCACATGATATAACTGATCTGTTAGTTTCACTTAAGGTGTTCATATAAGGAGATTACCTCCTAGCACTTAAATGCCTTTAACTAACTGCCCCTAGTAAAGGAAAAAGCACTTAAAGTACCTTCCTCTAAATGGCTTATCTGCCAAACACCTTAACTGGTAGCCTCTAGTTGGCTAAATCGCCAACACCTAAGGTGCCACACTCCAAATCCCAAATCGCCAACACTTACAATGTATTGTAATTTGAACTAATTACTTTGAATTGTAAAATAATGCTTGACATTTAACTTAAAATGGATATAACTGTATAACATGATTGAATCAACGGATGTAATGAATACACGAACTGATGATATGCTTCTTGAAAAGATGTACAAGATGCTCAATCAGAACAAATTGATGCAAGCAGACCTGCCTCACTCTACTACGTACTACGTAAGAGAAGCATTACACGAAAGGACAGGCAAACGCTACACATTCAAACAGATCACAATGGCTATTGCCCTATTTAACAAAAGAAAGAACGAGACTTTATGAGAACACTATCAGAACAGCAGCAGTTATTTCTACAGGTACTCTTTGAAGAGGCTAATGGATCTATTGTGGAAGCTAAGAAGCTGGCTGGCTACTCTGCTAGTACCTCTACTACTTCTATTGTTAAGTCTTTGAAGGATGAGATAGCAGATCACACCCAGATGTACATTGCCCGTAACGCACCTATGGCTGCAACAGCTATGGTGTCAGCACTACGAGATCCTACACAGCTAGGATTGAAAGATAAGATGAATGCTGCTAAAGATATGATGGATAGAGCAGGATTTGCCAAGACAGAGAAGGTGGAAGTTAAAACAACAGGGGGCATAATGCTCCTACCACCTAAACAAGATTAGCAGGAACACTAAGCACTTACGCCTAAGATAAGATAACTATAATGAGTGGCCTATAGTGTTCCTGCTTCCCCTACAGGAAGTAATAACATGGAAGCAATAGCAATGCCCAGTGCAGGTGAGTACGAATTACCTGACATTGATATGGATTCATACGAATGGGTGCCTATACCTCGCATAGGTAGGACAGTACCCTTTGGATACATGCTATGTGAAGATGATAACGATATACTTATACCTATACCCGATGAACTAGAGTTACTAGAGCAAGCTAAGAAGCATCTGAGGATGTACTCCTACCGAGAAGTATCGGCATGGCTAACAACTCAGGCAGGTCGTAGCATTTCACACATGGGTTTAAAGAAGAGAGTAGACAGTGACAGGAAAAACAAGACTAAAGCTAGAAGCGCAAACTACTGGGCCGAAAGGTACGCCAAAGCCAAAGCAATTGCGGAAAAGTACGAAGCGCACCGCAAAGGTGCAAGAAACTTTGCAGACAGACGATTCACCTAGCACCATAGCCTTAGCAGAACAGCTAGAACAAGTAGATGTAGCTGATCAGAATATAATCTTCTCACCTAACAAAGGGCCACAGACAGATTTCTTGGCTGCTGGTGAGAGAGAAGTACTATATGGTGGTAGTGCTGGTGGTGGTAAGTCATACGCAATGTTAGCTGACCCACTACGTTACATTACACACCCACAGTTCTCAGGTTTAATACTACGTCACACTACAGAAGAACTACGAGAGTTAATCTGGAAGTCTCAGGAGTTATACCCTAAGATAATTCCAGGCATTAAATGGTCTGAACGTAAGATGACATGGACTGCACCATCGGGTGGTAGGCTATGGTTCTCCTACCTAGACAAAGATGATGACGTATCTCGTTACCAAGGTTTATCTTTCTCTTGGGTTGGCTTTGACGAGCTTACTCAATGGGGTACATCCTACGCATGGGATTACCTACGATCACGTTTACGTAGTACTGCAACTGATCTTCCGATTTACATGAGGGCATCTACAAACCCAGGAGGTCGTGGTCATGCTTGGGTAAAGAAAATGTTCATTGACCCTGCTCCATATGGGGAGCCGTTTGATGCAACAGATTCTGAAACTGGCAACCCAATGATATATCCATCGGGCCATTCCAAGGAAGGACAGGCTCTATTTCGTAGGAAATTCATTCCTGCAAAGTTATCCGACAATCCTTACTTGACTGAGACTGGCGATTATGAAGCAAACTTACTTTCACTACCTGAACAGCAGCGAAGACAACTGCTGGAAGGGGATTGGGATATTGCAGAAGGTGCAGCTTTCCCTGAGTTTAACCGCACTATACATGTGGTGGAACCTTTTGAAATACCCAATAACTGGACTAAGTTCAGGGCTGGAGACTATGGCTATGGCTCTTACTCCGCAATTGTTTGGTGCGCTGTAGCTCCTGATAATCAGATCATTGTATACAGAGAGATGTACGTTACTAAAGTATTAGCAGAAGATCTAGCTGACATGATACTAGAAGCAGAGCATGAGGATGGTGGCATACAGTATGGAGTACTAGACTCCTCATGCTGGCATAAACGAGGCGACACTGGCCCTAGTATAGCAGAACGAATGGTTGTTAGAGGATGTAGATGGCGACCTTCTGATAGGTCAAAGGGTACACGTATATCAGGTAAGAACGAATTACATAGAAGGTTACAGTTAGATGACTTCACTCAAGAGCCTCGTATGGTTATATTTAATACCTGCAATCATCTTATCTCTCAGCTACCTACTATACCTTTAGATAAAAAGAACTCAGAAGACATAGATACAAATTACGCACACGATCACTTATATGATGCACTTAGGTATGGGCTTATGTCTCGTCCTAGATTTGGTGTATTTGATTATGATCCTGCAACAGCACGACCTAATGCACAGTATTTAGCTGACCCAGTAATGGGTTATTAACTTAACATTTTGTGAGTAGCAAATGGAAGAAGATCAAATCCCCGAACTAAGTACCGAAACCGCAGCACTTGAAGATGTGTCAGAAGCGTCAGAAGAGAAGCTGTATGTAAGTCGTTTAGTTGATATAGTAACTACCCGATTCTCTAGTGCAGAGACTTCACGTAGGCAGTACGAAGAACAGTGGTTACGAAACTACAGGAACTATCGTGGTGTTTACAGTGAAGCAGTTAAGTTCACTGAAGCTGAGAAGTCCCGTGTATTTATTAAGGTTACTAAGACTAAGGTACTAGCTGCCTATGGTCAGATAACAGATGTACTATTCAGTGCAGGACGTTTTCCTTTATCTGTAGATCCTACTGTTCTACCTGAGGGAATCTCAGGTGATGTACATTATGATCCTCTTGAAAAAGAACTAGAAGGTTCGGATGGGGCAGAGTCTCCTTACGGATTTGCTGGAGATGGTAATGATCTACCTGCTGGTTCTACTGAGTCTTCTCTTATGCTAGGCCCACTAGAAGAAAAACTACAGGGTAAGGATCTTAAAGAAGGCATGGGTAGTTCACCTACCTCTGTTAATTATAATCCTGCTATGCTTGCTGCTAAGCGTATGGAGAAGAAGATACATGACCAGCTAGACGAGTCAGAGGCTACTAAGCAACTACGCTCTGCTGCATTTGAGATGCCACTGTTTGGTACAGGTATAATGAAAGGCCCAATGGCAGTGGACAAAGAATACCCAGATTGGGACGAGGAAGGTAACTATACTCCTATTACTAAGACTGTACCTAAAGTATCTTACGTATCTGTTTGGGATTGGTATCCTGACCCTGATGCTTCTACTGTTAGTGATTGCCAATACTCTATCCAACGTCACAAACTAAATCGTAGTCAGCTACGTGATCTAAAGCGTAGACCTTTCTTCCGTAACGATGTCATTGAAGATGTTATCAATCAAGGTGAGAGTTACGCTAAGAAGTACTGGGAAGATGATTTAAAAGACTACCAGACAGACACAGGTGTTGATCGCTTTGAGGTACTAGAGTACTGGGGCGTTATGGACATGCAGACTATTGAAGAGCATGACATTGAGATTCCAGAAGAACTAGAGTCTGCTGATGAACTTCAAGTTAACATATGGTTGTGCAATGACCGAATCATACGCTCTGTGCTTAATCCATTCAAGCCTGTACGTTTACCTTACTACGCTGTGCCGTATGAGCATAACCCTTACTCTATTTTTGGCATTGCTTTAGCAGAGAACATGGATGATACCCAGACTCTTATGAATGGCTTCATGCGTATGGCTGTGGATAATGCTGTGTTGTCAGGCAACTTGATCTTTGAAGTTGACGAGACTAACTTAGTTCCTGGCCAAGACATGCAACTATACCCAGGAAAAGTATTCCGTAGGCAGGGGGGTGCGCCAGGTCAAGCATTGTTTGGTACTAAGTATCCTAACGTGTCAGGTGAGAACTTACAGCTATTTGATAAGGCACGACAGCTAGCAGACGAGTCTACAGGCTTACCTTCTTTCTCTCATGGACAGACAGGTGTTACAGGAGTAGGCCGTACCTCTAGTGGTATTAGCATGTTGATGAATGCTGCTGCTGGTGGGGTAAAGACTGTAATAAAGAATATTGATGATTACTTGTTAGGCCCAATGGGTAAGAGTTTCTTTCACTTCAATATGCAGTTTGATTTTGATTCTAGTATACGTGGTGACCTAGAAGTTAAGGCCCGTGGTACAGAGTCACTAATGGCTAACGAGATCCGTAGTCAACGATTGATTCAGTTCTTACAGGTAGGTGCTAATCCTGCCTTGGCTCCTTGGATGAAATCACAATACATCATTCGTGAGATTGCTAAATCAATGGAGTTAGACCCTGATAAGGTTACTAACAATATTGAAGAGGCACAAGAGCAAGCTATGATAATGCAGAAGCAACAAGCCGATGCACAAGCGGCTGCACCTCCACCAGAGGGTGCGCCTAATACAGCAGGTGCTGATAACATTGGAGTTGGTAGTGTACCTATTCCTAATGAACAAGGATTTAGTGGCAATGAACCTGAAGCCCCTCCACCACCTATGCAATAATAAAGATGCTTGGGAAACATTCATAGAATATATGGATGTACTCATAGAACAACAACACCGAAAGCTAGAGCAGACTATTAATACACAAGAAATGTTTCAGTCCCAAGGTGCTATACAGCAATTAAGATCATTGAAGTATTTAAAAGAGAGAGTTAATGATGACAATTAAATATCGCAGTAGCTACGCAGAAGGCGGTTTCTTAGATGATGGGGAGATCCTAGATCCTGTATCAGGCAATGAAGTACCTACGGGTTCTCTTGCAGAAGAAGTGCGTGACGATATTCCAGCACAGCTAAGTGAGGGTGAGTTTGTAGTACCTGCTGACGTTGTACGTTTCATTGGCTTAGATAAACTCATGAAGATGAGAGAGACTGCTAAGGTGGGCCTTGCTAACATGGAAGCTGAAGGTCAGATGGGTGGTTCACCTGCTCCTATGATGGAACAACCTATGATGGGTGAACCCATGATGAATGATGATATGGAGATGGATGCTCTTATTGATGGCATGGATGGGGAGGACTTTGATAGTTCTGTACAGACATTTGCAGAGGGAGGTTCAGTAATCCCTAACTACAAAGATTACACAGGTCGTGACTACAACGTAGCAGGTACTCCAGAATACCGCATGTATACTAATGGAACAGACTTTAAAAACTTTACTTTCATTGGAGGTAAACCTGTTGAGCCTATACCAGAAGGTTGGACTCCATATATAGACGATGGGGAAGAAGAGGAAGGCGGTCAGGGTGAAGGTGACTCAGTTGAATCTACTACTCAATCTACAGTAAATAGTGGAGCAAGTGGCACTGCTGAAATGACCCGTGACTATAAGAATGATACGGGGCCAGATGGATACCAAGCTGACTTGACTAGATCCACACGCATCCGTAGTCAGCGTATTAATGCGTTAGATGCCATGATTAAACCTAACATGGATCAAGAAGCTACAGACCTTATGTTTGCCTCAATGACTCCACAGGCTCAGGAACTTTACAATAGCAGATTTAAAGACCCCGAAGGATTGGATTCCTATTTTTCAGAGGGCATGGGGGTAGCAGATAGGTTCTTACTTGCACAGAAAACTGCGGATTCTATGAATAATTCAAATGGTGCTATTGAGCAAGGGTCGCAGTACTTGCCTGATGGACGGCCCATTGAATGGAAGAAGATGGTTGGTGGTATTGTCAAAGCTTTCTCAGGGGGTCTTGAGATAGGTGCCTTAGATGAATTTGGTAAGCTGCTAGATAATATTACTGGAGAGAGGATTAATACTGTAGGTACTACAGAACCCTCTGCGGTAGATCGGCCTACTTACAATCAAGAGTATTGGTCAAACTTTAAAGGAACTCCTGCTGAATTACTAGCAGCGCAGAGAAAAGCATCAGAGGATATGAGTGGTGGTTTGAGGGGTGGATGGTCTATTAATGCATATGGAAATAAAACTTACAAAGAGCCAGGAACCTATGATCCATTTGATCATATTGCAGAGGTACGAGCTAACCAAGAAAATACCAAAAAGCTTAAGGCTGATAAAATAGCAGCGCAAAATAAGGCAGAAGCTGATCAAATAGAAAGACAGAATGAGATGGATACTCTTAGAGAACGTGCTGATAAAGTTGCAGAATCAAAAGCAAATGATTATAAAATAGAAAAGGAAAGGGCAGCTAAACAACGGGCAAAATCTTTGGCTCAAAAAGCAGCAGCAGATAAAGCAGCCGCAGCAGCAAAAGAAGCGGCTAGGCAAAATGCTTTAATAAGGCAGAGAAGCGGTGGCGGTGGTGATGGTGACAAAGGTGATAACTCCCCTTATAAGGCTTCTCCGTATAGTGGATATAGTAAGCCTAACAAAGATGAAGGAGGTAGGCCAACTCAAAGTTCATCTCCTAGTACAAGTAGTGGTAATGGAACTAGCAAATACTTTAAAGCAGAAGGTGGCTTTATTAAAAAGATGCGTAATGATCCTACCTCAGGACTAGCATCTAAGAAGATAGCAAAACAAAAAGCACAAGCTAAAAAGGGAGCTTTGGCAGCAAAACGCACTTAATACCCTTTATTGGCTACCTAAGATCGGGGGA
>Ga0308016_10000700_pt1 | contig 16805 bp, 8 predicted proteins | sample Neamet233_FD_203129 | JGI IMG/M metagenome (GOLD analysis project Ga0308016, IMG submission 203129) | Marine microbial communities from water near the shore, Antarctic Ocean - #233 | ecosystem: Environmental > Aquatic > Marine > Unclassified | place: Southern Ocean | collected 2014-07-28
ACCCACAAAGATCAGATTCAGATAATGATGGACTTGGCGATCGCTGGGAATCACTTTACACTACAACAGTGCAAACCCCTGGTGGAACTGTGGATTTATTTGATCCATTATCGGGGAACTGGGATTGTCTACTTCTAGACCAAGCAATGACCGATGCACTCTCCGAGAGATTTAACGGTGAAAATGGTAATGCGGATTGGGATGATTTAGCAAACCCCGCAGGAACTCATTCCTGCGACATGGTCCTTGATACTGATGATGATGGTTTGGCAAATTTCGAAGAAGAACAATTTGGAACCAATCCAACTTCAAGAGATTCAGATATGGATATGATAGATGATATCGTTGAAGTTTCTAATACATCAGTTTCCTTGTTCGCTGGAACAGGCGAGGATTGTAATGTCCCACTCCTAGATCCAATTAACAGAGCAGCACCATTCATGGCAATGGAAAGAGCATGGTTCTTACAAGACATGGATAATGATGGAATAAATAACGGTCCTTCGGATTGGGATACTGATGGTGATGGAATGCCTGATGGATTCGAGTATTGCTATTCTCATCAAGCAGAACACCCTCAAAATAATGATTATGAAACTCTAGACCCTTCCAATGCCTCAGATGGATATGGTGACTGGGACGAAGATGGAATGAATAACCTCGAAGAATATGAGGTTGCGTTAATCTTTGGACCAACAAATTTCACATCCCCATGGAGGATTGATACCGACCTTGATGGAATGCCAGATGGCTGGGAGTCGACTAATGGACTTCACCCGAGAGATGGTTCTAACGGTGATATTGACCCAGACCATGATGGATGGGACGCTGATGGAGATGGAGCAGTACGTTATGACACATTAGAACTTACAGCTGTAGTTATCGGAATTGATGTACAAAAAGACCAGTGGGTTGTTGCCAACCAAACAGTCGCACGTGCACAAATAACTCTTGGTGGTGGAAATAAACAAACAATTCCTCTTACAGCACCTGTAGACGGATATGTCTATGAAATCCATGTTGTCCTAGGACAAACTATTGAATCAAGGCTCGATGTATGGCTTGAAATCGTAGAACCTGAAGAACAATTCACAAATTTGATGGAATATAATGCTAGAGATAGGGACGGAGATGGAGTTATTGATGGCCGCTCTACAAACCCTTTGAACCCGGATACTGATGGTGATGGATTAATAGATGGAATAGAAGTAATGGGCTGGGAAATACTTGTAGTCAACAATGGTGTGAAAAGAACTTGGGTTACTTCTGACCCTGGTTTGTATGACACAGATGCAGATGGATTGAGCGACTATGACGAGTTTGCAACAATTTGCAACCAAGGTTCTAACGCCTCCAACCCGGATACTGATGGTGATGGGCTAGGAGACCAAGCAGAATCATTGGCTGGTTTCTCTTGGGAAGGTGAATCATATTTCACAAGTCCATGTATGTTTGACACAGATAATGACGGGCTTGAAGATGGAGAGGAAGTTATTGCAGGTGCTGATAACTTCTTGACCCACGCTAATAATTCAGATACTGATGGTGATGGATTAATCGATGGGCATGAGGTTTTATTTATTCCAAGACCTTTCCAAAATCCGACTAACCCACTGATCAATGATACTGATTCTGACGGGATGCTCGATGGTTGGGAGATGCAAGTAAAATCAACTGAAGAGAATACTAATTCACACTCACTATGGGTTACAACATCATCTTGGCAGAGACCAAGCTGTACACCTACTCAAAATGATGACTGTTCCATGAGCGCTGGTGGATATGTTTGGCAAAATTGGCTCGGTGGATTCATTCAAACAGCCAAGTACGAAGTATCTGAAATGAATCTAACCGGATTCACAATGCCATCTAATTCCAAGTGTGATGGTTGTTCAGGTAGGTGGGCATTAGATCCATCACTTGATTCATTGAAAGACGATACTTTCGATGTAGATAATGACACTTTACCTAATAGTGCAGAGGCGCCAGATAGGTGGAATACAAATCCTGTTGATGATGATACTGATGGAGATCAACTTCCTGACGGATGGGAAGTACATTACTCAGAAGTAGCTCTTGAACTTGGTCTAACCGATAATTCAACGACCAGTGTTTACGGTGCACGAGGTGTGATGGACCCTTCTATGCCAGACAGTGACTTAGATGGCATATGGGATAGTGAAGAAGACCCTGACCACGACGGTTTGAATCGTTCTGGCTTGATTAAGAAATACTGCCCTGGTTACAATGATACTACTAACTCAGATTGTCATATTGACCCTGAAACTCCAGATGGAAAGAAATTCTATGATAACTTAGAGAATTATACCAATCTCGAGGAAATGCAGAATATGACCAACCCTGTTTCAAATGATACAGATGGTGACGAGTGGAATGATGGACCTGAGGTTTATTACCAAGACCACGATAATGATGGTATGGCAACTGGATGGGAATTCCATTTCAAGTTTGATCCTGACGATGCTGCTGATAGAATGGTAGACACTGACGGTGATGGGCATGTTAACTTCTGTGAGTACAAGTGGGATACAAATCCACGAAGTCCTCTTTCATATCCTGGTCAGGGTGAGTTGTGCAATCCTTTCGAGGAATGAGAATCATTGAAAAGTTAAGCATTCAATGCTAAACTTGATGTCCAATAGCATTGCATCTACACGCATGGGAGAGAGTAGGTCGATTGCAACCTGCTTAGTATGCCTCCTGTTTTGCATATCGTCGCTTGCCATGACAGTCTCTGCTCACCATATTGAAGAAGATACTTACAATTTAGTTATCCTTCAAGAGAATGGTGCGCATTTCCCCGGAAATATATTGCTAACTGGTACAACTACTCTTGCACCAAGTGAAGCTACATGGGAATTATGGAATGTAGGTGATGGTTTTTCAGGGTGGAACCTTGAAGAATCTGGTTCTCACTTTAGTGGTGTAGTTCCAGTATCTGAAAACATGTGGAATTGGACACTTGAGATTAATATCACAGAACTTGATTGCACCTGTTTACTTACTATTTCAATTCCAAATGGACTAGACCCAATGACAAAATCGATTATTGTTTATCTTGGAGTATCAGAACATAGGCCAATGATATTGGATGTCCAATATACAACGACAATAGTCGTCGACCAGCCGATTTCAATGGAACTTGAATATGTTACACCTGACATCAATAACTCTGGGGTTACGGCTTTCACCAATATCTGCGAAGCACCTCATGGGGTTTGCTTTGAGGAATTCCATCCAGTTGTATTTAATCAATCAGATGACAATGGTACTGTCACAATTACGTTGGATCCATTGCAAATGGGAATTGAGGATGGAATCTATCAATTGGAGTTTTATATTACTGATGCCCTGTTATTGAACTCAAACACTGAAACATTAGCGATAGTCCTTGACACACATGCTCCAATAGTAAATCTGAGTGGGGAAGAACAGGTAATAGAATCGCAATCTATCTTCATTTCAGCCTTTGTTGATGATGGCTATAGTGGTTCGAGTGAAATTATTGTTTGGACCATTCATTCACCAGATGGTAAGGTACGGAGTCCTACAAATGAAGAGCTTCAAGATGAGTATTCATTGAATTTGATTCCAACTCTTTCAGGAGAGTGGACTGTTGATTTGCTTGTAAGAGATATAGGAGGTCACTTCGTTACCCTCAGCCATTCATTCAGTGTATCCAATAGTGCTCCCCAAGTGCACCTTACATTGGATGGTTTTGAAGTTCATAATGGCAGTTTTTTAACTCCTGCAAATACTGATAGTTGGGTGCTAGACGGCTCTGCAAGCACAGACACATTGGATGATATGGAGACTTTACAATACGTGTGGTATGTTGATGGAAATGCTAGGGTAAGTGGGAATCCTATATTTACTCAAGCAGACTATTCATTTTCGGGATCTGAGGAAGTAATACTAGTGGTGACTGATGATGATGGAGTCGAGTCACGAATTAATTTTACAGTCCTTGTTGAAGAAGAATATAGCGCAAGTAAGGATTCATTAATTGTCATCGGGATTATTGTATTGACAATCTTGATATCAGGACTTTTAGTCGTCCGGAACGTGATGGATAAATCCAGAGATTCAACATCATCTAAGGAGATTCCAAAATGGGGTGCGACCAAAAATGTGGAAGATGTTCAAAATGATGAATCTCCAGACTCCAGCGATGAAGAAGGCATCTGGGCCAACAAACCCCTTGAGGATAATTCCTAACAGTGCAACGGTTGAAAATGGGGTGGCCCTTGGCTGTCACTATGTTCGAGACCGCGATGTTGCAAATTGGTGAAAAACCTGCAACTATTAGCGTAGATGAGTTTCGTTCTCGGCAAAGCAGATTATTATCGCAGTTAAGACCTGATGACCTGTTAATTATTTGCCCAAACATGGAATCAACTCGTTCCAATGATGTCAATTATCCATATCGCAGTAGTAGTGACATGCTTTATCTATCTGGCTGGAAAGACCCAGAATCTATACTAACTGCCCATAATGATGGTAAATCATGGGTTGTCACATTATTTGTTCAACCAAAAGATACACTCAAAGAGATATGGGAAGGTCGAAGAGAGGGTGTTGAAGGTGCATTAAAAGGATGGGCAATCGATTCTGCACATTCGATAGAAGACGCATCTACAATCTTAGGTCAAATGATTAGCAAAACAAATCGAGTCTTGCTTAGAAGTGGCATCAATTCATTGGTAGATAATATGGTCAAGGATGCTATTGAAAGAAGAGATAGAGGTCGGCAACAGTTCGGAAGTGGTCCAATTTCTATTGAAGACCCATCTGCAAAAATTGCAGAATTAAGATTGAGAAAATCAGCGGCAGAAATTTCTCAAATGCGCCACGCTTCAGAGATTAGTTCACTCGCACATGAGATATCAATGCGTCATTCCGCAGTGGGCAGAAGAGAGTATCAATTACAATCTGTAATAGAAGGCTTCTTTTCTTACGCTGGAACAAGTGGATGGGCTTATCCTTCGATTGTAGGTTGTGGAGAGAATGCAACTGTTTTACATTATACCGTTAACGATGATATTTGTCAAGATGGCGAGATTATACTGATAGATGCAGGTGCCGAATACAATGGCTATGCAGCTGATATCACTCGTTCTTGGCCAATCAATGGAAAGTTTACTGACGCCCAGAAAGAGATCTATCAACTCGTCCTCAATGCACAATTAGCAGCGATTGATGAGTGCAGAGTTGGACGGGCCTACAATGCACCTCATGAGGCTGCTAGAACAGTTCTAGCAGAAGGTCTGATAGAACTAGGTGTAATTACTCAAACTTTAGATGAGGCCCTATGTACGGAAACTGGCCAACTAAAAATGTGGTACATGCATAATACCGGTCACTGGATTGGTTTAGATGTCCATGATGTTGGTATCTACAAACCGAATGGAGAACCGCGCTTACTTGAAGAGGGAATGTGTCTAACCGTTGAACCAGGACTCTACTTTGGTGCTTGGAGGCCAGATATCAATTGCCCTCAAAGATATGCAAATATTGGTATTCGTATCGAAGATGATGTTCTAGTCACGTCGACTGATCCTGATGTATTGACCAAAGATTGCCCTAAAACTATTTCAGATTTGGAATCGTTGATTGGAAAAGATTTCGAGTAGGTGAGCCATTTGGATTGGTCTCAGATATTAAAGCAACAGGCCAATTGGTCGAAAACCAATAGTTCAGAATATAGATTGACTCATGAACAGGGTATTGAGTTGTATGATAACGCCCCGCTACACCAATTAATGGCTGCAGCAATGGCTAGAAGAAAGTCCATGCATCCTGAAGGAGATGTAACTTACCTTATTGACAGAAATATCAATTATACAAATGTCTGTACAATCAATTGCCAGTTCTGTTCTTTCTATCGTCCTCCAAATCATCCGGAAACATATACTCAAACCTTTGAGGAGATTAGTGCAAGAATAGTAGAATTGGAGGAAATAGGTGGAAGCAGAATCTTGATGCAAGGTGGTGTAAATCCTGAATTGCCGATAAAATGGTATCAAGATTTAATCTCTGCATTGGTGACCAACCACCCAACGATTGACTTAGATTGTTTTTCACCGATTGAAATTGAAGGTATTGCTGATGTTAGTGGCCTGACCACCCTTGAGGTTCTCAAAAAGTTCCAATCTGTTGGAATGCATGGACTTCCTGGTGGTGGAGCAGAAATGCTAGTTGAGTCGGTCAGGAATGATGTTTCTCCAAAGAAGGGTCTTCCTAAGAATTGGCTTAGAGTTATGAAAGAAGCACAATCACTTGGGCTAACCACTAGCGCCACTAATGTATTCGGTTTCGGTGAAGGTGCAAATGAGAGAGTTGAACATATGCTCAGGATACGAGAATTGCAAGACCAATCTTTACAACAATATGATCTCGGATTTACATCATTTATCGCTTGGCCTGTTCAACTTGAAGTCAACACTTTTGGGAAGCGCAATAAGGGGCAAAACAAATTCGAATTAGGAGCTGGTTCAAGCGAATATCTTCGCCATGTAGCGGTATCTCGCCTTTTCCTTGACAACATCGAGAATATTCAATCTTCATGGCCAACAATGGGTGTTGCAGTAGCACAAATGGCATTGTTAGGTGGTGCTAATGATGTTGGCTCTACAATGATGGAAGAAAACGTTGTCTCTGCATCCGGTACTACAAAATTAAGTGCAAGTGAAGAAGAATTACAAGATCTAATCTTTAGGGCAGGATTCCAACCTAAGAGAAGGGATTCAGATTACGATCTACTTCCGACTTCTATTCTAACAGCAGAAGTATCCTCTATGAAAGCGCCTACCCCTATCCAGTGATCAACTGATAGTTGGAGCAGAATAGACCACATAGATTACAGCTCTAATCTCACGTTGACCATTTCCAATATTTTCGCTCGGAGTATATTCTTGACCATTGAACAAACCTCTGTAGGTTAAATGATTATTTCCACCATCCATATTGCTCCATGAAGTGATATCGTAAGTCCATTGCTTTACATCTTGGCCTGCACACCAACCAGCTCGACCATATGGCCAAGAACCATATTGATTTGCAACTACACCATTTGCGATTTCAACCTTGCATCCATTGGCCTGATTATGAGCCACAGGATGCCATTCATAGGTGTGGCTTCCATTCAGGTAATAGTGATGTTCATGATCGCAAAATTCTGCACAATTAGCGGCATCTTTGTTGAAACCGTGCCCGGTAATTGTTGCAACTAATGAGACCTTAGTAGCCCATGAAGGTACAGTGAAATTTAGTTGTCTGGTATATTTGGATTCGTTATTATATGTTCCATCAAATTGACCACCAGAGAATGCGAAGTCGGCATCATATGAACGTTCACCACTTTCCCAATTACTAAAGAGGAACTTTACAGTTAAATCTCCCTTATTGGCGCCGCCATATTTGAATCGTCTATCCTCTCCATCATCTATCATGAACAAGTACGGTGAAATATCAGTTAACCACATACCTTCACGACCATATGTAGTAATCCAACGCATTATTTCAGTATTGCATATTGAACTGTTTTGAGCGTCACAGATATACAGATTAGCAAGATAATCCCATTCGTGACAACCACCTGAACTACCGTCGGAGTTGCTATGCCTATTCTCTCTATCAGGGCATGCATGTTCATGAAATACTTCTAGTGTATCGTAGGAACTAATGTTATTTGTTAAGTCAAATGTAGCATTTGAGAAACTGCTGAATCCTCCACTCCAGCCACCAGCATGGTTTTGGAAATCCATAATTGTTACAACTTCAACACCGGGGTCTAATTCTCTAACTTTTGTTGGGAATTCAACATTCCACTGAACCGGCTCAAATGCAATGTGGCTTGGGTCATTTGACTGGGTTGGCCAATCATAGAATGAACCGACCTCACGAGAAAGTTGGAATCGGTCAATTCCCATGTATACTGGATTGTTAAATGAATTAATCATTTGACCTAATCCACCACCAATACTACTTGCACGTTGGTCGATATAGTGAATTCTATCAGCCCATTTTGTTTCCTCTGAAGGGTTTAATGCTGCGAGTACAGAAGATTTTCGCTGTGTTACATCATTGTGGTATGTTGAATCAAAGGACCCGTAAAATAAATGTGTATTATCGGGTAATGCCCGAATAAGTTTCCCTGGGTTTTGTCCCCATGTGGCAGAATTAGAACTTCCATCACCATTAGTATATTTGAACATAAATAAGTAGACATCTTCGCCATTCCATTTTTGTTCAAAATAGAATGTTCCATCTAAAGTTGGAACGCTAAAATGCGGTACTGCTTGCATTGGTCCATTCAAAGAAGTAGCCGAAGTCCATGCAATTGGTTGCTGAAGAACTGCACAGCCAGAACTATTAGCAGTCCAACGCTGAGGCGTATCAGGACAAATATCTACATTTGAAAATATGCCATCAGAATCAATATCAGCACATCCGACAGCGTTTACTACAATATTGGAAGGTGTACCCTCGCACATATCATAGAAATCTAGAACTCCATCAGAATCGCTATCCCTCTGGATTGATGCACAACCATTTTCATCAACATCAATACCAGATAATGGAGTGCGTGGGCAAAGGTCCAATGTTGCGCCTGTTGCATTGTAATCATTTATGCCATCATTATCATCATCGTCATCTTCGGAACTATCGTAGCATCCGTCATCATCAAAATCATTCAAAGTATCTCTAATCCAAGAAGTTAATCCCTTAGGACATGAATCAATAGTATCATTTCTTTGGTCGTTATCATCGTCATTATCTTCATCTAAATCAGAACATCCATCGCCATCCCAATCGCTGTATAGATTAGAAGTCCATCCAGTTAGGCCCATTGGACAAGAATCCACTAAATCGTCAACTCCATCGCCATCATCATCTAAATCATGAGATTCATCATGACATCCATCTTGATCGTAATCTGCATCCAAGGTGCTTTTCCAACCAACAGAATTAGGGCAATTATCTTTGACATCATCAATACCATCACCATCGTCATCGTCATCCTCATCACGGTCTCTGCATCCATCGGAATCGATATCATCTGTAGTAGAAGAAATCCAACCTTCTGATTCGCCAATACCGTTAGGGCAGTTATCATTGTCATCTAATATTCCATCGCCATCCGCATCAGTTCCTGCATTTTCAACGATGATATTTGTCACTGATGTATCGCTAAGTACTGTCCATTCGCCGCATGTTGCAACAAATGTGACCGTCATTTCTGCCACCCCATCATATAATTCTACGAGTATTTTCCAAGTTCCATCAGATTTCACATCGACTTGACCTTGTTCTTCCTCGCTTGAGTAACTCAAAGAACAACTATTCAAGTAATCATGTGTTATTGAGCCTGATATCCATATTAATCCTGATTGCTCTAGCGATAATAGGGATGGTGAATTCAATATTGGCGCTCCTTCTACAGGAGGTGATACCAATATGTTGTGCGTTGCAATTATAGGTCCGTCAACAATTAATGTTTCTGAATTAGCAGCCTCAAAGGTCGCTACAATCTCATAACTGACAATTTCGCTCGGCATAAAAATAATATTTACGATCTCCTCGGATTGTGTCATAGCAAATTCAACTTCAGGATAAATTAAAACTGTAGCGAGCCATTCACCTTCCCCTTGACTTTGAACTGAAATTTGTAGACTTACTATCTCGCCTAATGTTGCACTTGATGGCGCTTCAATAAACGCTACACTGAGATTCAATTGATTGACTACAGGAACTATATCTTCCTCCGCTATATCATCTGCAGCACCTAAACAACCAGCGCTCAGCATCACGAAAATCAATATTACCGCAGTAGTACGTCGATTGCCCATGCATTTGCATGGTTTAAGCCAACTCTTCAATGTGTTGCAACACAGACATCAAAAAACATTGGACTCAGTTCTGCCATCATTGACCAGCAAAGTCTTCTGCTCAACATGTTCAGAAGAATGTTTTACTCTTAGAGGTTCAACCCATAACAAAGGACCTTCATTTTCCCTTTCTATTTGAACAATAATTTCCCAATGAATCCTCACAAGCGGGTTTATCGTGGTCCCCGGCCATGAGTTTTGTGGATTATCCAGAACCATTTCGTTGTCGCTATGTTCAACCTTTCCACCAGATTGCATTACTCGCATAGGGCGCAAAAATAGACCACCTCTCACTCCTTGTCGTTGCATTGGAGCATCTTCTCCTGCTCCGGTTCCATCATCTAAACCAACTTCCCAATGATGCGGTAATTTGGTAGTTAGTCCAGGTGGAGGTTGTCCTCCATTTGTACGATTTAAAGCGGAAAAAACTGCATCTCTAGCAGGAGGGAGTGCGCCAACTCTCCAATAAACAGAAATCGAATTCCAACTGTCATGGATTGTATCAAATTTAACTTTTAACTTTAAGTTTTTATCAGCTACAGCATCACCTATGATCTCTATTTCCGGACCCAATGGCCGGTCATTGAGGAATCTTTTCTGCTTGCGTAAATCACTGAAATTAGCTGCAACACGTAATCCGAGAGGAATAAAAAAGAGAGGTCCTACTACCAATGCCAGCAATGGGTAGTCAAGTAGTCCAATACGAACAGTTTCAGTTCCGATTCCCGGTATTCCTATTGAATCTAGCAAAGGTTCAATGAATAAATATAGAAGTGAAATTAGTAGCACGTAAACTACTCCATTGATGAATTTTCTAGCAGTTGCATGAATTGGGTGAGGTGTTAGGTACCACCCTCTACGCTGCTTTTCTACTATTATTGGCCACTCGGAATCGTCCTCAACCCCAGAATCATATACCTCATGCTTGATTGTAATTCCATCAAACAAATATCTTCGTTCGATCAACCAACTTGATTTCTCTCCAATTTTGAAACTTGGAATGGATTTTGAAACAATTTCCAGAGCCTGCTTTTGTTCAATATCTTCTGCTAAGATTTCATTGCTCCTCGAGATCGGTAATTCCGATGCGATTAATCGATGAGCCTCAAATGGTGGATATTTAACCAAATGCTGTACTTCTAATAAACCCATTTCTAACCCTCACGTGAATAATAACTTGACCCCGGCCTTTAGGGCAAGTTTTCGGAATGCAGGTACCTTTTTCAATAGTTCCATCCCCAATGGAACAGGTTTTTCAATATCACCTACGGAGTTTATTAATTTTAGAACTTCAGGTTTGGAAAAGTTTTCAAAGTGTAAATCTAACTCTTCATCGCTACAATTACTGACTAATAAATCCCTCAATGCTCTTGCTTTATCTTGATTCCTTTTCATCTCATGCCACTTTTTAGAGGTGATTTTCTGTAATTCTTTTTGTGATAATTGATTATTATTGATAGCTGCTGAGAGATTATCGATAATCATCTCAATCTGCTTGAATCCTGGACCGATGCCCCCTCCGGTAGTAGGTTTTGCCATACCAGCAGCGTCGCCGATTAGCATCACCCTATTTTTGACGGGATTCTTTACCATTCCACAAGGTATCGGGCCGCAATATCTTGCAGTTTCCTGAATATCTCTAAACCTTTCAGCCCAAAGTGGATGAGTGATCAAATCATGGTAGCATTGTTCAACTGAACGACCTTTCAAGTGCTTAGCAGTTGACCATATACCAATTCTGTGAGTTCCGAGACCAGAAGGTATAACCCAAGCAAAAAAACCTGGAGCAACCTTTGAACCGCTATACATTTCCAGCCATCTATCATCGCTTTGGTAACCTACAACCTCTGCTTGAAAACCAATCATCAATTCTTTAGGCTTACCCATTTTGAAATATCTTCTGGTCCAAGAGTGAGCACCGTCACATCCGAGTAATAATTTGCATTTCAATCCAACAACCTCGTTATCCTTTTCAATTGTTAATTTTACCCCATCGTCATCAACAGTAGCATCTAATGGCATTGAATTGAGCCAGATTTCTGCTCCAGCTTGCAAGGATTGCTGAACAACACCTTGATCAAATTTCTTGCGGCATACAACATATGTCCTTGGATTATCTTTTTCTCCAACTGGCACTAAAGTTCCGCTAGGGCCATGTATTAGTGCCCCATCAATTTCTTGAAGAATTGTATCTTGCAATGATACTGATTGCATTGCTCTCGGGTTGACCAATCCAGCGCACTGAAATGGACGGCCGACTTCACTGTGTTCTTCTAGCAATAATACAGAGTGACCTCTTTCAGCCAATAAAGTGGCACAACGGCCACCGATTGGACCTGCGCCGACAATGACAACGTCCCACAATTGTTGTGTCATCAAATAGCAACCGTAACCGATGAGACATCAACCTTCTCATGATAAGTGAAGATAAATAGCCAATAGGACAGCGATTAACGCTTAGCAAATTTATATCCAACAGATTCATTTTTCTTTAGGTAAAGAGATGAAGCGAATGGTTTTTGTGTTTTCTTCGAGAGGAAGTTATCAAAAGGCCCGAGAGATTTCTTCTCAATTAATTCCTTTGCTTCTTCGCGAGTAATTTCTCTTTTGGAGATCTCTCGCATTAACTGAATATTACAACCAGAACTTGCTTCCTCTGGTTGGTATGTAGTTTCAGTTTCAACAATATTGACGCTATGAATTGGACAAATAGCAACTACACCTGCAACAATAGGGAACTTCTTTGCATCCGCAGGTGCATCTCTAGGAGGGAACTCGAAACTTATTTTGTTTCCAGTCATAACTAGGAATGCACTGAATGGGCGATTTCGTTTTGAGGTGAAATCTTCCAATAGTGGTGATTTTCCGTCACTAAGAATCATCTTCGCTTCTTCAGCGGTTATAGGTCTCTTACACATTTCCTTAGAAACGCCTCTAAACTTACAATCATCATAATCGCAAGCATATACATTCTCTCCGATTCTGATTGTACCGTGTTCACAAGCAGGACACGGGCACAGTTCTTCATCGGTGATTTTACCGGTTGATTCACCACCACCAGCTAATGTGACTTTACCATCATCTTCTAAGGTAATTGTCGCATCATAACCTTCACCACTGCGATTATAGAATCCATGCAAATCAGTTATTGATTTATTTTCAATTAAGCGTGAAGCGGTTATCCTGTCAAACCAACGACCAGAGGTATCTTTCCAAAATACGAATGCACAACCCTTGTCGCGCCCTTGATTATCGGCGCACTGGTAAGATAATGTAGTCTCCTTTATTTCGTTACCACATTTTGGGCAATCGCCTAATGAAGGTTCATTTGCATAAAGTTGAACTCGGTCGTGATCACGGATTAAATTGACCATCGAAGTCGTTTTGGCAACAATACTTTGCATGTATGTTTCCCTTGGCTCTTCACCGCGTTGAACATTTAGAAGTGAAGATTCCATCTCTCCAGTTAATTCAGCTGAAGTTATCCAATCAACTGGTATTCTTCGCAGAACATCAATAATTCTAATCCCATGCGCAGTTCCACTTATTGAACCATTACGTGAACGGATAATATATCCTCTATCCACTAACTTTTCGATGGTATCTGCTCTTGTTGCCGGAGTTCCAAGACCCTTGTCCTTAATTGCGGCTGCTAAGTCATCGTCATCAATTTGCTTACCTGCGTGCTCCATTAATCTCAGCAAACCTGCTTCCTTCAAACGGTTTTTTGGTTTTGATTTCTCTTCCTTGAATTCCGATTCTGTGACGTCTGCTTTGCAAGGGTTGGTTGGCAATGAATTCCAACCTTCAGGGAGGTCTTGCGTTTTAGGCTTGACCTCTCTCCATCCAGGGACCTTTAGGCAGCGTGATTCTTTGATGAAATTTTCACCTTGGATTGATGCATTTCTCTTCTGTACATCCCAAGTCGCTTCAGGGTACCATGAAGCAAGGAAAGTTCGGACAATTAAATCATACAATTTAGCATGGTCGCCACTGAGTCCATCAGGGATTTTTCCAGTAGGGATAACTGCAAAGTGATCACTAACTTTAGCATTATTGAAATTGCGTTTTGTATTGTTCATGCCAGTTCCAGAAGAAGACTTTGCATCAACAATTTTTAGTGCATGTGAATTATATTTGTCCTGTGCAGCCAACTTACGAATCGTGTCGGTAATCTCCTCGAACATATCCTCTGGTAGGTATCGAGAATCGGTACGTGGATAAGTTGTTAATTTGTAAGTATCATACAAAGCCTGAGCAACACCAAGTGTTCTTTTTGCTGACCAAGACCAGATGTTATTGGCCTCTCTTTGCAATGCGGTCAAATCAAAATTGAGTGGGGGCTTTTCAACCGCATCTCTATTTTTTTGTGTCACATCAGCATTTGTGCCAGCCGATAAGATGGCCTCAAGTTTTTCTTTTTCAGATGCTTCGATTATTCTGTGTGACTTATACTCAGGTCTATCTTCATCATCTTTGTGCCCGTTTCTTTCCCAGCGAGCATTCCATGTAGCATCACCAGCAGTGAATGTTGCTTCCAATTGCCAGTATGGAACTGATTGATGCGCTAGAACTTCTAACTCGTGGTCAACTATCATAGCAAGCGTTGCGGTTTGCACACGCCCAAGCGAAATAGCACCCTTGTCATTTCTTTTCTTAGGAAGGAATGAATTGGCAATTCTAGATCCATTCATACCAATTATCCAATCAGCCTCGCTACGAGAATAAGCAGCATCTCTAAGTGAGTTATATTCTTCACCAGGTTTTCTGCCATCCCATGCATTTTGAATAGAGTCTTGTGTCATCGATTGTAGCCACATTCTACTGGTAGGCAATTTTGACTTGCTATGTTCTACAATGGTTCTGAAAATCAATTCACCCTCTCTTGCAGCGTCACAAGCATTAACTATCTCAGTTATGCTCTTATCTTTGATCAATTTTGTAATAGCAGTAAGTTGTTTCTTTCCTCTTCCACCTATTGCTTTGTATTGGAACTTTTCAGGAATAAATGGTAATCTTTCTACAGTTTTTCTCCAATCTTTAAAATCTGCATCATAGTCGTCCATGTACTTTAATTGTAATAAATGGCCTATTGCCCAGGTGACAATCAAGTCATTTCCTTGCCAATGAGTCTCATGCTTAGTATTGGCTCCAAGCACATTAGCAACATCAGCAGCAACACTTGGTTTTTCTGCGAGGATAAGAACTACCATGATTTTTAAGGCCGATGGCGACAATACTTGAACCCTCTCTAAATTAGATTTGAAAGGGTCTGTAAATAGATACTTTAGTATCTAGTCCAAATGAACAATTTATTTTTGAAAATATCATGGCTCGCTGGAGCTAATATTTGCTGTGATATTTCTCTGTTTTAATTCGTCCCATTTTTGTTCAGAGTTAGGACCTCCACATCCTATACAACCAGGGTATCCAGCAGATAATAAATCATCACAAGCATCTAGGATGTCAAGCCACAAATCATTATCACCTTTGATCCAAAGAATATTGGAATCAGGTTCAGTGTGAGAGATTTGCATTATTGTTCCGTTCAGTTCTTCTTCTAAAACCAACATCTCAACAGTGATGTCTGAGCCTTCGGCTATTTTTGGGAAAGTTAACCGAGATGGTTGTTTATCTCCAAGACCTAGTATCATTATATTTGTAATCGAATGATATTCAGTTGGAATTCTAATTTGTATTTCCTTTAATCTCAATATCCTTCTAGCGGCCTCGCGCAGTGCTGGCCATTGAGGGTCAGTGATGCGCATATTTGTGGCCATACAAGCACAAGTCTTGAAGAATACCGTTCATCACCCTCATAATATGGGACTTGGTTACAGCATCATCGCCAAGCCCATATTGGCAATTCAAGATTCAGAGAAAGCGCATAGCAGGGCCCTGAAACTATTGCGATTGATGGTTTCTAATCCAATAACTAGGAGTTCAGTATCGCTAATGTACAAACCTTCCAAACAAATTCCAACTTCGATATTCGGCTTAGATTTTATCAATCCGTTTGGAATTGCAGCAGGTATGGATAAGAAAGCAGAAGCATTACGCGGCTGGGAATCACTCGGTTTAGGTTTCATGGAAATTGGAGGTATTACGATGCTTGAGCAATTAGGTAATCCCAAACCCAGAATGTTTCGTGCAGGAAAATCAAAGGCTTTAGTAAATCGAATGGGATTCAATAATCCAGGTAGTGAGAATGTTGCAATGCAACTTGATAAACATTTTTCAAAGCATGGCCGACCAAAAATTCCACTTTGGATAAATCTGGGTAAGTCCAAACTGACCGAACTTGAAGATGCTGCAGATGATTATGCAACTACAATGCAACGGTTGTGGAAATATGGAGATGTTTTTGTCATAAACGTCTCATCACCAAATACTCCTAATCTTAGAGAATTGCAGAAGGATGATGATCTAAAGAAGATAATTGAATCTTGTAAGGCTGTTAATGAATCGGAATCAAAGTCACATGGAATATCTCTAAAACCATTATTGGTTAAGATTTCACCTGATGTAGATGATGATCAATTGGTTGCAATAGTCAATACAGCCCGCTCTAATGGCTGTAACGGCATTATTGCGACAAACACTACCACGAGCCGCCCAAGCGAAATTAACGCCAAGGAGAAGGGGGTATTCGCCCAAACTGGTGGCTTGAGCGGTTTACCGGTCCAACAAACATCTACAGAAATGATTTCAAAAATTTATAAAATGACCAATGGAGAATTCCCAATAGTTGGAGTTGGTGGGATTATGTCTGGAGAAGATGCTTGGCAAAAAATCTGCGCTGGTGCATCCCTGATTCAAGCTTATAGCGGATTTGTTTTTGAGGGGGCTTCCTTGACAAAGCAGGTAGTGAATGGAATTGACCGGGAAATGAAG
>Ga0308016_10000705_pt1 | contig 16758 bp, 10 predicted proteins | sample Neamet233_FD_203129 | JGI IMG/M metagenome (GOLD analysis project Ga0308016, IMG submission 203129) | Marine microbial communities from water near the shore, Antarctic Ocean - #233 | ecosystem: Environmental > Aquatic > Marine > Unclassified | place: Southern Ocean | collected 2014-07-28
TCTGTTCAGTTTTACTCATTCGTAGGGGTGTTTGAGCAATATCCTCAAAAGCCCTTGACAAACAATGACGAGTATGGTTCTGAGTACCTTACCCGGAGTTGGCCAACGACTTGCCCAAAAAATAACCGAACATTTCGGAGGAGAAGACGAGGCAATAGCCTCGTTAAAATCGGGCGACATTGCCCGTATTGCTGAAATTGAAGGTGTATCGCCAAAACGAGCGTTATCGCTCGCACGCTTGGTTGCAGGTCAATCAGGCTCGTTTTTAGCGACCAAAGAAGCTGAACGTTTACATCGCTCTTTGCTGCAAGACATTGTATCCTTTGCCTCATGTGCTGCTACTCGTGAACGAATGCAGTTATTGATGCCAATTGAGAATCCAGCCGAGCGAAGACTGAAAGTTAGCCATGCCATGAATTACTCTCAAAAGCACCCTCTAAGCATGAGCGCATTGGCCAGCCTGTTTCACAACCTTCGACAAACGCGTTTTAACAACGAACGCTATGACCGGGTTGTCGTCAGTAAAGAGCCACTTGAAGGATTCAAAAAATGGTGTCGAGTCTTACAGCCAGGTGGAAGTGAAACTTGGAAAGATTATACCGTTTTCAAATCAATAACATGGATTGGTTCAGGGGCACCTGCAGATACTCCAGACGGATGGGTTGTACTACCTAATTCAAACAACACCGAATTGATTCTCCCCGAGCGAACCATCGATTGGTTCCGCCATAATGCACGTACACTCTCGGTATTAACCGGCATTGTCGAAATGGCAAGGAATCCGGCAGAAAAACATCCGTTTATCGATGAAGTGTATGAACATGTAGTTGGTCTTGAGGAACTGCCAGAAATACTCATGAGTATCGATGACCAAGGGGATTTAGAAATCATGGCTAAGGTCAAAGACCAACTCTGGAAAACTGCCAAATCTCTTGAAGAGCAAGTCAATACAGAAGTCGCAAAAGCGATGGATGATGCAAAAATGAACCTCAGCGGTGCTGAATTACTCGAAGCACTTTCAGATGGTGCAGCCTTCCAACGAAAATTACAAGAAGCTACAGAAGATGTCATTACCGAGGCAATGGAAAAGGCAAAACAGACCATGGTGCAAACTCTTGAAGGAACAGGTGTTAGATGCCCCTACGATATATTCTCATCTCAATGGCCAGCCAAAATCAATCGGAAAATCATTGATGAGATCGACCAAGCATTGGAAACGAAATTGAAGACGGGTCAGATTGAGCACATGCTCATTTTAGCGAAAAAATTAGGACCACTGCGCGAACGATGTGAAGAAGCAGTTCGCGCTCTCATTGGATTTGACCAATGGGTCTGTATCGCTCTATGGGCTGCTGATAGACAATGCGTACTGCCAGAATTTGTTGACCACGGCATCTTCATCGAACAAGGAAGACACCTTCTTTTGGGGTGCAAACCCGATCCTGTTACCTACGGACTTGGGCTTGCTGGAGACAAAGAAGACCAACAGTCACTGGCACTTCTCACAGGCGCCAACTCCGGAGGAAAAACAACCCTCCTCGAATTACTTGCACACACATGTATTCTTGCACACATGGGCTTACCAGTACCAGCCGATTCTGCCCGTGTCGGTCAAGTGGATGCATTGCATATTCTTGCCAAAGCAGGAGGAACGCAAAGTGCTGGTGCACTGGAACAAACGTTGGTTGAATTGGCAAATGTCGTAAGCGACCCTACACCTAAATTGATTCTTGCTGATGAACTTGAAGCCATCACTGAGCCGGGCGCTGGTGCCAGAATCATTGCTGGGATGTTACTTGCTGCAGAAGCTCAAGATGACACAACCATGATGCTCGTTACCCATTTAGCACCAGCAATTATCAAAGCGACTGGACGTGATGATTTGAGAGTCGATGGAATTGAAGCAACGGGTCTTGATGCAAACTTGGAGTTGATGGTTGACCGAACTCCAAAGAGAAATCACTTGGCTCGTTCGACACCAGAACTGATTGTCAAGCGATTGGTTGAACGAAGTGAAGGGCATGCTCAAACATTATTCCGAGACATCCTTGCAATGTTCGATTAATCAACAACTACGGCCAGATTCCCCACCGTATTCATGCATCGGTACTTGGAATAAATCTGCACATGTGCGGTTGACCAGAGGAAGAGTCATTGATGCACCTGCCCAGTTGATGGAATAGCCTCCAACTGATGCGGGTGATGGAACGTAATCTTGTCCGGTTTGTGTCATCGAGATATGAATGGATTCGCCTGCTTCCAAAAAGATATCCATTGGCATGAATTCCATTTTCCCTGTGACTGATGAAAACGCAACGAGGGCTGGATTTCCATCACGTCCACCATCAGCAAATCGGAAATCCATAACAGCATGGCCAAGATGCATTCCTGAATCATCTGTCATTTCCAGATAGGCGTGGGCACCGTTTGCAGTATGGGTAGTAATCGGAATGTGGAACGACGGCATTCCAGCGATATAGACATCTTCTTCAAATGGTCCATAGGTAAGTGTAATTGTTTCTGTAGTCGTCACCATTGAAGCACCGCTTGGATTCATATCTGCTGCTCCGACTTCCAAATAGTATGTATCATCTGCTGGATAAGTTGATTCAAATCTCCAGCCACCTCGATTATCTTGCATTTCAACACCAAGTGTAGGAGCTCGGCCCTCTCCCTTGAGATACCAGTCAAACCAGTACAACATCTCATCAGCCCAGTCCCATCGTTGAGTATAGGGGAATGCTTCCGCACCTTCACCAGCAGGTAAATCTGCATGGTCTTGACGATCAGGGTAATTGTGATTCCATTGACCTGCAAGTGTCTTGATTTCGATTCCTGCGTCCTCGACAATTTGGTGAGTTGGGAACGCCATGTGAGGATCGACGTTCCAGTCTTGCATGCCTTGAATGACATACACTGAACCGTTATAATTCTCAACAACACGGTCGAGGAATGAGCGTTCGGTCCAATAGGAATTTCCAGCATAATCAACCATACCACCGGAGAGGTAGGCTGCAGGTCCATTGACATAGCCTTCGAGATAACCTTCACAGAGGTTTTCAGGGTCTTCTGCATCACCATCAACTCCAAACGAGCCATAGACGCCGTTGTGCATAATCATTCCACGTGCTTCCATGCTTCCGTTTCTCCACATTAATTCGTGGACACCAATCAATCCAGACATTGGAACAATGGTAGCCAGATAGGGATTACCAAAAGTTGCAGCCTGCCAAGGGGTTGAACCATCGTAGGATTTTCCGATCATCCCCACCTTTCCATTTGACCAAGGTTGAGTGCCAAGCCAGTTGACGGCAGCATCGATTCCACGTTGTTCATCAGTACCCATTAAATCCATGCAATGGTTCGATTCTCCGGTTCCAAACACTGAAACTTGAGCGACGCCATAGCCATGAGGAACGTAATTTTCAATCAAGAATTTACCGAGGCGATCTGCGGGTGTAAGTGCATCCACATCGCCATCGTCATAGTACGGCCCTACTTCTGCAATCACGGGAACTTGGCATTCAGCAGTAAGGTTGGCTGAAGTCCAGTCACACCCTTCAATCACAGGCAACCATAATCCGAGATGGACTTCAGCGCCACCGGTGACACCGGAACCGCCGTCAGCAGCAGTAATCGAAGGCACTGGAACAAAGATAGATTGCGCCACATCGATACCATAGGAACCGTTCTGGCTGACTCGAGAATAAATATCGGTATCGACGTATTGCATTTCACTGCGGTCCCAAGGCTCAGGATAGATGTCATAAGGAGGGATTACACCTCCATCATCTATCTTTTGTTCACCAAAACACCCAGATAAACTGGCGGCCATCATGACGAACAAAATGAGCCAAGGTCGGAAGTTCATATGTAGAGGGGGACGGAGGGGTTTTTTGAATACACCGGCTGTTTGGTCGTTGAAAAAAATTCATTCATTCTCATCTTTTTCTTCTTCTTCCTTTTCTTCTTCTTGTCCTTCTTGTGATGCATTCTCTTCCTGCTCAGCTTGTTCTGCAGCATTACGAGTTTCGAGTTCTGCACGAACTTCATCCATATCCAAGCCTGTGAGTTTGTTCACTAAATCTCGTAGAGCATCTTCGGGAAGAGCACCTGGCTGCATGAAGACTCCGATTCCATCTTTGAATGCAATCGTTGTAGGAATCGAACGAATGTTGAACGATTGGGCGAGTTGAGGTTCGGCTTCTGTGTCAATTTTTCCAAAAATGACATCTGGGAATTCTTCAGAAACACGTTCATAGACTGGCCCATAGGCTTTGCATGGCCCACACCATTCTGCCCAGAAGTCGAGAAGTACAATGGAATTATTGTCAATAATGTCGGAAAAATCAGGTTCATGAATCTCTACGGAGGCCATGAATACGTTTCAAAATCGGCGCTACTTCAACCTGTCCGCTTGTGGTCGCTCAAGCGACGAGTTCATGTGCTCACTACGTAACGCCAAATCATGCGCCTATCACAATTAACCACGCTCCTCGTTTTGGTTTTGTTTCTTGCACCATTCGTACCCTCTGCCCCAGCACCCTATGAAATGAGTGAAGTTTCCGAAGTCAGTGCACGAGATTCAGACATTATTGTATCCGAACTTTTCCGAAGCCCAAATGGATTGGTATCAAACGCCACTTCCAACAACGTCTACGGTGCAATTGATTGGAATAACGACGGCGAGTACAGTAAATATTCAGACCAATTTATCGAATTATGGAACACTGGTTCATCACCAGTTAACGTTTCAAATTGGAAATTGACCACCACCTCAGGAAGCCCTCCTTGCCAACTTGCATGGAACACTGTCATTGATGCAAATGATCGAATTGTTGTTTTCAGTGCAGATTCTGATCTTATTCTGAACTACTGGGAAAGCGAAACCGTGTCGGTCGCCGATACATCTGGTGCTGTGGCCGATTCAATGACAATTCCTGAAGAATTTGGGTTTTATGGGAATTCAATTGTTGAAGATTCTACTGGTGGCTTGATCGAAGTAACGCCAACACCTGGCTGGGGTCCAAGTGACCCTGATTCAAGCGTTGCTCTCAATATGGTCAAATGCTACAAAGTTGCTGACACCTCTTCATCCGATGCTTTCATTCTCAAGGGCCGAGTCGTTACGATGGAAAGTGAAAACAGTGTACTCAACCAAGGTAATGTTTTGGTTCGAGATGGTAAAATCGAAGGCGTATGGTCATCGAGTTCCGCTGTTCCAATCAGTGTTGATTTGACCAATGTTCCCGTGATTGAAACCAATGGAACCATCTATCCTGGTTTGATTGATTTGCACAACCACATGCACTACAACCACATCCCATTGTGGGATTTCAATGTTCATCTTAACGACGAACAAAAATCTGCGGAAGGCGGATACACCAATCGAGGTCAATGGGGCGACAACTACGATTACGGCCCAAGTATCACTTGGATGAAAGGAAACGTCCAGAGCAACACCCGATGGGGTATGGCCAGTGAACAGATGAAGTATGCCGAAGTTCAAGCCATCGCTGGTGGCGTCACTGCTGTTCAAGGCTCACCTTCAGGCAACGATGCTTGGGACAGCACTCTTTCACGTAACGTCGAATTGTGGAACTTTGGAAAAGATAACATCGTCACCTGCGCAGTGTGTGATTGGCAAAAGTCATCTTACAACTCTCAAGGAAAAATATCAGACATGGCAGATGGTGATTTGGAAGCATGGTTTATCCATATGTCCGAAGGGGTTGACCAAACAAGTCGTAATGAGTTTGACCTTCTCGAAACCAAAGGTCTCTTGGCACAACAAACCGTTGTCATTCACGGCACTGCACTTGAACCATCACAATTTCAATCAATGGGTGCAGTTGACTCCAATTTGGTCTGGTCACCTCTCTCCAACCTACTGTTGTATGGCAACACAACCGATGTCCGAGCAGCTGACAACGCTGGCGTCAAAATATCACTGGCACCAGATTGGGGGCCAAGTGGTTCCAAGAACAATTTGCACGAACTCAAGGTAGCCGATCTCTGGAACACCGAGATCATGGATTCGTATTTCACGAATTATCAAATGGTCGAAATGGTAACATCAAACCCTGCCGCCGCTGCAAAATGGCAAGACTATGTTGGTCAAATCAAACCTGGAATGGTTGCAGACCTCGTAGTTATCGACAACTTCCACGACGACCCATATCGCAACCTCATTGAAGCAATTGACGCTGATGTTCGGCTGACTGTGGTTCAAGGAAAGGCGCTGTTTGGAGACCAAGATATCATGACCTCGCTGAAAGGTGATGACTGGGAACCAATCAACGGTGGTGGCGTTTCGAAAGCACTTGACATTACTTCCTCGACTGTTGTCGATGGGTCACAATCCTGGGTGGAGATTGAAGCTGGTTTGGCAATGGCCATGCGAAACGATGTATCTGATATTCGTGAACATTGGTCTGCACCAGAAGGAGTAGCATGGAACACAGATACAGATGTTCAAAACTATCTTGATGCAACCTTTGACGGTGATTATAATGATGGTGTATCACATCTCAAAAGCATGACTGTTGATCCAATTTTCACAACAGGTGACGAGCGATATTTCGATGTTATTAACCGCAGTGCTCATGCCAATACTCACGTCGACCTTTCCAAACTCTACGCTTACTACGAGGTACCAATGGAAAATGGTGAACGAACCGGTGTCAATGTCAATCTAGAAACCGATCCCGGGAATGGAGAAACATCTGGAAATTCAAACAACGGAAATACAGACACGACCGACACTACAGACACAACTGATAACACCGATACGACGGACACGACAGATTCAGGTGATGGCTCAACAACAGACACGACAACTGTAGTATGTCCTGAGGGAGATACTTCCGAAGCATGTGTCAATCAAGATCAAGGAATAAGTGATACCGATGCAAGTGCTTCAGAGGAAGAGGCAAACAGCATGATATATCTCTTGGTCGGAGTTGTTCTCGTAATACTTGGTGGCGTATTTTTCGCATCCAAAGATAATCATAATGTACTTAATTATAATCCTGAAGAAGCATTTATTGAAAAGATGTGGAACGATGACACATTGGACACGGAGACTCAACTTGCTGCGGATAAGATTGAATTTATTCCGGCTCCACCGCCAATGAAAAGTATCTCATCAAATACAGATGAAAAAGAGTGATTCATTCGAGGGACCATGAGGGCCCATCGGATGTATCGGTCACCACGACACCCATTGCTTTGAGCTGGTCGCGGATTTCATCAGCCTTCGACCAATCTTTGGTATCTCGAGCCTCACTTCTGGCCACCAAAAGCGCATCGACCTCATCAGCAACTTGTGCTCGCCGTGGGTCTTCTTCTGGTTCAGCAAGTGCCATCTCACGCGAGGGCAGAATACCAAGAACGGTTCCAGCAGTTTCCTCAAGCCATTCGACTGCATAACGAGCAAAGGCATGACTGTCGGCTTGGTCCAAATCGCCGTCAAGTATCTTTCCAATTTCTCTAACTGCACCTAAGACCTTGGCGATCGCTTCACGGCTGTTGAAGTCATCATCCATCGCTTGAGCAAAGCCTTCAGCCATTTTCTCAAGCATCCCTAAAGAGCGGGAAAGAGGTTGTTGGCTGGTAATATCGGCTTGTGGTAAATCAACAGCCGAAGTCTGTAAAGCCGTGAGTTTCAAAGCCCGAACATAGGTGGCAAGTAAACGATTGTAGTTTCGTTCAGCATCTTTGAGAATCGTCTCATTCATATCGATTGGAGAGCGGTAATGGGCATTGATCAATGAAAAACGCAGAACCATTGCATCGACTTTTTCAAGAATCTCTTGAATCGTCCAAAAGTTTCCAAGTGATTTACTCATTTTCTCGCCATCGATGTTGACAAAGCCGTTATGCAGCCAATGATGGACTACAGGGCTACATCCTGTATGGCATTCTCCTTGGAAAATTTCTGCTTCATGGTGAGGGAACCGCAAGTCATGGCCGCCACCGTGAATATCGAATTGGGCACCGAAGTAATCCATCGACATGGCGGTACATTCGATGTGCCAACCTGGGCGACCTGGGCCCCAAGGAGAATCCCAAGTCGGTTCACCTGGTTTAGCTGCTTTCCAAAGTGCGAAATCTTTGTGATCTTTCTTTGCCGAACCCGTAGCCCCAACGCGCCCTCCAGCCCCTGAACGTACTGCTTCGATGTTCTGGCCAGTGAGGGCACCGTATTTTTCCGGTGCAGAATCAATATGGAAATAAACGCCTTCAACCGTTTGGTAGGCATGGCCTTTGTCGATGAGGTCCTGTGTGATTCGTATCATGTCATCGACGTATTCGGTACATCGTGGATAATCATCTGCTCGAAGGATGTTGAGCGCATCCATGTCTTCGTAATAGGTTGCGATATTGTCATCAACCAAAGTCTTCCAGTCAACGTCCAACTCCTTTGCTCGCTGGATAATTTTGTCGTCGATGTCGGTGAAATTTTGAACATAATGAACATCGAAACCCGATGCTTCAAGCCAACGGTGAATCAAATCAAAAGCAAGGTAGCAGCGAGCATGACCCAAATGGCAACGGTCGTAAACTGTTACGCCACAAACATACATCGACACTTTCCCAGGCTCCATTGTCGAGAATTCGACTTTGTCTCTCCTTCGGGTATCGTGCAGTCGAATTGGCATGGGATTCAACCAGTGGTGTGAACAGCCTCACTTGAAGGTTAAGACACATTACCATGTGGGTAGAGCATGGTAGAAGGTGATAAGGGTGTCTCAAAGACTATTTTTGTCACAGGCGTCAATGGGCATATTGGCAATCATATCGTACGAGACTTGCTTGAACATGGCTACAAAGTCATTGGCTCTGTCCGAAACCTCTCTGACCCTCAAAAGGTTGACCATGTTCGACAGCATGCGATTGATTTGGGCTGTGAACAACGGCTTGAGATCGTTGAAGGAGATGTATTAGATGCTGATGGATGGGTAGAGAAAATCACCGGTTGTGATGCTTTATTCCATACCGCTACTGTCTATTCGAATTCAAACGATGCTCAATTGATTATCGATACTGCCAACAAAGGTACGACTCATTTGCTTACTGCGGCCAAAGCAGCAAATATCCCACGAGTCATTTACACCTCAAGTGTCGCAGCAGTTGGTTTTTATCCAAAAGGCCGTGAAAAAACTGAAGATGATTGGCAGACATTACGCATATCTCCCTATACGATTGCCAAGACGGAATCCGAAAAACACGCTTGGGAATTAGCGGAGAAGCATGACCTTGATTTACGCGTCATTAACCCTGGTGGAGTTCTTGGCGGTGGATTTGTCAAACCTACACCGAGTGTTGATTATTTCCCTGATGCCATGAATGGCAAATTCCCATTTGCTCCAAAAATTCCAATTCCCGTTGTTCATGTTCGTGATGTAGCACGTGCTCATCGCCGAGCGTATGAAGTCGAAGAAGCAAAAGGGCGCTTCATTGTTGCACCGCACAAAAACAAGACGATTGCCGATGTGTGCCGGGCAATACGCGAGCAATTCCCTGAAACTAAATCTCCCCGACATGCAATTCCTCGTTCCTTGATGTTCATTGTCGTGTTCCAAGATTGGTTCATGGGCCTGTTTGGAGCAGAACGGCGAATGACAAGAAAAGCTGTCAAAGAATACTTCCAAGGCGATTCGAATTTGTCATCACGGAAGGCTACGGAAGTATTAGGAATTGAATGGGAATCCTTTGAAGTCTGCATCCAGGACACAGTGGAGGCTTTTTTGGAATGAATTTTGAGGGCGAGAAGGGTATTGAAGTAGCAGGTTTCGAAATAGCCGACCATATCCTTGCACGAATCGGTTGGCTCTTACCGTTGCTCACGGTTGTCGTTTCAATGTCAATTCATGCCTTGAGTGGTCATGCTCGTGCAGTACCTTTTTTCATTTCAGAATCAGATTACCCCGGACTTGAACGATGGATATTCACCATAGGACTTGCCGTCAATGGAGTGCTTATTTGCATCATTTCTTACCGCTTCCGTCTGCTCTTTAAATCCTCTACGAAATCAAAAATATCACGCCTCGCCTTTGTGTCAGGAATGACAACAGGAGTTGGATTATTTGTGTTGGCTTTTGCCAATATGTATGATGCTCTTTTGTTACATTGTTTCGTGGCCATACTGGTCTTTGGTGGTGGATTAACTTGGGGTGCTTCATCACATCTTCTTTTTGAGGCGACTGATACATTTGGTAGGCAACTTCGCCGTATTGGATTGGGTATTGCTTCGTTTGGATTGGTTGTGATGAATACAGCATTGATCACGTTTATTGCAACACATCGAGATGAATTCAACAATGATAACTCGTTAGCGCTTAGGCTTGATATGCTTCAACCAGCGATTGATTATGCAGCCCCGGCAGAATATCTTTTGTTTCTCGGTTTGGTCATTACACTTGCCGCCTTCGAACTTGACTTGAAAGCAAAATTTTCGGATCAATCGAATGATTGAAACGAACGAAACAGTGCATCAATTTCATTGATGAATAATACGTGATTCGAGATAATAATATGTCTTAATGTTGAGCGCCAAGTGCGAGAACCTTTCGGTCCAATGAAGAAAGTGCGACCGTTTCTGGGTCCACTCCTTGATGGCATGTGCTAAGCCGAACTTGAGAAAGTTGAGCCGACACTGTGCCACCTCATCGGTTGCTCAGGCTTTGATTGTTGCAACTTCAGATTTCTTAGCTTCGATCGCCGCATCGTTGGCTTTGATTTGTTCCCAGACAATTTCTGCGATATCTTTGACTTCCATATCTGAACCAATTGCGGTCAATCCATCGGTAACCATAGTTGAACAGAATGGACAACCAACTGCAACTGTATCAGCACCGGTTTCTGCCAGTTCCTTTGAGCGAATGACATTGACACGGTCATGGTCTTCATCGACCTCTTCTTCCATCCACATTTGTGCTCCACCAGCACCGCAACAGAACGAATCCTTTCCGTGGCGGCCAACTTCCACATCGACCCCGCCAATTGCATCACGAGGTGCATCGACTTCGCCACCGATTCGGCCAAGGTAACATGGGTCGTGATATGTCACAGAACCGTCGTGTTTTGGTTCGGGTAACTTGCCTTCCTTTTGCAAGTGACTTATGAGTTGTGAATGGTGCATAACTTCGATGTCTTCTCCACCGTAATCTTTGTACTCTTTTCCAAGGGTATGGAAACAGTGAGGACAAGAGGCAACAATCTTCTTGACGCCGATTTCCTTAAATGTCGACAAATTCGTTTCTGCAAGCATCTGGAAGAGATATTCGTTTCCTGCACGTCGGGCTGAGTCGCCACTGCAACCCTCTTGCATTCCGAGGATTCCGACATCAAGGCCGGCCTCTTTCATGATGCTGATTGTATCGCGTGCCACTTTCTTATTTCGTTCGTCGAAAGAGGCTGCACAGCCTGCAAAGTAAATGTATTCTGCTGGTTCTGCAACTTTGACATCAAGACCATCAGCCCAATCGCCACGCTCATGAGCAGGCAATCCATAGGGGTTCGAATCCGATTCAAGATTCTCAATGGTAGTCATAAGAGGTGCTATAGTATCTTCAACCGATTCATCAAATTCCATACGCTCCATCATCAAATGGCGTCGTGCGTCGGTTAATTTTGGAACATGGTCAATGTAAATTGGACACGCCTCAACACAAGCATGGCAGGTTGTACATGCCCAAATTGCTTCTTCACCGAAGCGAGCAATCATATCTTGTGCAGGGGTTTCTCCAGCGAGTAAGGTGCTTGCGTTATCATTTGCATAATGACGGACATCGAGAATGATTTGCATTGGATTTAGAGACTTTCCAGATGCAACTGCAGGACAAACATCTTGACAACGGGCACATGAAGTGCAAGCCCAGCCATCAATGAGGTTTCGCCACGTCAAATCAGTGTAGTTAACCGTTCCAAACGATTCGATGTCAAGGTCATCAAGCGGCACTGCCAGTCCATCCTCGCCTCGAGCAAGTGGCTCCATTGTCCCCATTGGGCGCATATCATGGAAGAACACATTCGGGAACGCCATAACCAAGTGCATATGCTTTGACAGTGGAATCAGGAATAAGAAAGTAGAAATTGCGAGCATATGCAGCCAATAGGCGCCGACGACTAACATTGTGCTTGGAACAATTGTCGAAGCAATCCATGAGCCAATTGGCTCCCATGTTGAAGATACCGAGGATTCACCTGCTTCGACAAAGAACGCTGTAACTGTAATGATCATGATCAGCAGAAGAATAAAATTACCTTCAAATTGAGATTTACCTTTGAGTTTTTCAGGAGTAAAGATAACGCGGCGAATCAAAGCGCCAATACAGCCGATGAGTGCAATGGTATAGCCAGTTTCTACGATGATATTCCAAGGGCCTCGGACGATGGCTGGTAGGAGATTATGTGAGAACCAATTCGCTGTAGCTAAGTCGAACATGTCGGTTGAAAGCATGAGGAACCCCCAGAACATGAGGACGTGAATTCCACCTGCTACACGGTCTTTGAGAACTTTTTTCTGTCCAAGCCAACCGGTGAGAACCTCTTTGATTCGCGCTCCCCAGTTATCGAAGCGATTGTCAGGAGAACCCTTGAGGACCAATCGAGTTGCCTTGATTACTTGGTAGATGAAAAATGAGCCTGAAATACCTCCAAGAAGAAGGAGAATGAGCCAGCCAGAAAACGGCCCGTATGTCATTGTCAAAGGGTGTTCCATCACATATCATCTCTTGGGAAAGATTCCCGCAATCATTGGCAGACGAGTTCAAACCTTCAATGCACCGATAATTCACTCTCAAAGACCACGGACTAAGAACAAGGGATATGAAGCGAGGGGTGCTCGTGAAGACAAGGGGGATTGAATGGGACGAGTTACAGCGAGCGCTCCGGGTAAATGCATTCTCTTTGGAGAGCATGCTGTGGTCTACGGGCAACCTGCAGTCGCGGTTGCTATCGAACAGCGTATTTCGGTATCTTTTGAGACATTGGGCTCGACTAGCGAATCTTGGAAAATCGATGGAATGCGATTCGACCCCAAGCGACATCCGCATGTCCAAGCCCTCCGAAATAGATTATGGCAACCACAACAAGGTGCGCCGAACCTTACCATTCGAATCACTGGAGATATTCCGCCGGCCTCAGGACTGGGATCTTCAGCTGCCCTTTCGGTTGCAGCAAGTGCTGCACTGAGGACAGCACGTGGCCGATGGTTCAACGCAATCGAACAACCGCAAAAACCGGATTCTTGGGCTGAAGGTTATTCAAGCCAATTTGAACAAGAGGATTTGTATTCGATTGAAGACCGAGAACTCAATGCTCATCGAAAGGGTGAGGCTGGAAACGCCATGCATTATGTCACCGATGAAAGCGTGGTTGACCTGGATGAATGCGCCTTGCTCGGTCATGTTGTCGAAGCGGTTGCTCAGGGCGGTAGAGCATCTCCGATGGATGCATCGACGTGTGCGCATGGAGGCATCATTTTGCTTTCCGATTCACTCGAACCAAATGACGAATTCCTCTACACACGCCGACTCAAAACTCCAGAAGGTGAGAGAACCTGGCATTTACATTCAATCAGTCTGCCAAAACCAACTGAAGAGGTCTTCTTGGTCATCGGCAATACAGGTGTACATGCACCGACAGCCCAGCAAGTTGCCAAAGTGGCTGAGACGATTAAAGCACATCCCGAACGAATGAAAGAGATTGAAACAATTGGCCTGATTGCGCGACGTGGAATTCAATCCCTGAGAGAAGGAGATTATGCAGCCGTCGGAAGAGCAATGACTGAAAATCAAATCATGTTACAAGGCCTCGGAGTATCTTGCCCCGAATTGGATAATCTGATTCGCGCTGCTGCCCCAACTGCAATGGGTGCAAAACTCACGGGGGCGGGCGGAGGAGGCTGCATGGTTGCTTTGACAACCAACCCAAAACAAACAAGTGAAGCCATTGAATTGGCGGGTGGTAGGACGCTAATTTCCAAATTTGGCAACGTCGGCTTATCCATTGATGAATCCAAAAATTTACCATTATGGGCTACGAAACTCAAGACATAGCCGCAGTCGCCTCTTTATAGAGAGCAGAAGTGCTACTGCGCCTGCCTTCTTTTTATATAGTCGTTATATATGGCCCGGATATGACAACTGATGAAGAACGTCTAACTGTAGTAAACGTCGTTGCGAGCACTCGGGTCGCAGAGGAACTAGATTTGCCTGATATCGCAATTCAACTGAATTGTGAATACGAACCTGAACAATTCCCTGGTGTTGTTTATCGTGTCAAAGACCCAAAACTTGCCATCCTCATGTTCCGCTCAGGTCGCGCAGTGTGCACCGGTGGAAAGAACGAAGCAAACATCCACACTGGAATCTCACGAATGATCGATGACCTTCGTGCTGCTGGTATCGAAACATGGGACCTTGACCAAGTCGAAATCGAAGTTCAAAACATGGTTGCTACCTACGCTCTTCACTATCCTGAAGATTATGATGGCAAGGACAAGTTCACTAACGAACCCCAAGCTGGAGTACCTCGTAAACTCAACCTGAACAACCTCACCTTCCATTTGCCTTTCGACAAGGTGGAGTACGAACCTGAGCAATTCCCTGGTTTGATTTATCGCCTCGATTATCCAAAGGTCGTTTGTCTCATTTTCGGAAGCGGAAAGATGGTCATCACCGGCGCTCGTCATAAAGACGAAATCCTTGAAGCTGTTGAAATCATCAAGGACGAATTAGCTGACCTTCTCTGATTCTGCCATATACGGCAAGAGAAGTGTTGATGTCCTATTGCGAACGTGGCCAACCATGGGCAAAGGCTCGATTAGACTTGTATCTCCTTTGATGCTCGTTCTGTTATTGAGTTTTGCTTCAATACAACCGATGGTCTCCATCCCAACTTTGGCGGATGCTCCAACTATTCAATTCGCATCAGAAGACCCAGGTGTCAGTGATGTCCCAACCTGGAAAATTGGCGATAAATGGGTCTATTCAGGAACCTTTGATCCGACCAAACTCGTCACCGATTCAGGTGTTTCAGCGACAGTTGGAGAAATCTACGGAGATACGAATGCTGAAGTTACGGCCATCTCCGAACGCTCAGTCGACAACATGTCTGTTCTTTCCTATACATTACGCACAACTGCCAACTTTGACAAATCAGGAGTTTCACTCGACGGCTACAGCGGCAATGTTTACATTACTTATGAGCAAACTGAATACCTCAGCGTCAGTGATTTATCTTTGATTCGAAGCGATTTAGAGTTGTATATTCTCTTCGTCCCTTTTGGACTCTCAAGCCTTTCACAAGTACTCGGTGACATTACGATTTCAAACACCTACAGTCCTGTCAATGAAGTCTATGATTTCCCTCTACGAGCAAATGAGCAATGGACCACAACCACAACTACATCTGCTGCTTGGTCTGGTTCGAGTGATTATATCACTCCATTCCCTGCCCCTTCTACCGATACTAACAGCACAACATGGGAGGTGACCAGTCTTGGCAAACCTCGCAACAGTTACGGGCAAACCATTGGCTATGGTGGTTGTAATGCTTCGTATGAGTTAACATCCATCAACAGTGACGGTGACCAAAGTGGCTATCGTTGGTATTGCCCAGAAGCTCGGAACTTTGCTTGGCTTCATACCGAGGATGAGATTGGATTGGTTATCGACTTCCGTCTCAAACAATACATGCCACTGGATTCGGTCGGAGTTGACCAGTACAACCACCCTGGCACCCGGGATGAATGTCTTGTTGTCGATTTAGAAGCGGATATTACTGCGCTTAATTCTCCAATGGCTGTTTGGGTGAATGCTTCTTCTAATTGTTTCTCAACCACTTCAGGTATTCCTTTGGAAATTCGTCATGAAGCAATGAATAGCGTCACCTTGGTGACAACAGCAAGCAACGGAAGTGGCTACGCTGTTATCGAAATGGGTGATGCAAGGGACTCTTCCAGTTTCGCACTCGATTGGGCGAGTCATGGAATTGTTGCACGAGTTCAGCCTTCTGCATCTTCTTCATTTGGAAATGCTGTTGGTTCAACAACGTTGACATTGGATGAATATTTGGTTGGATTAGACTTGATCTCTAGTGAAAACTTTGCTAAAGTATTACGGAACCGAAGTGGCGTGGTGAAGGAACTGAATTCATTGTCGGGATGGAATATTTTACCGGGTGATGAATTGTTAATCGAAGTGGCTGTTCAAAACCGGGGAATCACTTCAAGCACTCCAACCACTATGACAATCACGCATCCAGATGGTCAAATATCAACCCATCCTCTCCCTTCACTTGCTACCTATGAAGCACATAAAGTGAATTTCACCTGGGCGGTTCCAAGCGACCAAGCGATTGGCATAGTTCCGGTTTCATGGCAGGCAGACCCCGATGAAGTCAATACAGCAGATGCGAATGCAAGTAACGACAATGCAGAACTCTCGATGTTCGTGGGACGTCTTCCAACACCTCAACTCTTCAACGCTTCTGCACTTACTCTTGAAAGAATTCAACTTGTAGCCAATGGAAGTTTTGATGGCGACGGGGGAGATGTTGCTTGCGTGTTCAATATCCCGTACGATGATGGCTCTCGTGATTGGGCATGGCAATCTATCTTTTCATCGTCATGCTTGGCCAATTGGACATGGATTGATGATGGCGATTACCCCGTCGAAGTAACCGTCATTGATGAAGAGCGTGATGAACAAAAGGCGACCATGATGGTGTCGATTGGAAACAGACACC
>Ga0308016_10000715_pt1 | contig 16609 bp, 16 predicted proteins | sample Neamet233_FD_203129 | JGI IMG/M metagenome (GOLD analysis project Ga0308016, IMG submission 203129) | Marine microbial communities from water near the shore, Antarctic Ocean - #233 | ecosystem: Environmental > Aquatic > Marine > Unclassified | place: Southern Ocean | collected 2014-07-28
TTCTAATGTTTTTAGAACCAACTGATGCCAGTTTTCACCTGCTCCAACTTTTATTACTAAGTCGTCTCCGTTTTGAGAAAGCAGCTCAATGCCTAAAATGGATATATGAACTACTAGACCCTTGATATCACCAACTAGCAAAACATTGCTGCCTTCGCCTAATACAAAAACTGATATTTTTTTATTTTTTGCCCAAACAAGTGCTTCAGTTAACTCATTCTGTGAAGAAACAGAACAAAAGTATTCCGCTGTTGAGTGAAAACTCAACGTATTAAATTTTTTAAGTGATACTTTTTCTTCGACGCTCAGCATTTACTTGGCTACCTAATTAAATGTCGAAATAAGCCATCAACAGCGTCTTCAATAAGACTCAAGACTCCCTCAAAACCACCTTCCCCACCAATATATGGATCGGGAACCTCTTTTTGGCCACTGGAACCATAATTGAGAAAAAGTTCTAAATGGCCAGTAAAACTAGGAGGGGCCATTGCCTGTAAATCGAAAAGGTTTTGTTGGTCCATGGCCAGTATGAAATCGAACTCTATAAAGTCATCTTGATTAACCTGCCGTGCTCTCAGGCTAGAAAGATCGTAACTGTGACGCAGAGCTGTTTTGCATGCCCTTGGATCTGGAGGTCTTCCTATATGCCAGTCGCCTGTTCCAGCCGAATCTACGATAATTTTATTTTGCAAATTTTCGTCAAAGATTTTTTTTTCTAAAATGCCATGTGCGGTAGGCGAGCGACATATGTTACCGAGACATACAAACAAAACTTTAGCGGGCTTTTTCAAATTATTATGGCCTATTTATTATTTTTTAAAAACTTGATTACATCTTTTAAGTCTTGTTCCGTATCGACGCCTTTTGGGACACTTATGACTGCTTTATCAACATGTATGCTTTCTCCAAACCACATAAAACGTAATTGCTCTAACTGCTCTAGTTTTTCAATAGGAGCTAAAGGCCAAGATATAAACTTATTGAGCATTGAAGTACGGTAAGCATATATACCTATATGACGCATGCCATATTGATATCCAGCTATCTTGCTACTTGCGTCTTCGCGTGAGCAAGGGATTGGAGCGCGACTAAACAATAATGCAAGACCAGCATTATCAACTATTACTTTAACCACATTGGGGTTATTAAAATCATTACTACTTACAATAGGTTCTGCAAGCGTAGCAACACCCACAGAATCTCTGGCTAATAAATTATCAGCTACCTGATTAATTACTTCTGGCGGAATTAGCGGCTCGTCCCCTTGGACGTTAACGACGACATGCTCAGGAGGCAACTCAAGCTGTTTTGCTACCTCTTGCAACCTGTCTGTTCCAGATTGATGATCCATAGACGTCATGCATGCTTGTCCACCAAAATTAATAACCTCATCAAATATTTTTTGATTATCGGTAGCAACAATTATTCTATCTGCATTACTTTTTTGAGCCTGAATGTAAACACGCTGGATCATTGTTATGCCAGAAATCTGCAAAAGAGGCTTACCTGGTAACCTTGATGAATCATAACGAGCAGGGATAATAACTGTAAAACTCATACTGCCTCACGCTTTGTCTTTATTATTTTTTATATTAATATTTTGATGCTTAACGCCAGTGACTTAATAGCTTAAACGTTTATTTCATGAAGCTTGCCTAGCAGATTTTTTAAGAAAATCGGATCGGGAGCAGCTTCTACTTCAAGCACCCAGATTTTATCATTAATTACAGACTTGCACTTAACAGCATCTTTGGCTGTAATTACTATAAGAAAGTCATCGTCAAAAATAAACTCTTCACCAGTAAATCTATGATGATCTGGATAGCTATGCAAGATAGAAGAAAATCCTAACCCATTTAGTGTATCAGCAAATCTTTGTGGATCAGCAATACCAGCAACTGCATGAATTTTATGACTAAAATTCCAATCTTTTATTTGCTGATTAATAGTACCTCTTAACCCAGAATCTTCTAAAATTGGATAAGTTTTACCAGAAACCAAATGCTTTAATTGAATTGCCTTTGTGGTGCAAAATATACCATTTTTTAAACAATCTTTTATACCTTGCTTCGGCTCTTTTTTTAAATCGGAACTATTGGAGTTTATCAGGATAAAATCAACTTCCTTTAGTCTGCCTAAGGGCTCTCTAAGTGGCCCAGCGGGAAGAAGTCTTTCATTTCCAAATTTTTTCTTTTCATTCACTACAGCAATTTCTAAATCACGGGGTAGCTTATAGTGCTGAAGCCCGTCATCACTTATGATCAAATTACAATTTGTTTTTTCAAGTAAAAATTTAGCTGCACGATAACGATCAGGGTCCACAACAACGGGGCAGGTATTAGCCAACAGCAGTGGTTCATCACCAACCATCTCGGCTCTCGAATCAAAGTTAACCATTAATGGGTAATGGGAAGAATTTCCTCCATATCCCCGACTAACTATTCCTGGGTTGTACCCTTTTTCTTTTAGCCAACGGGCAATCGTAATCACTAATGGGGTTTTTCCAGTGCCGCCTATGGTGATATTACCTACAATTACCACAGGAACAGCCAAATGGGGGTTTGAATTTATTTTAGTCTGAAAGATACGACGGGCTGCCACTAACGCATAAAATACCCACGAAAATGGGGCTAGAAAAACTGACCATCCTGAGCGTCGGGCAAAAATCTCTTCCAGCATAAGAGAAAATCTCATCTATTATAGTTTCTCATTATCAGGGTTGCTTGTTTCATCTACAGTAATTTTGTTATGAAGCTTAGCGTAATGCTTGTTTAGTTTTAATAACTCTTTATGTGTTCCTTGCTCTACAATTTTTCCTTTTTTCATCATTAAAATGCTATCTGCATTTTCTATTGTAGTAAGCCTGTGTGCTATAACAAAAGTTGTACGTCCTTTCATCACTGTTTCAAGCGCTTCTTGAATAGATCGCTCTGTTTGTGAATCTAGTGCTGATGTAGCCTCATCAAGTATCAATATTGGTGCATCCTTTAGGATGGCTCTAGCTATAGCTAGACGCTGGCGTTGCCCGCCAGAAAGCTTAATACCCTGATCTCCGATGATAGTATGAAAACCCTGAGGTAACTGTTCAATAAAATCTAATGCATTAGCAGCTTTAGCCGCATTTCTGACCTCAGATTCTGAACGCTCAGCTAATGTGCCGTAGGCAATATTATTGTAGATAGAATCATTAAATAAGCTAATTTTTTGTGAAACTAGTGCTATGTGACTTCGCAGATTTTCAAGCTTGTAATCGTTCAAATTTTTCCCATCTAGACTTATATTTCCATTATTTATCTCATAAAAACGAGGAATCATGCTTATTAGAGTACTTTTACCGCTACCGGAGCGCCCAACTAGTGCTACTGTATCTCCAGCTTTTACGCTGAATGTCACACCATTTAAAACATTTTTTTCGTTAGAGGAGTAAGAGAAGCTAACATCTGAAAATTCAAAGCCACCGTCAACTTGGTTTTTTTCAATAGTCCCCTCATCGATTTCTTCGCTGTTATCTAGTGTTGAAAATAATGTTCCAGCTGCGGCAATACCTTGTTGAATTTTACTATTTATACCAGATAGTGCCCGAACAGGCTTTGCAAGCAGTGCTGCAGAGGCTAAAAATTTTACAAAATCACCGCCACTCATCTTAGACAGAACATTAGGATCAAGAACAAGCCACATCAAGAATGAAAGAGCAGATGCCACTAGCAGCTGAATCACTGGGGTACTAATTGATTCCGTCACAGATAGCTTCATTTGCTGTTGTCGACTATTTTTACTCGCATTTTTCATTCGCTGACGCTCAAAATATTTTGCACCATACAAATGCATATCTCTATACCCGCTAACAAACTCTTGTGTAACTTGAGCTACATCTCCCATCGAGGACTGTATTCGTAGCGCTAATTTTCTAAAGCGCTTGCTGACGGACAGGACGACTAAACCAATGATAGGTAATATGGTTAAAAAAATTAGTGCTAACTTCCAATTAAGGTAAAATAGATAACTGATTAAGCCAATTACTAGGGCGCCCTCTCGTATCATCACTTTAAGTGAATTTGTTGCGGCTTGGGTAACTTGAGATACGATGAAGGTTGTTCGGGCAACTAAGTGCCCGCTCATACTTGAGTCGAAATAACTAGCAGGGAGTGAGGTATATTTATTAAAAACAGCTACGCGGAGATTATGTACGAGTATCTGCGAAACATAAGTCATACAGTACCCACCAACAAAAAAAGATAGTCCTCTAACTAGCGCTATCATCAACATTATTATAGGGACCACCCAGCGAGTATCAGTCAAGCGACCTCCTTCTGCCGACAGAGCTTCTACTAAAAAAACAGTTAGACCGCTGCCTTGACTAGTACTTTCAGGAACAGCTGTGGAGTCGATCGTCATACCACCAATTGCGTTCACTGTATAACCAAACAAGTCAATAAAAGCAATTTCCATTGAAGAGAAAATAATTAACCCCAAGATACTGACAAAAAAGACGCCAAGATATCTTTTTACATAAGATAACAACCTTATATATATTTGCAGGTTGGTCATTTTAGGGTCATTAGAGTCCGGTTCTTTTTGCGCCACAATTTCTTCCTATATTATTTTTATAAAATTAGTTTAACAAAAATAAAAGTTCGTGAGCCTTTTTTGTTTATACTAATGGTATAATCGTATTCTACAAAGATTAAAAAATATAAAAAAGTCAGCCAACAGCTATCAATATATAGCTGTTGGTCCAGAGGATTGGTTTCAAAACCTCGAATTGTAAAATATATTTTTATTGAACGTTTAAGCTAAGAGGAAATATCGCTATGGCTACAAAACAAGCAATTATATCAAATTCGTTAAATCCAGAAGCAATGAGGGTTCTACGTAACACCTATACTCTCTTGTCGATCACCCTAATATTCAGTGCTTTGATGTGCGGAGTAGCAATGGCTGTAAATGCACCCTACATGGGCTTATGGATGCTTGTCCCATATATTGGGTGTCTATGGATGGTTGAAAAAAATAAAAACAGTACAGCTGGATTATTTTGGGTTTTTGCTCTAACCGGATGGATGGGCTTCACTCTTGGTCCAATGATATCGTTTTATTTAGCCAATTCTGGATCACAAATCATATTGACAGCCCTAGGAGGGACTGCTCTTATTTTCTTTGCATGCTCCTCGTATGTTTTGATTACTAAAAAAGAGCTATCTTTCATGGGCGGGTTCCTCATGACAGGAATTATTATCGCTTTTATAGCTGCGATAGCTAACATGTTCCTTCAAATCCAAGGATTAGCGCTAGCATTATCCTGCATATTTCTTTTGATCTCATCAGGCATAATTATGTGGCAAACTAGTGCTATCATTCATGGGGGAGAGCGCAACTATATCTCTGCTACTGTGACATTATATGTGATGCTTTATAATATATTTACGAGTCTTTTACATTTACTAGGCGCATCAGAAGATTAATAATACCTGGAATAACCAATAGAAACACAAATAAACTATTTGGATAATCTTACTGCCTGGTCTGAAGAAACTGCCGGGCAGCTTGCTGCTGAAAAAGATATAACGCTCACACAGCCCCATATTGAAATTCTTAAGCTCGCTCGTCAATTTTACGCTGAGTATGGTTTTTCTCCCTCTATGCGACCGTTGATCAAAACTATAGGGATAAATTTAGGTGTGAGCAAAGCTCGCAGTATATATTTGATGCAACTATTTCCTCAAAGCCCAGCTAAAATAGTGGCCAGATTGTCTGGTCTACCAAAACCAAAGAATTGCTTGTAAAGCAATGTTATAAAAATTATAAAATAAGGCTTTTTATGTCCATAAACAATAAAATTTTATCAGAAGAAAATTGTGAAGCCTGCAGTGATGGAGCGATAAAATTGTCAAATATTGAATCACAAATTTTATTAAAAGAAATACCTCTGTGGGCTATAGAGGTATTACAAGATATCCCTCAACTGACAAGAACCTTTAAATTTGATAATTTTCAAGAGGCTTTAAAATTTTCTAATAAGGTTGGAGAGTTAGCCGAATCAGTAGGGCATCACCCAGCTATATTATTAGAGTGGGGAAAAGTAGTAGTTACTTGGTGGAGCCATAAAATTGAAGGGCTTCACAAGAATGATTTTATTATGGCGGCAAGAACAGAAGAGTCCTTCAAGGGTTAGCTTTAATCTCTGCGTGACCTAGGTATTAAATGTTAAAATTAATAAGCCATACCTCAAAATACGGTATCCGTTCAAAGTAAATAGTGTGCACCCACGAGCGGTTGTACTTTTCAAAATTATTGACTCCGAAAGGATCACTCTTGCAAGATTTCAATCCAAAAGAATATCACCATCTGCTTGAGATTAAGATTAGAAATCTAAAGAAAATATTTTCTTCCACTACTCTTCCATCAATAGAGCTATACGAATCCGCACCACTTAACTACAGGATGCGGGCGGAGTTTCGTATTTGGCACGAAGATGGCGTTGCTTTTTACGCTATGAACACTCCAGGCAACAAAGTTCCTTATATTGTGACTGAATTTCCAATAGGTTCAAAAAAAATTAATGAGCTTATGGCTCCATTATTAAAAATAATAAATAAAGATCACATACTAAAGAATAAACTTTTTTCTGCTGAATTCCTCACCACATTAGGTGGCGATGCTGTTGTTACTCTAATTTATCATAGGCAGCTTGATGACGAATGGGAAAAGGCAGCTACTAATGCGCATGAAAAATTAAATATAAATATCATAGGGCGTAGTCGAAAAAAGAAGACGGTGATTGGATTGGACTATGTTGTAGAAAAATTACCAATTGATGGTACTGAGTACCAATACAAACAGGTTGAAACAGGATTTACGCAGCCTAATGCAAGAATAAATCAAGCTATGCTTAAATGGGCTCTAAAGCAGACTTTAAAAAGCAAAGGAGACCTATTAGAGCTATATTGCGGAAATGGAAATTTCACCTGTGTGTTAGCGCAGAATTTTAAGAAAGTTTTAGCTACTGAGATCTCAAAGATATCAGTCAATTCTGCCCTTTTTAATCTGAAAGAAAATAACATTAGAAATGTTATTGTTTGTAGAATGTCCAGTGAAGAAATAACACAAGCGTTAGATAAAGCAAGATTGTTCCGTAGACTAAAAAATATTGACCTAGACGACTATGATTTCAGTACGATTTTTGTAGATCCACCTCGTGCTGGACTGGATGAGCAGACTCTAAATTTAATAAGAAAATTTGATAATATTCTCTATATTTCATGTAATCCAAAAACACTTATGGAGAATATAAGCGTAATTAGCAGTACTCATATCATAAAAAGTTTTGCTATTTTTGACCAATTCCCCTATACCTCACATTTAGAGTGTGGTGTTTTTTTAAATCTAAAAAAATAAATTAAATACAATATTATCAATAAGATAAGTAAAAAAATAGCTTAATAAATTTTCTTAAATTCTTTAAAAAATTACAACTTTTGAATAAAATCTATCAATATATATCCCTTAAAAAAGCGATATATATTAAGATTTTTGATGTCCAGTAGTTTTTACTGAATATAAGGTTATAATAGGGACGCAGAATACTGCAAAAATTTAAACAAGAAAATAAAAGAGATTACTATGAGTAAAGGTACAGTTAAGTGGTTCAATGCTGACAAAGGTTTCGGTTTTATTACTCCAGAAGATGGCGGAAAAGACCTATTTGTACATCATTCAGAAATAAAAAATGGTGGTGGTTACGCTACCCTAAATGACGGCCAAGCAGTAACGTTTGAAGTTGGTCAAGGACAAAAAGGACCGTGCGCAAATAATGTAGTACCTGAATAATTTATTCAGTAAAAATGCGTACCAAAGCAACAAGTTGATTTTCAGCTTGTTGCTTTTTTTTGTTAAAAATTTATTTTTAATCCCATTATTGCCCTCAAAAATTACTAAAATATAAATTACACCTATATTGTAGTTTTTTTACATAAACTTTAATTTTTTTGTATTTTTCTATATAATACTTAGTAATAAATAGATGGAATTATCTATCTTCAAGCATATAGATGCTAATAAATCTCGTAGATATCGTTCGCATCAAGAGGAACCAAGATGAACAATAAAATTTCAAAAATTATTTATACTAAGACTGATGAAGCACCGGCTTTAGCAACATACTCTCTTTTACCTATAGTCAATGCGTTCACTAAAGCTGCAAATGTCGTTGTAGAAACGTCGGATCTTTCTCTAGCTTCTCGAATTTTATCTGCCTTCCCTGAAAATTTACCTAAAGACAAGCGAGTCAAAGACGCTTTACAAGAGTTGGGAGCATTAACACAAGACCCGAATGCTAATATTATTAAATTACCAAATATAAGTGCATCTATCCCACAACTTCAAGAAGCAATCTCTGAACTACAATCCAAGGGGTATAAAATTCCTGATTATCCAGAATCAGCAAAAACTTCTGAAAGTATAGCCATCAAAAACACATATGCAAAAGTCCTCGGAAGCGCAGTAAACCCTGTTCTTCGTGAAGGTAACTCTGATCGTAGAGCACCAGGCGCTGTCAAACAATTTGCTCGCAAAAATCCGCATTCTATGGGTAAGTGGAGTCAATCTTCTCGAACACATGTGGCACATATGAGAAGTGGTGATTTTTATAGTAGCGACATAGCTACAACAATAAAAGATACTGGTATTGCAAGGATAGAGTTTGTTGCTGATAACGGTGATATGCAAGTTCTTAAAAATGACATCTCAGTCCACAGCGGGGATCTTGTAAGTACCATGTTTATGAGCGTAAAGGCTCTACGCAAATTCCTAGATGAAGAAATGGAAGGCGCCAGAAAAGCTGACTTACTGTTCTCATTGCACCTCAAAGCAACAATGATGAAAGTGTCTGATCCTATCATTTTTGGGCATGCGGTAACCGTATATTATGAAGAAGCGTTTAAGAAGTATGGCGCGACACTTGCTGAACTTGAAGTAAACCCAAATGATGGCATAGGTAGTGTTCTCAAAAAAGTTGATCAACTCCCCTACTCTAAGCGAGTTGAAGTTGAAACAGAATTTCGACGTTGCTATGAAATACGACCAGAGATGGCTATGGTTGATTCTGATAAAGGTATAACTAACTTGCATGTTCCTAGTGACGTCATAGTCGATGCATCTATGCCTGCAATGATTCGAAGTGGCGGAAAAATGTGGAATGCGCATGGTAAACTAAGGGATACGAAAGCAGTTATTCCCGATACTAGTTATGCAACAATCTACCAAGAAGTTCTTAATTTTTGTAAACATCATGATGCGTTTGATCCCACAACCATGGGAACTGTTCCTAATGTTGGTCTTATGGCACAAAAAGCTGAGGAGTACGGTTCACACGATAAAACATTTATAGCTCCTGCAAATGGAAAAATACGCCTAGTTAGCGAAAGCGGAGAAGTACTGCTCCAGCATGAAACTATAGAGAAAGGTGATATATGGCGTATGTGTCAAGCCAAAGATGGTCCAATTCAAGACTGGGTAAAATTAGCTGTAAATCGCGCTAAAGCTAGTGACACGCCTGCAATTTTTTGGCTTGATGCTAAACGTGGTTATGACTCACAGATGATCCAAAAAGTAGAAAAATACTTAAAAGATCACGATACAAAAAATATTCGTATTGAGATAATGACTCCAGAGAGAGCAATACGCTTAACGATGGAGCGGATGAAGAGCGGCAAAGATACTATTTCTGTTACAGGCAACGTATTAAGGGACTATTTAACTGACTTATTCCCTATATTAGAACTAGGAACGAGTGCAAAAATGTTATCTATTGTTCCCCTAATGGCAGGAGGAGGTCTCTATGAAACAGGTGCTGGAGGCTCTGCGCCAAAACATGTACAGCAGTTTACAGAAGAAGGTCACCTAAGGTGGGATTCATTAGGGGAATTTCTTGCCTTAACAGTCTCCTTGGAGGATATTGCTGTTAAAACAAAAAATCCGAAGGCAAAAATTTTAGCTGACTCTTTAGATAAGGCAACATGTCGACTACTTGAGGAAGGAAAGTCTCCATCTCGAAAAGTAAATGAACTAGACAACCGAGGCAGCCACTTTTATTTAGCACTTTATTGGGCCGAAGAGATAGCAAAACAAAAAGATAGTCCTGAACTTCAAGAAGTATTTCATAAGCTAGCAAAAAAACTAAATGAACATGAAAAAACTATCATTGATGAGCTTATTGCCTGTCAAGGAGATAGAGTAGATCTAGGTGGGTATTACCAGCCAGATACAAAAAAAGTCGAAGAGGCTATGCGCCCTAGTAGCACTTTAAACTCACTGCTGAGCAATGTTAATTAAGATTTTATGCCTAAATTTAACGAAAATATCTTAGCTTATATTAACTTCAATTTTGATTAAGTAAAAAAATTCTAATTAAAGATTTATGAATATAAAAGCCAATGCATATTAATTTTTTTTTATCAACATTTTTGTTGGTCACAATAATAATGACTGTTGTATGCTCTGCATATTCAGAGAAACTGTCTACAGATGAGCTGATCATACCTGATGACACTAAAAATATTTATGTGCATAAACTCTCTACTGACAGTAACTCTACTGATTTTTTAATCATCATTAAGGATTATGTTCCTCTTCATATGCATGCTGAACATACTGAAACGATTTTCGTGTTAGAAGGAGAAGGTGAGTTTCAAAAAGGTGACGAACGATTTATGATTGAACCGGGTGATTATTTAAGAATACCTCCAGGAACTCCGCACTCAGTAAAAGTTACATCCCTAAATCCACTAAAAGTGCTATCAGTCCAAGCCCCTGAATTTTTTGGTTTAGATCGCATTCCTGTAAAAACCCCCTGAGCGAATACAATGAATATTCAGCGAAAAATATATTCCCCACTTCAGATTTTTTTTGGCTCTTTTTTTCTTGGCCCATTTGCAATGCTCTATTTTCTTTGGAAGAATTTTTTCAATATGAGTTGTCCTGTTGAAGCAAAAAAAGTTATCCAATATGGCTTTTTTTTCATTGTTATCTTGACCACTTGTCTCCAGCTATCTCCTGCTGGCATGAATCAATTAGTTCCCGGATTAATTGTCCCTTTTTTCTACGCCCTAACTGCACTACAAATTTCGACATCAATGCAGATGAATAAAAAAGAAATAAAAACTAATCTAAATTGGGCTCCACAGAATATTTGGAGTGTTTTAGGGTTCGGGTTGCTTTTTTATTTACCTTGGATTGGCATTCTTTACACTATTCAACTTTTATAGCGTACTAATAATTTATTATTAGCTTTAGAATATAAAATTATTAATAAAAAAATTACTTATATTTAATATTGGAGAAAGAGGATGGCTGCCTATTTAATCGGAGAAGTTATTGTTACTGATGAGTCATGGGTGTCGAGCTATGCTAAAAACGTCCATGATATCGTACATAAGCATGGTGGAAAATATTTATCTAGAAGTGGAAATATTGAACAAGTAGATGGAAAGCCAAGTGAAGCTTCACTGATAGCACTAATCGAGTTTCCAGATCTTGATGCAGCAAAATCTTTTATTGATGATCCGGAATATCAAGAGTTTAGAAAATCAAGGATGAATGGGAGTGTCAGTACTGTTCATATAATAGATAGTAGCGATGTCGCCGGAACTATTCCATATCTTCCAAAAGGGTGAATCTTCGATGGTAACAAGAATTATATTATGATTTATTATTTTCCAACCGAATAAAACAGAGGTTCCTCCTTAATTATTTTTTTTGAATGCATATCAAGTATTATTTGGGCAGCATCCTTGATTGAAAGTTGAAAACTATCTTCTATTGAAGATCTTTCCCTATTAAATGCAATCATTTCATTATTGGTAAGTTTTTTCCAGTTTTCTAAAATTGGAATATGCGCAGTTGCTTCAGCAAGCTGTGAAAATACTTTATATTGCCCATTGCCACCCGAAGCTTCATCTAACAAGGAAGATAGCTTATTTATCCTAATAGCACCCTCAGTTAATCCCACTTGTCCTTGAACAAGTGCAGTAGCAATCACTCGAATACTGTCTCTAAAGCCTTCCTGGCGGGTATTTAGCTGCTGAGAGAGACTATCAGCACTACTTTTTTGTAGTTTCTCTTGTTGACGGACTTTTAAATGAAGAAAAACAGCGTATAGGGTAAGAAAAAAAATTATTAAGGCTGAAATTATAAAAAATTCTGCATAAGCCTCTAGATTCATTGTATTTAATATCCACATAAAATTAATAATTACCAAACATCAAAAGCAGGCATAAGGATCTTCACTATTGTGCAGTATCGGTATCATCCTCTTTTTTTCTATCAGAATTTAACGAAAAGTCGCTCTGATCCAGAGTATCGCTAGTCCAGTCGCCTGGAAACGTTTTTTTGGTATTAGGACCTAGTTTTTTAATTTTGTTAAATCTGTTTATTACATTACCTGAGCCAGTTATCAGCTGACTTTTAGCATTATCATATGCCACTTGGCTTTTTTTGATATGCTTCCCAATATCTTCTAAGGATTCTACCACTGTAGCCATTTTATCGTAGAGTTTTGCTGCCTCATCAGAGATTTTTTGTGCATTAATATTTTGACGCTCAAAGCGCCATACATTTTCAACGATTCTCAACGCAATCATCAAAGTGCTCGGACTGGTGAGAATGATATTTTTGTTTTTATAGGCATCATCAAATAGCCTATCATCTTTTTGAAGAGCTAACGTAAATGCTCCTTCTATTGGTATAAATAGAATGACAAAATCTAGGGTATTAATTCCATATAATTCTTGGTATGACTTTTCGCTTAAGTCTTTAATATGGTTTTTAATCGAATCAATATGTTGCTTTAAATGCTTTTTTTGTTCACTAAGGTCAGTCTCGCTTGTATAGCGATCGTAAGCTGTTAGAGAAACTTTTGAATCAATAACCATATCTTTTTTGTCGGGCATATGAATAATTACATCTGGGTAGCGAAGGTGGCCCTGTTGATCCTTGTGAGGTTTTTGAGTTTCGTACTCTCTTGGGCTTGAGAGACCCGAAGTCTCGAGCATACGTTCAAGAATCATCTCTCCCCAATTACCCTGAGATTTACTATCACCCTTAAGTGCACTTGCTAAACTAGATGTTTCTCCTCTTACTAGATCAGTCTGCTTCATTAATTCCTTAATCGTACCATTCATCTCATTTCTTGCTGAATTTTCTCTATGATGAGAATCCTCAACCTGCTTATGAAATCTAGTTATTTCCTCACGAAGTGGACCGATAGAAGAGTTAAGAGTCCGCTGACTATCTTGAGAAAACTTTTCTTGCTTGGCATCAAATATCCGATTCGCTAGATTTTCAAATTCCTTGCCTAAAATTTCACGGGATTGTTTTAGCAGTAAAGATTGCTCTTCATTTTTCGTCTGTTCCATTTCTAGGCGGGCCTCTAGTACAGCTTTTTCCTTTTCTAGTACTGCCAACGCGCAACTAATTAAATTATGGTCTTTATTTTTCTGTCTACTATAAAATGATGCAAAGGCATAGGTTATCAATACCCCGAGGAAGAAGCTGCCAAAAATAAAACTAACTATATCCATATGCAATTTTTCTCCTATTTGACTTGTCGTTCTGGGCACAAATGCCAGTGTTGCTGATTTTAAATTTCGATGAAATAGCCAGCACCATCAACTACTTCTTTTTTCAAACCGTAGGTTGTGCGATCATTGAATTACCCTAGGATAACAAAGTTAACCGCTATGATGCGCCCGCTTTTTGATATTCACCCAATTATAAAAGAAATTGAATCAGGATCACTAATACTGACAGCAACTAGTCGCCTTGCAGTTAAGGTCCGAGAAAGCTGGGCTCAATATCAACAGGAGCAAGGAAATTCTGCTTGGGCCGAACCTGAAATTTTTGCAATTGAACACTGGATTAATGAAACTTGGCTTCGATGTTGCGATGCCGGAGTTTTTGAAATTTCAAATGGTGCAATCATTTCTGAGCAAGCAGAGCATTTGATTTGGGAAGAAGTAATTAAGAATGACTCAGTACCTCCTAGCTACTCCGGTCTTGCTCGAGATAGCTACAACATAATGCAAAGATGGGAAATTCCCCATGAGAAATTAAAAAATGATGCCCCACTATTTTATCAATGGATCTCAGATTTTAACTTAGCGCTTAAAAAATATAACTATATTACTGAGGCTGATAGTGCAAAGGCCCTGCTAGAGAAATTTAAAGTTAAGACCTTAGTCTCAATAGAGGGTATTGTTACATTGGGCTTCGATAAAATTCCTCCTTTGTATTTAAGCTTGCTAAGCGCAGTCTCAAAAAATATTACACAAGAGCCAGGGCTATCAAGCCATAAGGAACAGAGAGCAGCTCCAGCACAGCGTGCTCAGTTTTTTGACGGTAAGCAAGAGATACGAGCGGCGGCTAAGTGGGCGCGTGCATTGCGAATAAAACACCCTGATCATCGAATAGGGATTATTACCCCTATCTCTTATCCATCAAAAAATACCTTGGAAAGAATACTAAAAGAAGAGCTGGATCCAGAAAGTCTTAACTTGAATAGGTCTATGCAATCATCTTTATTTGATATTTCAGCAGATATAGCTTTAAACGATACGCCGATTATTTCATCAGCGTTACTTCTGCTGTCATTAAACTTTAATCGGCTTCCTCTTGAAGATTCATGCCGGCTACTCAATTCTCCGTTCTGGGGCAATAAAACCAATATCTTGTCTCGCGCAATAGCAGAAAAAAGCCTTCGAAAGATCGCTTTAACTCACATATCTCAAGACCAATTTATTCGTCAATTAGAGGCCTCAGAGAAATTTACCATCATGGATGATGACGTATCTAGTGATAGCTTTTGTTGTCGAGAAGCAGCCAACCAAGGCAACGGTATGGCTCATAAAAATACATTTTCAGATTGGCTGACAGTATTTAAATACCAACTAGATACACTTGGCTGGCCCGGAAAAAGAGACCTAAATAACACTGAGTATAGGCAACATCAGCAGTGGCAAAAAGCACTTGAGCTTTTTGCATCTTTAGATCAGATTGGATTAACAGTAACTTTAGAGGATGCCTTGAAACAACTCCTTCAAGCAACTAAAAGATATAATTTCCAGTCAAGTATCGTAGATGCTCCTATTCAGATTTTGGGGCTACTAGAAAGCAATGGATTGCAGTTTGACCACCTTTGGATAGCAGGGATGGATAGCGCTAGCTGGCCAAATGGCACTAATCCTAACTCGTTATTACCCTTGGGCGTACAAAGAGAGTTTATGACGCCTAAAGTGCTACCTGAAGAGCAACTAGAACTTGCGCAAAACCAACTGAATAGACTCAAGATGTCGTCTAGCAGCATTGTCTGTAGTTTCAGCGAAACTAACGGAACTCATTTTTGTGAGATTAGCCCTTTAATTTCCAAGCTGGCGGAGGTTAGTCATGACGATCTTAATATCAGCGGCTCACTCTCAGCTTCTTCAACATATGCAAACCCAACCATAGTTACATTGCAGAAGATTAGGTGCGAAAAAGGTCCCATCGTTAATCTTGATAGCGAAGCTATTTTTGGCGGAAGCCGAATTATCCAAGATCAAGCATCGTGCCCCTTTAATGCTTTCGCAATACACCGACTAGGGGCTAAAGAAGTTCATGCGCCGTCACTGGGCTTATCTATTATGGATAGAGGCACAATAATCCATGAGTGTATGGAGGCTTTTTGGCAGCCAATATCCACACACAAAGAACTGCTTAGTTTATCAAAAGAAGGGCTGGATGAGGCAATCAAGCAGGCTATTACAAAAGCCTTAGCAAAATGGAAGAAAAAAAGGCCTGATATTTTTAGGCCAAATTTTATTTCTTTAGAAACAGAACGCATAAGCCAATTAATGCTGAAATGGCTAAATCTTGAAATGCGTAGAGCACCCTTTTCAATATCATCACTAGAACAATCAACCGAAGTTAATCTTGCAGGTCTCCCCCTTAAACTAAAAATTGATCGCATAGATAACCTCGAGAGTGGAGGTAAAATAATTATAGATTACAAAACAGGCAAGGTTAAGGCTACTAGCTGGGACGGGGATCGCCCACTAGAACCACAGGTGCCTCTCTATGCAGTCTTAGCTAGCAAGCAACCAATAGGTGTAGCTTTCGGGCAAATCAATGTATCAGATCAGGGCTTTATTGGCGTAACAAAAATACCCAACTTGCTACCCGAGGTTAAGGCAAACGAAGCTGTCTGGGATGACATTTTAGCGCAATGGACTAATTCTCTGGAATGTATAGGTCACGAGTTTTTACAAGGCTATGCCGTTGTAATCTATATGAATCGCTCTAATCCCGACTATACAGAATACCTAACGCCACTCAACCGACTAAATGAAACTTGCATGGAACTTTACATGGAAATTGAAGTAGCGAAAAAGGACTCTGATCTAACGGCCCAAGAGCGGCCTGAACTATGAACAAATCAGACGCAGAAACAAGAGTATTGGCTCTGGAGCCCTTTCAATCGTTCGCTATATCCGCGCCCGCTGGATCTGGAAAAACAGAATTACTAACACAGAGGGTGCTAAGACTGCTAAGTGTAGTGGATAATCCGGAAGAAATTATGTGC
>Ga0308016_10000716_pt1 | contig 16604 bp, 16 predicted proteins | sample Neamet233_FD_203129 | JGI IMG/M metagenome (GOLD analysis project Ga0308016, IMG submission 203129) | Marine microbial communities from water near the shore, Antarctic Ocean - #233 | ecosystem: Environmental > Aquatic > Marine > Unclassified | place: Southern Ocean | collected 2014-07-28
TCAAATTCAGGTTCCATCGAATCCATGCCATGTGAATAAGCAAAAGTCCTTTGATACCAAATCCAGAAACATGCTACCAATAACATGAGCGCCATGCCCATCTTATAGTACTTTGAGTCATACCAATCTGACTTGTCCCAGCCAAGAGAGCTTGTTTCTGAAGCAACCGACCCAGCTTTTTTATATATCGCGGCCATTTTTAATTCCTCCTTGATATTTATTTTTCAAAACAAAAAATATTTTTTACATCACGTTGCATATTATGTAATATTAATATTATAAATAATAATCAATTATTGTTATCGATATCATCGATATCAATCTATATATAAAAGGAGTACCTAATGCGCCATAGCACCTTACGCCAGCTTGAGGTATTTGAAACTATTGCCCGTTTAGGAAGCTTTACGCGCGCCGCAGAAGAACTATTTGTGACTCAGCCGACGGTGTCAATGCAGATAAAAAAATTAACTGATGCAATTGGCTTGCCACTATTCGAGCAAATCGGCAAGAAAATGTATCTAACTGAAGCCGGGCGAGAGTTACATCAAGCTTGCCAGGGTATTTTTGAACATTTAACTCAATTTGAGATGATTGCAGCAGATATGAAGGGCCTAAAGGCAGGCAAATTAAGGCTTGGGGTTGTAACTACTGCAGAATATTTTGCTCCACGTCTACTTGGAATGTTTTGTCAGCAATATCCAGAAATTGAGGTCTCCCTAGAGGTATCAAACCGTAAGCATATATTAGATCGCTTAGCTAATAATATGGACGATCTCTATATTCTAGATCTCCCACCGAAAAATGAGGAAATAATAGTCCAGAGCTTTCTGCAAAATCCTCTCGTTGTCCTTGCATCTGTCAATCATCCACTTGCCAAGAAGAAAAAAATCACGCCAAAGCGTATAGCTGAAGAACCATTTATATTTCGAGAAAATGGTTCGGGAACGCGTATTGAGACAGAAAATTTTTTTGCTAAGAAGGATTTAAAACTAAAAACAAGAATGACTCTCGGAAGTAATGAGGCAATCAAGCAAGCCATACTTGGTGGCTTAGGAGTTTCAGTATTGTCACGCCACACATTAACTCTTGATTCGCACAAAGATCAGCTAGCCATACTTGATGTAAATGGTTTCCCCATTAATTGTCAGTGGCACTACGCCTACCCATCAGGAAAAAATTTATCAGTTGTGGCTCAGACATTTCTAGCCTATTTACAAAATGCACCGCAGCTTATAGTAGATCTTGCCCTAACAGGGGTCGGTATTATTACTTTTCCGGATCGATAGTACAAAATGATAACCGGCTTAGTATGTCAATTACAGGAACCTATTATTGACACAAATAGAACAATAATTCTTTAAATTTATCTTTCTATACCAAACTTTATTAATCAAAATTATTCGAGAAATTTATTTTGGATATGACGCGTAATGCGCCAGACTACTAATAATACTATTGGTATCATCACTCCGGTAACCAGCTCAGGATGGATCAGCAAACCTGCGGCCTTGCCAGCTTTTGTTAAATACAATATTAGGCTAACTACATAATACGAGATAGCTGCAATTGACAAACCTTCCACAGTTTGCTGTAGCCGCAATTGTAATTCTTGACCGCGCGTAAGTTTTTCAAGTAATTGCTGATTTTGGGCTTCAGTAAGTATGTTGACCTGCGTGCGCAGTAGTGCGCTCGTATGAGAGATCCGTTCAGAAAGTGAACCCATGCGCTGCGCAGTATCTTCTACTTTTGCTATAGCAGGAGAAAGACGATGCCACATAAACTCACCAATGATTTGCGTGCCAGGTATGGCTTTCTCTTTTAATTCAGTAATACGTTGGGTTATCATCTTGTCATAGGCACGTGTTGCAGTAAACCGGTACATGTGCTCGATAGTGATACGTTCCATATGTACTGCTAGTGCAACCAATCTATCCAGCAATTCTTGCTCAGAAGTTATTTTATTTTTCAACTGGTCTGTGATACTGGCTAACTGTTGCTCAGAATTCGCTAGCTCAGAATCAAGTTTCTTAGCTACTGGTAGGCCTCGCAACGCCATGATTCGATAAGTTTCAATTTCTAACAGCCGCTGGGCAATGCGCCCTGCCCGAGTCACCGATATTTTAAGTGGTGCTATCACCAACATTCGTTCAAAGCCACTGTCTCGAAGCATAAAATCCGTCACCACGAGCGAACGACTGTTTCTTCCGACCAGAGATGCCACTACGGGGCGTTCACCAAACCAGTTACGTGCCGACAATAACATTCCCTCTGGACTCTTTAGGTCTCCATGCACCATAACCAATTTGATAGCGGCAAATGTTCTACCAGGAATTCCAGCTAACCAACCATCTGGCAAGACTAAAGATGAAAGCAAATCAGGGTCTGTCGCACCCAGCTGTGCGCTCTCTGGCAATTGTTGTACAAGCGAATAACTTGTAAATTCAGTATGACGCTCCCATCCCAAGGTATACCCCTTCAGCCGTAGGCGGAGAAAGTTATGCTGAAGATGATCGATCATGGTCCCCTCCTGCCCGGGCAGACGACGCAGGTGTTCACACTCTTGTTCAAGGGTGATGTCATTACTAAATACTGCAATATAGACAACTAATGCAGGCAAATGGATGCGCTGACTTTGGCGGGTATGCACAACGTTATGCAACAAAACGCGTTGTGGGTCGTCAGGAGGCAGCCAGTCACTCTGAATGAAATCAGTGTTCTGATTCATACGTATAGTATAGAAGAATAAATTGTTTTTCTGTGGATTTAAATAAGCTATGTACCTCTATTAACTACATTATATCCTATAAATATTCATTTAAATTTTTTCTATATTGAATTTAATTTCAGCCAAAAAAATATAAAAAAAATTAATGAGGCCTGCTTTCTGCACAAAGAAGACACTCAGGACAATAAAATATTTACATATTGATTTCTATGGTTCATGTCCCTATAGTTTAATAATTAGAAATAAAACTGTGCTTATTTATATATCGCTAATGTTTCAGATATAACTATATATTTGGAGAAGAAAAGAAGCTCTGGAATTATCAGATAGTAGCGCCTCCAAAAATATAGTGCCCTTGCCTGATATAACAGCTGATAAAGCTATTAAACTCTTAAATTACTCCACAATAGGAGAGACCATGGATCAGGATAAAAACAATATTAATTGCCCTAAATGTCGCACAGAAATAGATGTGAATGATATTTTATATCATCAGGTTGATGAACAACTTAAAAAACAATATCACGATGAGTTAGCGAAAGAAAAAAAGAAATATGATTCTCAGTCTTCATTGCTTGCAGAAGAACGAAAGATTCTAGAGTCCGAAAAAATTAAACAAAAAGATGAAATAGCTAAACAAGTAAATGATGAAATCAAGAAAAGTGAAATCATTCTAAAGAAAAAAATTACAGCAGAGGCTGAAGAGGAGCAATCATATGCATTTAAATCATTACAAGAAGAATTAGATCAAAAGTCTAATAAAATAAAGGAACTTAATAAAACCTCTATAGAGCTTGAAATAGTCAAAAGAGAAAAGGATGAGTTAGAGGTATCAATTAGATCCGAATCAGAGAAGAAACTAAATAAAAAGCTGATAGAAGTAAAAGAGAAAATCCAAAAAGAAGAGAGCGGGAAAACCCAACTTAAATTTAAGGAACTGGAGAAACAGTTACAAGACCAAAAAAAACTAACTGAAGAAATGAAGAGAAAGCAAGAGCAGGGTTCTATGCAGACTCAAGGAGAGGTGCAAGAGTTAGCTATAGAGGAGTGGTTGACTGAAAATTTTCCATTAGATGTAATTCAGGAAATCAAAAAAGGTGAACGAGGAGCAGATTGCCTTCAAATAGTACATACCCGTGACCGCCAGAATTGTGGGTCTATTTACTATGAAAGCAAGCGTTCTAAGGCATTTCAAGCCAATTGGATTGAAAAATTTAAATCAGATATTCGTGAAAAAAATGCAAATATAGGTGTATTGATAACAGAGGTGATGCCATCTGACATGGGTCGTCTTGGTCTAAAAGATGGAGTTTGGGTATGTTCATTTGATGAGTTTAAAGGCTTAAGTACTGTGTTGCGTGAATCCATCATTCAAATAAGTAGCGCAATCATTTCACAAGAAAACAAAGGTGAGAAGATGGGTATGCTTTATGATTTTCTTACAAGTAATGAATTTAAATTGCAAATAGAAGCAATAGTAGAAGGTTTTACTCAGATGAAATCTGATCTGGAGTCTGAGCAACGATCAATGCGAAGCATATGGAAGAAAAGAGAAAAACAAATTGATAAGGTTTTATTAAATACAACTTATATGCATGGATCAATAAGAGGTATTGCAGGGGATGCAGTTCAGCCTGTTCCTCTTTTAGAACTATCCTCAGGTGAAGATCTAGATCTTCTGTCTTAGGGGGTTATACGAGAAAATAAAATAACTAAAATAGTTACTTACAACAGAAATTAATAATTATTTTCTTGCTGATCCTTTCCTATATTTAATACTATTACTCTAAATTATTGTAATTCTATTTTTTACAGTCTCGTGCCATATCTTGTGCCTCATCTATTTGAGCAGGCGTCATTCCTTTAGCTATTTTGTCTAGATTCTCACCCGCAATTTTGTGCCCATTGCTAGCAGCAAGGTCGCACCACATGTGCGCGCAAACATAGTTTTGTGTTACACCTTGGCCGATAGCATACATAAAACCAAGATTTGATTGTGCTTTTGCATGCCCCTGCTCTGCAGCAAGCCGATACAAATTTACTGCTTCTTTATGGTCTTGTATTACACCTTCACCATTTTTATACATCAAGCCAAGGTTATATTGCGCTCTTGCATGCCCTTGATCGCCAGCCATGCGATACCACTTAGCTGATTCTTTATTATCTTGAACTACACCCTGGCCATTGTCATACATCAAACCAAGGTTATATTGCGAGCCCGCATGCCCTTGATCAGCAGCCATGCGATACCACTTAGCTGACTCCTTAAGGTCTTGGCTTAACCCTTGGTTATTCTTATACCTCAAGCCAAGGTTATATTGCGCCCTTGCATCCCCTTGATTACCAGCCATGCGATACCACTTTGCTGCTTCCTCATGGTCTTGGAGCACACCCATGCCCTCGTCATACTTCGCGCCAAGAAGATATTGCGCTCTTACATCTCCTTGATCACCGGCCTTTCGGTACCACTTTGCTGATTCCTCATAGTCTTCAGTTACGCCTATGCCCCCGTCATATTTCGCACCAAGAAGGTATTGGGAGCTTACATCTCCTTGATCACCAGCCTTTCGATACCATTTAGCTGATTCCTCATAGTCTTGGGTTACACCTATGCCCCTGTCATATATCAAGCCAAGGTTATATTGCGCCCTTGCATGCCCTTGATCACCAGCCATGTGATACCACTTTGCTGATTCTTTATCGTCTTGGATTACGCCTTCACCATTCTCAAACATCTGAGCAAGGTTAAATTGTGCACCCACGTCTCCTTGATCACCAGCCATGCGATACCACTTTGCTGATTCCTCAAAGTCCTGGGTTACACCTTCCCCATTCTTATACATCAGGGCAAGGTTAAATTGCGCACCCACGTCCCCCTGATCACCGGCCTTCCGATACCACTTAGCTACTTCTTTATGATCCCGGGTTACTCCTTCGCCAGCGGAATACATTAGACCAAGGTTAAATTGCGAACTTGCATCCCCTTGATCAGCAGCCTTTCGATACCACTGTGCTGATTCCTTATAGTCTTGTATTACACCTTCACCATTTTTATACATCCAACCAAGGTACCACTGTGCAGCCGTGTTTCCTTGAGTGGCTAACGGACGGAATAATTCCATGGCTTGAGCGTAGTTTTTTTTATTATATGCATCTGTCGCATCTTTAAACTTATCTGTTTTTGCAACGCTACTACTTGGCATCAAAATAGAAGCCAAATAAGAAATATATTTCTTCATGTCGTATTTTTTCTCATCTATAGAAAAGTATCATGAGGAAAGATGAGTGGTGATTTAGGTTGGAGTCCGCATGCGAATTTCAGCATAGCTTCTACCACGCTACCCTGCGGAATTCTTTCCCAGTTACCTCGATCATTGTGGATCAATACCGTTTCACCTTTATTCATGTGTCCAGAATAAAAAACTATAAAAAGTCTCCGTTGTTTCCCTTCTTTGCAATCATATTCATCTTTTTGCCTTGCTGATGTGACTCCATATTCCTCATTAGTTATCTTGTAGTCAGCTAAAATCCAGAGTTTTACTCTATCACCAGTTTTTCGAATGGTGTCAGGGTCAGCGTAAGCAGTCATGGAGGCTGCTTCTTTCGCTTCTGTGTCACTCACGGCAACTTCAACCCACTCTGCCATCACACTACTACTCACAGAAACCAACAGAATCATCAGTATGGCTTTATGCATTGCAATCCTTTAGACATGTGCTGATTAACATCACACCCTATTGTCAGCAGCGAATTTATCCAGATAACCTATTGCTACAGAATTACTATACTCTTTTTTTAAAAGATTGGGGATCATAAGGAAGAGCCCTACCTAGTCTGGGTCTTACCCACTCCCTACAAATTTATCACCCACCATTAACTTTCATATATTTAGATTTAAGAGGCGCCATATTCCTGCCGATAATTCTTACAAAGCTTGTGACTCCTTCCATTTTTCATATGCTTCATCACGCGTATATCCCTCAAAAACACAATTCAACTCATACGTAACACGCAGAACGTTTTTACGTGTTCCATGATGAAGCCAAATACAAATCAACCAAATACCAAAAATTAGAAAGAAGCCTAACCAACCTACATAAATACCATCATCAAATGCAGCATCAACAAAAGACATCAGTGCCATAAATCCCACAACCCAACCAGCTAAATAAAAAATCCAAGCAAACGATTTGACAATCATCAATCCTTTAAATATTTTTTTCTCATTTTCATTCATTTCATTATATTTACGGTTCAATTTATTCATTTCGTTCTCTTTTTCTATCTAGTTAAGACTCACTAATCATTTCACTACTTGATTCTTTGACTCTCCGGACACCAAACGTAACAGTTGGAGGGATGCCCATACCTAGTTCAATATCTGCCACACGGTAATTAGATCCTTTCTGCCTTAGAATTTCATTAATTTTTTCTTGCTTCCCAACCGCCTTCATGACGGTATTAGCAATTACCTCATCACTACTAAATGTTGCAATTGATTCATTAACCTTACCACCAAGTTCTTTTGCTTTATCTAGGATTCCCATTAGATTTACTCTCATTAAATTTTAAATATCAGTTTATCAAAAGAACCGCTTTAAACATGCTAGCGCTTCACACGAAAATAATTTTTGCTTAATGATGTGATTTCGTACTCCTCCTTGGTACTAAAATCCGGCTTCCCAAAACGGCCATACTGAACCCCTAATGTCTAGTTTTCGCTCTTATAGTCTGAGTCTGAGTCAGATAGACTATCTCTAGGCTCAGACTCTTCTTTTCTATCTTTCTCTCTCTGCGGGCCACCTGTCTCTCGCTTCTGGTCTTTTACACTTTGATCATAACTAGGGCTCCAATCAGTATAATTCTGCCCTGGTCCATCACCAGATCCGTATCCTCTGGCTAAAGTAGTCCCAGCAAAGATTGAACTAGAAGCTAACAATGCTAATACTAATAGTTTGGTCATCATTTAACACCTCCGCATGCATACTTAAACGAAGCCTCATTTGTACTTCCAGTAATGACACTCTTCCAAGGTCTCGTCTCATTATTAGAATAAACTATAGCGCCCTTTCCCATATTTTTAGAATAAAAAATTATAGATAATCCTCTATATATTTTTTCCTTACAGTCATGTTCTTTTAAGCTCTTAAATGACAAGACCTGCTTACTCCCTAGTTCCCTTCCCTCTTCATAGTCAAGCATCTCCCACAGTTTTACTTTATCACCTAATTTCCGGATACTGGCACCTTCAACATATGTGGCAGAAGAACGGTCCGCAGCCCGAGCTATATAGTCCCACTCTACTGATACGCTGCTATTGATTGGTTTCGATGCGCAGGCTGATAGTATTGTAAGAAGTGCTAACCAACATAAAATTTTCATGTGTGCGCCTTATGAATAATTAAAGAAACAGGTTAATTTTAAAGTGTTTTACATGAAGAGGAGATTAACTTTTTATATACCTCTAACCCATCTTCATGATGGCCTGCCCTAGCACCAGTGCTTCCAATAAAAATTTTGTTCTAATTTTTTCTTCATTAAGGGCTATATTGGAATAGATGGAAATAAACAGCAGGAAATAAAAACCCGCCAATCACTAGGATTAAAGCGGGCTTTAATTCTCCTTTACTCCGTCTAGCGCCTTCTCCCAGTTCATGCATAACACCAAGGTAATATTACGCACCCTCATCCCCTTGTGTAGCCAATGAGAATCCAACTTCATGGCTTCTGCATAGTTCCCTTTAATGTTCCTCCATACCATCTAGAAGAGCACCTGCTCTGACAAAGCTACTGCATAGAATCAAAGTAGCAGTTATAAATAACATTTTTATTTTCCTATTATTTACTACAAGCAAATTCAAAATGAGTTTCCCCTGCGCTCTCAGGAATCACGGACGTCCATTCCCCAGGCTCATCAAAGGTATGTATTATCTCACCCTCGCCCATATTCTCAGTGTATAAAACTTGATAATTTGACCGATTTTGTCTTTCCTTGCACTTGTATTCAGCTTGATCCTTAATTGAAAAATTTATTACCCCATTTTTTAATTCCCGAGCTTTAATGAAGTCCCCAAGAATCCACATTTTTACAGTATTGCCAGATTTTTGAATAGCCTCTGGATTTATATAATAGAAAGTATCAATAGACTTATTAATGTAAACCCACTCTGCCATTGCACTATTACTAAAGACAAACAGCATTAAAATTAATAGTATTTTTTTCATTTTTTATCTCTTGAATATTAGTCGTAGTTCTTGTATTTTTCTTTATGAAGTCTCATGCCATATTCTGCTCCTCTGCAATTTGGGAGACTGTCATTTGTCAAACCGATAATTCTCGGTTATTTTTTCCTAACTTATCTCTACTGCTAGCAGCACGGTTGAACCACATTTATGCGGGAACACTCCCCTGTGTTACACCTGGGCCTCTGGCATACATAAAGCCAAGGAGATATGACGTGGTATATATTACGTGGATTAATACATTAATGGTAGCCGGTGCTGTTACTTGAGTGCTTGTTTTTCAGATAGACGAAGCAACTGGAACTGGAGAGTTGTTCACTCCAATAGCAGTAATTAGTTTAACTGCTATTGGATCAATTTCTTATCCGATTGTAGAAAGAAAAGGAAATAAAGATGGGGGTCATATAGCGGTTTCTGTGACATCACGTAATGGTACTTAGAAACGGAAATTACTTAGAAACGGAAGTTATATTGCACGTAGAATAAATCCGGGTTGATTCCTGGTCTGGTAGCCTTCATAAACTCCCCAGCCCACATCTTAGAATACCCAACTAAAATATCTTGATGACGATCAACGTGTATATTGAAACGAACATCAATTTCATCCCCTACATGACTGCCAGACTGTCCTGTTGCATCGCGAAGAGTTGCTGCTCCACCTGCGTTATACAAATAGTCCTTTTTCTCTGCTAGATAGTATCTATGATATTGCGAAATGAATGTAAGCCAGCGTTGTGGATGCATACTAAACTGAGCATTAAAATCATGTATATTCTGACGACCAACCCGATCTAACCAACCCATGTAATAGTTTCCAAATGGGAAGAGGTGATTAAATGTATTACGGGTTCCACCAGTGCCAGCGTTGTCATCACCAGAGGCATAGTCATAACGAAGCCAAGCAGTAGGGTTATATGGCAGTGGAATACGATATCCAGCACCGACAGCAACTGCAGCGGCAGATATATCCTGATTTGCATGCCTACCAAACTGATACATACCTTCTAATTCATACAAGAAACGTTTATATGTTCCAATATATCTGGTACCAACGGTATGTATGACAGAGTTACCCATTACACCAGCCTGGCCAACACTCCTTCCTGAGCCATTCATTAGGCTTAAGTAATAGAGATCAAAAGCATCTCCCTTCTTAGGTTTATAGGTTCCCCATAAACCAACAAAATCTTTCTTCTTATTCCATTGATCAAATGCGTTCGGTTGAGTCGTCATAGGACGGACCCAGAAGGTATCTAAATTAAACTTAGGTGAATGGTAGAAAGCTTTCACACCTTGGAATGTACGTCTTGTATTTACCCAATCCAATGATGAAATAAGTCTTTGGGAACCAAAGGTAAGCTCTTGTCGACCAACACGGATGTAGGCCTTGCCGCGTTGCCCAAATGCCTTGGCTTCGCCTAATTTCACATCCATAAACATACTTAGCACGTCCGTGTGATTCCGATCTATGCCAAGGTGTTTCAACTCGTTCCCCCAGGAACGGGCATCTAAGAATTCACCAAAGAACCTAATTTTATCTTGGTACCATATATCAGTGTGAACGCGCAGACGTGTCAAATGGAAAGAATTATTCTTTCCTGCCTTATTCAATCTAGCATCTGTTGCACGCATATGGCGATACCAGAACTGGCCACCAAAAGACATCGTGACGTCATTACCAATCTGAATACGTTTCAGAGGATCAAAAATATCTTTTTCATGATTAGGCTTATCTAGATATCTGAAATTTATATCTGATGCAGGGGTAGTTTGCAGGGCAAACGGAGCATAAGGGCTAACAGGCTTGGTTGTTCGGTTCTTCCCTGTTGCAAAATCCAAGAAAGACCACTGTCCTGGATACTCCTTTGCTTTCGGACTCGGTGGGATTATGAATCCCCCTGGACGAGGTCCCTTAGTTACTACCGGTACAGTCTTTAATATTTCAGCAGATTCTTCTTTAGTCGTAGTGCTTACAAAACCATTTTTATATACAGACACTACGTCATCTAATAATGTATTTGTTTTATGCGCTAAAGCTGGGAGCGCCATCCCAAGTAAAATAGTACCAAAAAGACATTTTAACAACCGCCCAGATACTTTCTTAGGTGGCTTTAAATAAGAAAGAGTGGGACTTAAGTAGGAACAAAAAGAAACCAGAAACAATGATCTATAGTTTTTCATCTTAATGATTTTCCTATATTTTATTTAGAATTAGACTATAAGTAGTAACTGGTCTCTTTATTTACAAAGTCTACAAAATTAAGGGGCAGGTGGTTGTTCGATATGCGCCAAATATTTACCATTGCAAGTTATCTTAACGCGATCCTCCCCTTTACTTCCCTTTACCTTATCCACGGTAATTACATAGTCAATGGCTGACATAATCCCGTCACCGCACTCCTCTTGAATGATATCTAATATCGTTTCTCCATAGTGGTAACAGACCTCTACCAACCGATACGTATTAGGTTCCTGAATAATATCGGCATCATAAGAACGAACTGGTGCTACTTGCATTTCTGCTAGCAACTTATCGTCTAATCCTGGTACCAGTGCTTTTAGTGCCGATGCGGTGCCGGGCTTAAGCTGCGCCTGACGCCGGAATAGTTGCCCCACATAAACATTTGATAGATTAAGAGCAACACCTAGTTCCGTGGTTGTCTTACCAGAGGCCACTTTTGCTGCTAGTAACCGTTCAACAACTGCATTTTTTCTCTTGGTATCCATAGTATTTCTCCTTGGTTTGCTCTCTTTTTAAAAAGAGGGTTGATAAAACTTTTAAAATTGTGATTATTTAGTTAGCGCAGGCTTATGAATGGAGTACCAAAGACAAGAGTTAAAGATCAAGGCTCCAAGAATATTACCAAGCGTTACAGGAATCTGGTTCCACATCCACCACTGCCCTATCGTGACATCTGCGCCCGAAAGTATGCCTATTGGGAAAACGAACATATTTACAATTGCATGCTCAAAGCCCAGCGCAAAGAATGTAGCGATTGGCAACCACATCAGCATTATCTTTCCCGGAACACTTCGGGAGGCCTTCGCAAAAACAGGGCCAAGACTTACTAACCAGTTACAAAGAATTCCCATGCCTACAGCAGCCATCCAGCCATTGATACCAAAATTTTCGTAGGAGGCTTTTGCTTCAGCAATTCTTGCCAATTTAACCAATATTCCTGATGGCTCTATCGACGCCCCTTTTGTTAATGCAAACCAAAGAAGAAAAGCGAAGAAAATGCCTCCAGCAAGATTGCCAACAAGAGTCCATGTCCAATTACGAGCCAGACCAGACCATTTTACGAGGCCTGCAAATACCCCCATAGGCATGACAGAGAAACTTCCGGTAGCCATTTCAAGACCAAGAAAGACCATCATTACAAAGCCAACAGGGAAAATTAGTCCAGCAGCGGCAAGAGGCCAACCAGCTATAACCAATGAGACCGAGAGCGCAACCGCATAGGCTAAAAAAGGCGTACAGAGAAACCCAGATAATAATGTGCGGGTAACAGTAAATTTATCTTTCTTAACTGCGTCAGCCACAAGCTCTTTCAACATTACCGGCGGAAGGATTTGATCGGCCATCACAACATTTTGAGGGGCAGATGGAGTGGGAGCGACATTTGGAGTAGTAGGTGTGTTCATAAGAAAATAACCTCCATTTATTTATTTATTTATTTATTTATTTTAAAAATTAATTCCCAGGTCCTCTCTCAATTAATAAATTTTTGTTCTTTTATTGAGATGCTTCCTTTGGCTAAAAGTAGAACAGTTCATTGAAATTTTTACAAACGACATTTACTGTTCCTAGGGCTAGAAAAAATAAGTCATAAGAAAAAACTAAGAATTCCCGCAACTTTTTTTTTGAACTTTTAATATGAATCACCCTCCTTATTATGTTAATAGGCGCCTACATAGATACGTTTCACTCCATTTAACAAGGCTTTCCCTGAAGAGTTCGTGCAATATATTTTCTTTCGCTAGACATATAAAAAGTAATGCTAGAAGATCTCTGTGCGAGTAGAATTACAAATAAGATGAGCAGACGAATTTATCCACTTAATTCCTTACGAGCATTTGAAGCCTCAGCCAGGCACATGAGTTTTGTAAAAGCGGCTGAGGAATTGCACGTCACTCCTGCTGCAGTTAGCCACCAGGTAAAACGCCTAGAAGAATATCTCAGTACACAGCTTTTCAAACGGTTGCCGCACGATCTATTGCTGGAAGAAAAAGGAAAAATACTTATGTCAGAACTAGGAGAAATTTTCCTACGTTTGGATAAAACAGTTGACCGGGCTCTCGCAAAAGATACGAGAGGAGCTTTGACAATAAGCGCAGACCAAATGTTTGCAGTTAAATTAGTGGTTCCCTGGCTCTATAGATTTAATTCCTTACACCCAGATATTAATGTGCGAATCTCATCAAGTTTTGGTGAACTCGATTTTCAGCGTGATAATTTTGATGCTGCGATTATTTTTGGGCGGGGGAAATACCCGGGACTTAAAGCAGTCAAGCTTTTTGAAGAATCACTAACACCTATGTGCAGCCCTCGGTATCTCAAAGGGGAAGCCCCTTCTCCTCTAAAAAATTTAGGTGATCTTTCAAATCATGTATTACTGCATGATGACTATCTTAGTAAGTTCGACTTCTCATTACCAAGCTGGGATTCATGGTTAAAATCAGCTGGCGCTGACTACGTTGATACCACCGTAGATTCAACTTGTTTCAACCAACCTGATCACGCACTCCAAGCTGCTATAGATGGCGAAGGTGTTGTTCTTGGTTGGCGCTGTTTAGCTGCAAATGATATTGCGGCAGGAAGGCTGATACAACCATTTAGCCTTGCACTCCCGCTAGGTTTGTCTTTTTACCTAGTGTACCCAGGAGCATATGAGAATAAGCCGGAAATTAGTGCCTTCAGAGACTGGTTAATGGAAGAGCCTTAAGATAATGAAGTTAATTTCACTTATATTGAATGGTTAACACGAGTAGGAAATCATTTCTAAATAAGAAAAGGAATGTATGGCAGTAGTATTTACTAAACTAGGCTATAAAAACTACTCTGAGATTGATGCAGGAATTAAAAGTCTCTTTTGGGTTACCGCACTCATTAGTATACTTCCCCTCCTCCTACATCAATATGGTATAGATTTTGCCTCGCGTCAGGAAACATTCCCTTTTGATAGGGTTCATGAAATGTCTGAAAATGAGATTTCAGATGCTCATTTTTTCAGTCTTTCTGGTGCCTTCGTTCATACGCTTTTAGAATGTTCTGCCTTCATTATTGCATTTTTTACAGTCGTCTTATCTTTCACTCATTTTTCTATAAAAAGAAATTCTGTTACGCCTATTATTGGTATGGCTTTATTTATGTCTGGGTGCATGGATGCCTTTCATACACTAGCAGCCGACCATTTAATTGATGCAACATCTCCCAATACAGATTTAATTCCCTTTACCTGGGCAATTTGTCGGACATTCAATAGCGCCATAATGATTGCAGGTGCCTGCATAGTTATGGCTCACCACAAACCTGCAACAGGACGAGCACCAGGATTATTCCTTGTCCTAATAACCAGCTTAGGCTTTGGCGTGGCAGCCTGGAGCATCATCCACTACTGTGCAACAGTAGCGGTGTTGCCTCAAACCATGTTTCCCAATAATACAATCACCCGGCCCTGGGACATGATAAGCCTAATCCTTTTCTTACTTGCAGGGATATTAATCTTTCCTAAATTTCATAAATACAACCAAAACCTTTTCTCTGCTTCTATTTGGATTAGCGTTATTCCTCAAGTAGCCACTCAGGCTCATATGGCTTTTGGCTCTACAGAACTCTTTGATCATCATTTTAACGTTGCACATTTCTTAAAGATTATTGCTTACCTGATACCTTGCGCAGGCTTACTTTTAGATTATGTTCGAATACATAAACTTGAACTTCAAATGAGAAAAATTGAAGAGACAGCAAAAATAAAGGCGATCGAATTAAATAAAGAGATTTCTGAAGCCCATGCTGGAGCACTAATCATTGCAAGAGACGCTGAAGCCGCAAAAAAACAAGCAGAAAATTTAGCAGCTGAATTGGAGCACTCTAACCAAGAGCTAGAGCAATTTGCTTATATAGCTAGCCACGATCTTAAAGCCCCCCTAAGAGGAATAAATAATCTGGCTAAATGGGTCGAAGAAGACTTAAAGAGTGTAATGGGAGAAGAAACAAAAGGAAATATGATTCTTTTACGTCAAAGAGTTACAAGATTAGAGTCCCTTTTAGACGATCTCTTGGCATATTCTAAAGTCGGCCACAACGATGATAATTCTGTACTTGTAGACTGTAAAGAAATGCTTAATGGCATAGTGTATCTTTATGATGATCTAGACATAGTTCTAAAAGTAAATATACATCCAAATTTGCCAACATTTTTCACTAAAAAAAGAGCCTTGGAGCTAGTGTTCCGCAACCTGATTAATAATGCTATTAAACACCATGATCGCACAGAAATTAATCTGGATATTTCGGTACAAAACAAAGATGACTACTATATTTTTTCTGTAAAAGATGATGGTCCAGGTATTGCCCCTGAATATCAAGAACGTATTTTTGAAATGTTTAAGACACTCAAGCCACGCGATGAAGTTGAAGGGAGTGGTATGGGACTAGCTATTATTAAAAAATTAATTGAACTACAGGATGGAAACATTTGGATAGATTCTCGGGTTGGAATAAGAGGCTCGAATTTTTCTTTTAATTGGAAATTAAAATAATTATTGGGGATTTGGATGATAGATAAAAAAGTATCTATTTTTATAGTTGAAGACGATGAAGTAGACGTCATGGCAATCCGACGTGCGTTTCAGAAAACTAACATTTCTAACCCCATTTATATTGCAAAAGATGGTATTGAGGCCCTTCAAAAGCTCCGGTCCAAAGAGATTCCCTATCCTTATATAGTTCTTATGGACCTTAATATGCCACGTATGAATGGGATTGATTGCATGAAGGAAATAAGAACTGATAAAAATCTCAAACGAACAACAATTTTTGCCTTATCGACATCTAATGATGAAAAAGACAAGCTCAGCGCATACGATTGCAATGTAGCTGGGTACATTGTCAAATCTGATATTGGAACTGAATTTGGAAAGGCATTAAAAATGCTAGATCAGTACCTGAACATTATTGACCTCCCTAATGAATAGGATAAGGGATCTCTATGGAGTAGATTCAATAAAATCAGAAACTAGTAGTATTTCTCAGGAGCCGACTATGAAAATTCTAATCATTGACGATGACAGAGTAGATCGATCTTCACTAAAAAGAGATCTTAAAAACACACACCTAGTCTCTAAGATTGTTGAGGCAGAGACTGGCAATGCAGGTATCGAACGATTCAAAGAGGAATCATTTGACTGTGTTTTACTTGACTATTATCTTCCTGATAAAGAAGGAGTAGAAGTACTTCAAGAACTTATCAGTATTGGAGGTGAGTTCATAACAATAATTGCGATAACGGGAACCGCCAGCGAGACAATGCCAGAGAGAATGATAGGAGCAGGCGCATCAGATTATCTGATAAAAGATGAAATCGATACCCGAATTCTGGAACGTGTTCTTCGACCCGCACTAAAGCAA
>Ga0308016_10000719_pt1 | contig 16591 bp, 18 predicted proteins | sample Neamet233_FD_203129 | JGI IMG/M metagenome (GOLD analysis project Ga0308016, IMG submission 203129) | Marine microbial communities from water near the shore, Antarctic Ocean - #233 | ecosystem: Environmental > Aquatic > Marine > Unclassified | place: Southern Ocean | collected 2014-07-28
GGTAATGCAGCTATTACTAATGCCTACAGTAAACACCAGTCAGTTATTATGGCAACCCGTCTTCGCAACTTAAAAAAAGAAAACATTACTAAGCACACCTCATTTGAGCAACATAAAGCACTTCTAGATAAGTTGTTAAATGGAAATTTAGACGAAGCAGTTAACCTTCTAGAGAGTCATATTGTGAACTACGCTAGGGAGTCTTTTATTGAGCCTGAAGTGTCATAGTATTCATGTGTCTTTATCAATTTAATTAGAGGATTCATTTAGGCTAATTAAAAACAATATGCAAATTAACAACTGTCACAATATTTACGACTTTCGTAAAATGGCTAAAAGTCGTCTTCCAGCACCATTATTTCACTACATTGATGGTGGAGCGGATGATGAGTCAACTCTCAGGCGAAATACCAGTTCATTTGATGAATACGACCTAATTCCTAATGGTTTGGCAGATGTTGCCAATATAGACTTATCAACAACTATATTGGGGCAAAAAGTTCGTTCACCTTTATTTCTTTCGCCTACAGGAATGAATCGTTTATTTCATCATGATGGAGAGCGTGCATCATCTCGAGCCGCTGAAAAGTATGGTTGTTACTATAGCCTCTCAACTTTATCTTCTGTTAGCATCGAAGAGATTGGCAGTCTAACCGAAAGTCCTAAGATGTTTCAAATATACATTCATAAAGATCGAGGTCTAACTTATGAACTTATTGAGCGATGTAAAAAAGCAAAATTTACATCGTTATGTTTAACCATTGATACCATTGTTGCTGGCAACAGAGAGCGAGACTTGAGAACAGGTATGACCATGCCGCCTAAATTTACCCCTTCTAGCTTGCTAGGTTTTGCAATGCGACCACGCTGGGTATATAACTATTTAACTCACAAAGGGTTTAAGTTGTCTAACTTAGAAGGCAAAACTGAAAAAGGCAGTAAAGAATCCTTGTCCGTTATTGACTATATCAACTCACAATTTGACACCAACCTTAGCTGGGAGGATGCACAAAAAGCTATTGAAGCATGGGGCGGTCCATTTGCTATTAAGGGCGTAATGTCTGTTGCAGATGCGAAACGTGCAGTTGATATTGGTGCAAGCGCAATTATGATTAGTAACCATGGAGGCAGACAATTAGACTCAAGCCCTGCTCCATTTGACTTATTAAGTGATATTGTTGATGCTGTTGGTGGCAAGATAGAGATAATATGTGACGGTGGTATAAGGCGTGGAACTCATGTACTTAAGGCGTTAGCACTTGGAGCAAATGCTTGTTCAATGGGTAGGCCTTATTTATATGGACTAGCGGCATCTGGACAAGCTGGAGTTGAAGCTGTATTGTCAAATTTTGAAGCCGAACTTAAGCGTAATATGATGCTTATGGGGATTAATAATTTATCTCAACTTAACAGCTCTAAAATTCGAAAAAGATAAAACTTACTAAATATTTGCAAGAATACCCTCCTTCAATGTTAAATTTATTATTTAACCTCTTTAATAATCACTCTTAATTAGATTTTATTAAAACTTCTAACTTGAGCATGTATTTCAAATATAAATTTTGAAATTTATACCCCCTTTAGTATCGTATAATAAGATATGATATATTATATTATATTATTTAAATTTTAATAGAGCATAACATGAAAAGTAAAAAAACCAATACCAAGAGCACGGGCGCTGACAACAGCGCCCGTGCTCCGCTGATCGAGCTGTCGGGCATCACCAAGTCGTTTGGCAATGTCGATGCGCTCTCCGGCGTCGATCTGAAGATCAGCGAGGCTGAATCGGTCGGCATCATCGGCGACAACGGCGCAGGCAAATCGACCCTAGTGAAACTCCTGTCCGGCGTCTATCCGGCAACCGGCGGCACAATGAAGTTCCGGGGGCGCGAGGTGCGGTTCAAAAGCCCGCTTGATGCGCGCCAGAACGGGATCGAGATGATCTATCAGGACCTTGCCCTGTGCGAGGATCTCAACGTGGCACAAAATATCTTTCTGGGTCGCGAGATCAAGAAAAACTATGGCCCGTTTAGTGTGTTGGACAATAAGGCCATGACCCATGCTACCGCTGAGGACATCGCTAACATGGGACTTGATTTCGACGTTGAACGTGAGGTCGGCATGTTATCTGGCGGCGAGCGCCAGATGGTTGCCGTGGCCCGTGCGTTGCAATTTGAACCGTCGACATTGCTGATGGACGAACCAACAGCTGCGCTCTCAGCCGAGAAAATCCGCAAACTCTGGGAGATGATCTTGGAGTTGAAATCGCGCGGCGTATCGATCCTGCTGGTCAGCCACCGATTCACCGACATCCTCAGCATTTGCGACCGGATCGTGGTGGTGCGCGGCGGCAAGATCGCAGGCGAGATGAAGCCGAACGAACACTCGCCTGCCCAAACCATGGCGATGATGGCCGAGATGATGACGGGCGACAGAATTTCCGAAGAGGCAGGCGCATGAAACAGCTTAGAGCAATCATGAATTCCAAACTCTGGGGCCGTGGAGCCTCGGCGATCAACCCTGGTCTAGTTGTGGCGACTGTCGTGGTTTTTATCGTGCTGAGTTTTGCATCGCCGTATTTCCTGTCCGTATACAACCTGATGAATGTGGCAAAGGCGCTGGTGATCGTGGGCATTGCCGCCGCGGGTGAAACCCTGGTGATCATTGCGGGCGGATTTGATCTTTCCATCGGCTCAACCATGGCCGCTGCCGGAATGCTGGCCGCCTATCTTCTGGAAATCGGCTCGGGTGTCGGTCCGGCCTTTTCTGCCGCGATCCTTCTGGGCATTTGCATCGGCGCTGCCAATGGCACGCTGATTGCATATTTCCGGATCAATCCCCTGATCGCGACGCTGGCGATGATGGCCATCATCCGGGGGCTGGCCTTTGTCATTTCGAATGGTCACGAGATCGTCATCACCAACAAAGCCTGGCTAAGCCTGGGCACCGGCAAATGGGTAGGTATCCCTTATATCGTGCTGATCCTGATCGTGATCTATCTGGTGTTCGCGCTGATCATGCCGCACACGAAGTTTGGTCGCTATGTCTATGCCATTGGCTCGAACCCACGCGCGGCACGCCTTTCGGGCGTCTCCACAAAGAAGTGGCAGTTGGCGATCTACATTACCTGCGGGGCCACTGCAGCACTTGCCGGACTAATACTGGCCGCCCGTACTGGCACCGCCATGCCCTCCGCGGCCATGGGATTTGAACTGGACGTTATCACCGCGGTCATTCTAGGCGGCGCAAGCCTAAAAGGCGGGCGTGGGACAATCCTGGGAACCGCGATTGGATTGATCCTTTTGTTCATGATCAACAACGGATTGACCCTGGCGCAGGTCCCCACCTTTTGGCAGCAGGTGGTCAAGGGCTTTATCCTTTTGGCAGCGGTTCTTTACGATGAAATCCGCAGCGGACGAAGTGATGAAAGTTAGCCAATACTGGCAATGACATAAGCGCACAACAATATATAAAATATTATATATAATGTTGTATAAATTGGTGTTATAATTAATTTGATTTTTAAAAAAAGGAGAAAAATCATGAGAAAAATTTCAAAATTATTTAAATTGGCGCCGCTGTGCGTCCTGCTTTGTGGCGCGGTCATATCCCCTGTCGTATCGGCAGCTGACTTTGAAGCGAGCAGGCAAGGTGGAACCCCAGGCGCGCTTTTGCCTGAAGAACTTTCGCTTTGGTCCTATAATACCGAGACGAGCAAGTACGATGTGGTATCAGGGGATGCCTCTGCGCCCTATGCGCTTAACCTGCGCGCACTGCCAGAAGGTTCAAGGGTAGGTTTCGCCGAAGGCTGGGCTGCGATCCCGTTTTCCTATGCAATCAATGAACGGCTTTATGAGCTGGCCGACGAACTTGGGTTCGAGGTTGTGTATTGCGACAACGACTACAAGCCTGAGAAGGCGGTGTCTTGCGCTGAACTGATCGCGCTGCAGGGTGCGGATGTCGTGATCGAATCGAACTGGCATAGTGGCGCGGCAGCAGCTGTGATGAATATCTTTAACGAGGTGGGTATACCCGTCCTGTCCCTTGACGTTCTGCACCCCAATGCGATTTTTCTGGGTGCCAACAATTACGTCAGTGGGTTGATTGGCGGTCAGGCGGCTGCTGAACATGCCAAGGCTCTGGGACGCTGCGACGATGTCTCGGTTCTGCTTGGGGTAGCCCCCGGCGACGGTGACGCCGCGAATCAACGTTTGTCAGGCTTTGCCGATGGAGTTCAGACGGTTTGTGGTAAGCTTCCTGAGGATCGGATTCACGAAGCACTCATTGACGCTGGCACCACGGATCAGGCCTTGACCAAGACTACAGACTGGCTGACGGGCCGTCCTAATGCCGGCTTTGTTCTGGCGACTGCCATTGACGATCCGCGCGCCTATGGTATGTCTAACGCGATGGCACAAGCCGGGCGCGAGGGCGTGGCCATTGGTCTCGGTTGTGACGATGTTGGCTTAGCGGCGACACGCACACCCGTCGAGGACAACAATTTCCTTGGCTGTGTTGCCTACTTTCCTGAAACGTATCCCGACTGGGCTTTGTCAGTTGCGGCGGACATTCTGGAAGGCAAGTCCGTGCCGGAGGAAGTTCACCTAGAGCATGTCTTTCTTGATGGTGCAACCGTCAATAATGTCTACCCGGAATAATTCCGAAACCAAGAGCACGCGCGCTGAGTCAGGCGGTGCTCCTTATCTTTCTTAGAGATGACGGCGCGTTATTGCCGAAAACGATTGTTCCAAACGACAAACCTCTCTGAAAACTGAGCGTCCTTAAGGAGAATATAATGAAGATAGCAAGAGTAAAGGTAACCCCTGTTGACACATCGTTCTGGGGTGACTTCGCCGCCAGGCAAGATGAGCACAAGCTGGTCACCCCCATGGCGAAATACCCTGAGTATCGACATCCCCTATCGAGCTGGTTCCCAAACGACTCTATGTGTGTGGTCGAGATCGAGACCGAAGACGGTCTGGTGGGCACGGGATGGTGCGAGGATTACTGCCACACCAGCAGCTCCATCATCAATCAGCATCTCAGCAGGTTATTGCTCGGAGCTAACCCGCTCAACCGCAATATGCTCTGGGACCAGATGTATCGAAGCACCATGCCCTACGGGCGAAAGGGTCCTGCGTTGCACGCGATCAGCGGCATCGATATTGCTTTGTGGGATCTCGCCGGCAAACATTTGGGCCAACCGGTGCATCAACTCCTCGGTGGCAGGACCCGGAGTTCTATCCCTATTTATGCAAGTGGGCTTCACTTCACTAATGAGGACGAGTTCACCCGCGAAGCAGCTGGCTATGTTAGCCGGGGATTTAAGGCCATGAAAATGCGGTTTCTCCACGGTCCGGCAGACGGACGGGAGGGCATGAACCGCAACATTGAGATAGTCGAGCTTCTTCGCTCAACCGTCGGTGACGATATCGACATCATGGCAGACGCCTACATGGGTTGGGACCTCGAGTACGCGCTGCAGATGTGCCACGCGCTCGGTCCGTTCAACCTGAAGTGGGTGGAGGAGCCACTGATGCCCGATCAGATCAGAGACTACGCCACGTTAAGGCGGGCATCACCGGTACCGATCGCTGCAGGCGAACACGAGACCACTCGTTATGGATTCGCTCAGTTGATTGAGGCCGAAGCCCTCGATATCATCCAATTCGATATCGGCCGGGTCGGCGGGTTCAGCGAGGCCCAGCGCGTGTGCACTCTAGCGCAAGCAGCCGGACTCTCCGTGTACCCACATGCCTACGGTCTCCCCACACTGCACCTGGCAGCAAGTGACGATACCATCGGCATGGTCGAATATTTCCCAGTTCCGGCGTATGAGGAGCATGAGGAAAAACCCCTCTTTGATGGTGCAGCCATACCTTTCAACGGCGAGATCACGCTCAGCGATGATCCAGGGCTTGGGGTGAGTTTTGTGCTGCCTGGCTTCACTCCGATCCGATGACCCAGATTCTTTCGATCTATTCGGCCATGTATTCATTTTCATCACTCATTCCCTCAAGGAATAAGATGAACCGAAAACTCTCGCTTAGCAAAACAACACGGTCTGTCTCTCTGGATATGACGGGTAACATGGGAGATTGCTATAGCACTCACAAAAAAGGACCAGCGCGATGCTTCTGAAAGACAAATGTGTGATTGTAACCGGAGGTTCCCGCGGAATAGGTGCAGGTATATCTCGCGCCATGGCTCAGGCAGGCGCTGATGTGGTCATCAATTATTTCAGCGAAAATGATGCCGAACTTGGTCAAACGGATGGAATTGAGGCCGTTTTAGCCGACATTGAAGCGTCAGGGCGCCGCGCGATTGCAATTGAGGGTAATGTTGCTGACCCCAATACCGGACAGAAAATTGTTGATGCCGCAGTCGCGGAGTTTGGCAAAGTGGATGTATTGTCATCGAATGCTGGGATTTGTCCTTTCCACTCGTTTTTGGATATTCCGATTGATGTCATGCGAAGGGTGTCGGCTGTAAATTACGAAGGTAGTTTCATGGTTTCTCAGGCTGCTGCGCGGCAGATGGTGAAACAGGGCCATGGTGGCGCGATCATTGCCACTTCGTCAATTAGCGCGCTAGTAGGTGGTGAATTGCAAAGTCACTATACACCAACTAAGGCCGCGGTTCATTCGATGATGCAGTCGGTGTCAATCTCGCTTGGCAAGCACAATATTCGCTGCAACTCCATCATGCCTGGAACCATTCTGACTGACCTTACACGCGAGGTTCTCGACGGTACAGAACTTGCTGAGTATTCCCTGAAACGTATTCCACTCGGTCGGTTCGGAACGCCAGACGATATTGGCCAAGTTGCGGTGTTCTTGGCCTCGGATATGGCCCGCTATGTCACTGGCGCAAGCATTCTTGTCGACGGCGGCATGTACGTAAATTTGGAATAGCCAACCCCAACCGGATTATTTGAAATCAGAAGGAGAAGAACATGAGCGATCCCATAAGAGTAGTCGATGCACACATACATTTGTGGGACCTGTCTACGGGGCTGTACCCGCATTTTGAGGAACCGTCAGACAGTTTTATTGGAAATACCGCCGAAATTGCGCGCAGCTATCTTCTGCCTGAACTACTGGCTGAGGGTGGGGCAGAGGTTATCCTTGAAAAAGCGGTGCATGTCGAAGCTTTTCCGACGGAGCGAGTGGAAGAGACTCGAGTTCTTCAATCGCTCGCCGACGGAGCGGGCGAAGGTAAACCCCAGGCTCTTGTCGTGAATGTAGATCTTGCCGTGGATGATGCAGAAGCACAGATAATTGATCAAAAAAGATTTGCCAATACACGTGGTATCCGGCAGGTCATGAATCTGCACGAAAACGCTGCATATTCTTACGGTGCGCCTGATTATCTAGCCAATCCAGTTTGGATGGAAAACTTCGATCTGTTGCGGTCACATGATCTGACATTTGATTTGCAAATATACCCACATCAAATGGCGGGCTGCGCTGCGCTTGCGGCCCAAAATCCCGAAGTAGGCATCGTTTTGAACCATGCTGGTATGTTTGTCGATCGGACGCCTGCAGGCTGGAAAGTATGGAAGGAGGGTCTGAGGATGATGGCCGCTCAACCCAACATAACTGTAAAGATCAGCGGTCTCGGCATGTTTGATCACAACTGGACCGTCGAAAGCTTCCGTCCGTACATTTATGAGGTTCTCGAAGCATTCGGTCCTGATCGATCAATGCTCGCCAGCAACTTCCCAGTTGACAAGCTCTTTGCGACTTATGTTCAGCATTGGCAGGTATTTGCCGAAATTATAGCGCCGCTCTCCAAAAACGAACAGGCGCTTTTGTTGCGGGAAACAGCTGAGCGGGTTTACCGAATCTAACTGCAGGGCTTTGGGTTTGGTGCGTGAGGACATTGAGCGTAACATGAGACTGATGGACTGCACATCAATTGACCAACTTAACCGTAAGAACATCCGGTTTAGAGATTAGGCGAATTGAAATTATTTTTTTGTAACGAAGGAGAGTGACGTGTCGCAATATGCTTGGATTTTGGAACTACGCCCCGGATATGAGGACGAATATACGAAACGCCATGATGAGATCTGGCCCGAACTCGTAGCAGAAACGAAAGATGCCGGTGTTCGCAATTATTCAATTTTTCGCCATGGACTTTCGCTGATTGGCTATTTTGAAACTGATGATCTGGAACTTGCAATTAAGCGAATGAATGAAGGCGAAGCCACCCGTCGCTGGGACAAATTCATGGCGCCAATTATGAAAGTGGAAATCGACGAGGCAACGAATTTCCCATTCCTGCTACCAATGGTCTGGCGGATGCAGGACTGATCGTGTCAGACCCGTTGCACGCTCTGGTAGCGCAGCAGTAGGGTTACTTCGAAGCACGGACAGGGTGCTTCACTTAGCACTAGAGCAGTCAGTTAGCTTTAGGTATATTTGCTGTCATTTTTCCTTTTCATCATGTAAGGACTCTTCATAGATCAAAAAAGAATAACTCTGATATCTCACGCAGGATGTTATTTATTGGCTACACAGCAGCAGATTCTTGGCCTTTAAAAGGAATTCTTGATCTCGGTTTAAAGCCGACAAAAGGCGAAAATGATTTTATAAAAAATATAAATTTTGAAATTTATAAGCCCTTTATTATTGTATAATAATTAGATATGATATATTATATTATATTATTTAAAATTTTAATAGAGCATAACATGAAAAGTAAAAAACTGATTCAATCGATTACGGTTTCAGCTGGAGAGTATTCAGTTCATATGTCATTCAATGCCAAACGACTTAAGACCAGACAATGATAAATAAAAAAAACCAATTCTTATTACTTTTAGAATATATCATAAACTATACCCATTCTTTTTTAGGTAGAGGTAATTCTTTAACTACTCTAATTAGGAGGAAGCATGAATCAAATTGATCTTAAAAATAAAACAGCTGTAGTAACTGGGGGCGCTCAAGGTATTGGGCTAGCTATTGCTAAAGTGTTTCTAGAGTCTGGCGCTTCTGTAAGTCTCTGGGATCAAGATGAAAAGCTTGTGAATGAGACTGCCCATAAATTATCCTCAATAGGAAATGTCGAGGCTGTTGTGACTGATGTTTCTAACCTAGCCTCGGTTAAAAATGCTGTTGTACAAACTCAAAAATCGATGGGTGGAATTGATATTCTTATTTGCAACGCTGGAATCTCAGGCCCTAATGAAAAACTTTGGGATTATCCTCCTGAGGCTTGGCAAAAAATTATAGATGTTAATTTAACTGGAGTTTTTAACTGCCTAAGTGCAGTTACCCCATTAATGATTGAAAAGAATTATGGAAGAATAGTTAATGTCTCTTCTGTTGCAGGTAAAGAAGGAAATCCAGGTGCAGGTCCTTATAGCGCCTCTAAAGCCGGTGTTATTGCTTTAACCAAATCACTTGGAAAAGAGCTTGCAGAATTAGATATTGCTGTTAACTGTATCACTCCTGCTGCGGCTAAAACTCAAATATTCGACCAAATGAAAGAAGAGCATATCCAGTACATGTTAAATAAAATTCCACGTGGTCGTTTTTTAAAAGTTGAGGAGGCCGCTTCTATGGTGGCTTGGCTTTGTTCTGCAGAAAATTCCTTCACTACTGGTGGAGTTTTTGACTTGAGTGGTGGACGTTCTACATATTAATGTGATTGGTCAGGTAAAAATAGTTGATGTAAGAGTTTATGTTATAGAGCAGGCTGGGAGTGGTGGAGATTATCACAATCAAGAGGCTGGTTACTGGATAAGTGACTCAAAAATTTCAACTCCAATGTCACCTTACTCAGATTACAAAAAATCCCTAACCAGCTTTGGGTTTAGGTAGTTCTGGTGACGTAATTATGTCTTTTGTAGCAGATATTTGTGGTCAAGATAGCGAAGAAGAAAAGTCTCCTAAGGATGCGCATGCATTTGGAGATGTTGGAAGGCTTCAAAAAAAAATTCATCAGGAACGTATCTCAGCTTTCAGTAATTTTAATTCTGAGGTTAAAAGAAATAATTTTCCGTATCCAGAGACCAATATTTCTATGCATACTGATGAAAATGAAAAGCTCTTTGAGCCACCCTCTAAATTGCCTTCGATCAACCATTAAGGCGTCATATCCTCAACTAAAATACTACTATTCAAATGGCCAAATTATTAAATAAAGTTAACTTTAGGAGTAAAAATGAAACTACTTAGATATGGAATGCCTGGACAAGAAAAGCCTGGCTTGCTTGATCAAAATGGAGTCCTTAGGGATCTTTCTGAGATTGTAAATGATATTGCAACTGAAACACTTCTCCCTGAGAGTATTGATCGCTTGCGTAATATTGACCACGTGACTCTTCCAGAGGTTAAAGGAAGTCAACGCCTTGGTCCATGCGTTGGACAAGTAGGTAATTTCATTTGTATTGGTTTAAATTATTCAGATCATGCTAAAGAATCTGGGATGGATGTTCCTTCAGAGCCAGTGATTTTTTCCAAAGTTACCAGTGCAATTTGTGGTCCAGATGATAACGTGATTATTCCACGAAATTCACTAAAAACAGATTGGGAGGTTGAACTTGGAGTGGTGATTGGAAAAACTGCTAAATATGTAGATGAAAAAAATGCACTTGATCATGTGGCAGGTTATTGCGTAATTAATGACCTTTCTGAGCGTGAATTTCAGCTAGAGCGTTCTGGACAATGGATTAAAGGAAAAAGTTGTGATACTTTTGGTCCAATTGGCCCATGGCTTGTAACTCCAGATGAAGTTGGGAATCCTCAAAATTTAGATCTATGGTTAGAGGTTGATGGAAAACGCTATCAAGATGGAAATACTCGTACAATGATTTTTGGAGTTGCTTATCTTATTCACTACTTGAGTCAGTACTTCACTCTTCAACCTGGAGATATTATTTCCACTGGAACTCCTCCAGGTGTTGGTCTTGGCCAAAAACCTAATCCAATTTATCTGCATTCTGGGCAAACAATACGTCTTGGAATTGAAAAATTAGGCACCCAAAAACAATATACTGTTGATGAATAATATATACTAGGCAGGGAGATTAATGACAAAAATCAGATCAATTAATTTTTAAGAATTGTGCCATCATTAATATTAAAATATACTTGTATTTTATCGCCAATATTAAAATCATTCTCAATCTCTGTTCTAGTTTTTTTTAATATAATTTCGTTTTGATTTTCATCAAAACATATATATTTTATAACATCACCTAAAAATACAATTTGATTGATAATTAATTTGAGAATAACTTGGTTTTCACTTTTGATATGATTATTGCTAATAATTTTTAATTTTTCAGGTCTTATAGAAATGAATTTATCATTATTTATATTTTGAAAATTACTTTTTAAATCTTCTATATTTAAAATATTTGTTTCACCTATAAAATTTGCCGCAAATTTTGAAATCGGATTATCATAAATATTTTTTGGATTATCTATTTGAATAATTTTACCCTGATCCATTATTACTATTCTATCTGATAGTGTTAAAGCCTCGCCTTGATCGTGAGTAACATAAATAATAGTACATTTAATTTCTTCATGATAATTTTTTATTTCCATTTGCATTTTTTCTCTTAATTTTAGATCTAAAGCTCCAAGTGGCTCGTCCATTAAGAGAACTTTTGGTTTAAATACTATTGCTCTGGCAAAAGCTACTCTTTGTCTTTGTCCACCCGATAGTTCATTTGGCATTCTTAAACCATAATCTTTTAATCCTACAAGATCTAAGGCATACTTAACTTCATTATTAATTTGGTTTTTATTTAATTTTCGCATTTTTAATGGAAAAGCAACATTATCAAAAATATTCATATGAGGAAAAAGTGAATAATTCTGAAATACCATGCCCACATTTCTTTTTTCAGTTGGTAAGTCATGAATTGAAGTTTTTCCTATTTGAATCGAACCTGCATTTTGCGTTATAAAACCCGCTATCATGTTCAGAACAGTAGTTTTTCCAGAACCGCTTGGTCCCAGAATGGTAATAAATTCACTTTCTTTTATTTTTAAATTAAAGTTACTTACAGCAATCGTTTCATTATATTTTTTTTCAACATTGGTAAAAGTAACTGAATCGCCATACATAGTGTTTTTCATGATTTTTCTCTCAATATTTTTCTTGATTTTTTTTGTATTAAAGTTCCAAATAATATTCCAGCAAAAGTTATTATTATTAGAACAGATCCCACAGCGGCTATTGTAGGATCAATTTCATATCTAAGATCTTGCCATATTCTCTGAGGTAAGGTCCAAATTTTTCCAGAAATAAATAAAGCAATTACCAATTCATCAAATGAAATAAAAAAACTAAAAATTGCTGATGAAATAACAGCTGGCTTTATATAAGGCAATGTCACGAACCAAAAAGCTTTGAATGGGCTGGCGCCCAAAACTCTAGCAGCTCTTTCAAGTGTAGTGTCAAAATTTATCAAACTTGTAGATACTATTATCAGAGAAAATGGCATTACCAATGCTGCATGTGCAATTATAAGAGCATAGAAATTTTCTATTAAATTAAAACTAGCTAGAAAAATATAAAGCCCTAGCCCTAAAATAATTACTGGAAATATTAAAGGTGATAAAAGCAAACCCATTAAAAATTTTTTACCAAAAAAATTAGTTTTACTTAATCCGATTGCGGCCATTGTTCCAATAATTGTCGCAATTATGCTTGAGGAAAAACCTAGGTATAAACTATTTAGAGTAGATGTTAAAAAATGTGGATCATCTAGATAATTTACATACCATCGCAGTGAAAAATCTGTTGGTGGAAATTGTAAATATTTTGAATTAACAAAAGATATAGGAATTACAATTATTAAAGGTAGAAGAAGAAATAAGATCACAATCCAAAAATAAATTTTAAATAAAAAGTTTAAAATTTTGGTCATGACAACTTAAGCGCTTCTATTCTAAAAATTACAAGCCAAATTTTGTAAATATTTTGCATACCATTATTGAATCTAAACTCACGTTCTTTTAAGTACAAATTAAACATACTTTTGTTCATTCCTTTAAATTTTATCCCCTAATTTTTTTATAAAATAGTAAGTAAAAATCAGGGGACATAGGCATTAAATTTCTTCTAATTCCACAGCATCATTAAACTCAACACCAAAACCTGGGAGGTCTGTTAATGTAACTTCACCATTTATGGGAACAGGCTCATTAGTAAAAATACTGCCAAAGATTGGAACAATTTTTTCTGCAGTTGGATGTAAATTAATAAACTCATTGAAAGGAGTAATTGTTGACGAGATGCCAAAATTATAAGCATACACACCACTACAATGAGGGATAACTGTAATGTCATAAGCCGATGCCATTGCAGCTATACGCAATATTTCTGTCATGCCACAAAGAGTTATATCTGGCTGTAATATATCAACCGATCTATCTTCTATTATTTTTCTAAATCCGTATCTTGAATTTGTGTGCTCACCTGTAGCAAATTTCTGCCAGGGGCAAGCTTGCTTAATGTGTTTGTGGCTCTCTAAATCGTGCGGTGGAAGAGGCTCTTCAATCCAATATAAATTAGCTTCCTTAACTGCATTAGTTAGGTCAATAGTATAAGGAACATCTAAAGCCATATAACAATCAATCATCAATCTATAATCCGGGCCAACTTGCTTTCTAGTCTCCATTATATATTCTTGATTTTCTTTAAGCCCCTTGATTCCGTCTCCAGGTCCATAAGGTAGAGGGATCTTAGATCCGACATGGCCCAAATCTTGAGCTATTTTTGCTTGCGGACCAGTTACATAAGTTTGAAGTTTATCTCTAACTTTACCTCCAATCATTTTGTAAACAGGCTCATTTCTTATCTTACCAAGTAAATCCCATAGCGCTAAATCAATCCCTGCAATTGTATTAACAACAACTCCACTTTGTCCTGCATATGGCATAGAAGCTCTATACATTTGATCATAAAGTAAATTTAAATCTCTAGCATCTGCTCCAATTAAAAAACGATTAAAATGATTTTTTATAATCCAGCTCGATATGTATCCACCATAGGCTGTTGCAAAACCAGTGTGGCCTCCTTCTGTAGAAATTTCAATAAAGATACCTTTTATTGCGTCCATTCCCCAAGAAGATCTTGATTCATGATATTCGGGATATTTTGACATTGGGTTGGCTATGATCGTATCATTGATCCAATGACCTTTTGCATGATCCGTATAGTCAGCTCCTGCACTTTGAGTCTTAACAATTGAAACTTTAATTTCTGAAATTATAAATTTTTTATCCATTTTGATCCCCCTATTTTGATTTAACAGATTATTATCAAGAGTTGATAAAGATACCATGAATAAAATCCAAAATATAATATAATATGAAATATTATATATAATGTGCTATAAATTGGTGTTATAATGAACTTGATTTTATAATCAATAGGAGAAAAATCATGAAAAGAATATCAAAATTACTTATTAGTGTTACTTTTGCTAGTTTCTTATTTGCTACAAATGTAAATGCTGAGACAATCTATGTAAATGGCTATGGTGGCACAACATGGGAAAATATTACAAAAGCTTTTTTGGGGCCTTTAAAAGCTAAAACTGGCCTTAATGTTGACTTAGTTCCAGATCCTAGCCTTGCTAAGTTAGACGCAATGGTAAGTGCTGGTAAATGTGATTATCACGTAATAGAATTAGAGGGAGCTACATATATTTTGGCTGAAGAAAAAGGATTACTACAAGAAATTAATTATGACATCGTAGATCCTAATAATATTGTTGCTGACACTCATAAAAAGAAATTCGGCTATGAGTTTGTAGCATTCTCAGAAATTATTGCCTATAGAAACGATCAGTTTCCTAATGGCGGCCCAACTAACATGGCTGAATTTTGGGATGTTGAAAAATTTCCTGGAGCAAGAACTATGCATGATAGAGTTGTTGGAAGCCTAGAATTTGCACTTGAAGCCGATGGGGTTGCACCTTCTGATGTATATACAGTTTTATCTGGTCCTGGTGGCATAGATAGAGCTTTCAAAAAATTAGATGAGATCAAACCGCATATTGTAAAATTTTGGTCTTCTGGAGCTGAACCTATTCAAATGATTGCTGATGGTGAAGTTGCAGCTGCTATTGCATGGAATGGAAGATTGCAAGCTATGGCCAATGAGGGTATTGATGTTTTTTATACATTTCAAGATGGAAACTTAGATTCTGGAATATATTCTATCCCAGCATCTTGTAGTACAGAAAGTGCGGAAAACGCAGCTCTCTACTTGAATGCATGGACTACTCCTGAGTGGGCAGTTGAATTTGCCAAAGTTATGCCTTACCCGCCTTTTACAGGAGGAGTGGCTGAGATGTTAGATCCTGAATATGCAAAATTACTGCCAACTACCCCTGAAAATGTTGCGATGCAACATCAGACAGATTGGGCATTTTGGCATGCAAATTATGAATCTTTAAATGAAAGATGGAAAGAGTGGACGCTTGAGTAGAAGCTCGTAATTTATTCCATTTAATTAATGTATCCCATACTTAATATTTTTATTGAGTATGGGATTTTTTTAAAATGAAAAAAGAACATCTTTTAATTCTACCCGCACTAATATTAACTATATTAATTATAATTTTTCCAATCTTTGAATTATTAAAATCAAGTTTTTTTGATCCTGATTTTACTTTAAGACATTTAGAAAAATTTTTTTCTAAAACCTTATACATAGAAGTTTTACTTAATACTGTAAAAATCTCTTTATTCACAACACTATTTTGCTTTATTCTTGGATATCCATCCGCATATTTTATTGCTCATTCAAATAAAAGATTTAGGGGATATTTTTTATTTTTAATATTATTACCTTTTTGGGTTAGTATTTTAATTAGATCTTATTCATGGATGACAGTTCTTGGAATTGAAGGGGTTATTAACACCACATTAATATATTTAGGTGTTATAGATCAGCCAATAAGAATGCTCTACACAACTGGGACTGTTTATCTAGCAATGGTTCAAATTATGCTGCCTATAATGATCTTAACTTGTTATGGGTCTATGTTAAGAGTGGAAGAAGACTATGTAAAAGCGGCTAGAATACTTGGAGCTGGGCCAATTCAAGCATTTTATAAAGTTTATTTTCCTTTGAGCTTTCCTGGGGCGGCCAGTGGGTCAATAATTATTTTTATTTTATCAATGGGGTTCTTTATAACTCCCGCTCTAGTAGGTGGAAAAAAAGATATTATGATTGGCAATTTAATTAACTTTCAAATTAATCAACTTTTAAATTGGGGCTTTGCATCTTTTATTGGATTGGCTCTTCTAATCGTAACTTTAGTAATTGTTTTATTATTTGTATATTTAACTCGATTTAAAATTGAAAATAGGCTTGGGGGCTAAAACCAAGGCTCATAACAGAGTGGCAAGACTGGAACTAATTTAAAGAGTCATAACTAGGGTCTTCTCAAGACATAATTCCAAAGATAAGTCCTTTACTTAGCTAGCAAAATCATAACGCTAGAGTTTGCTTATATTTGCTCGAAGTATCCTGAAGTCCATTCACCCTCCTAAGCGCATCAGGGAGGATTTGGATTTTTTTATAGATAAAAATTCATTAACCA